>Ga0310691_10006822_pt1 | contig 12093 bp, 10 predicted proteins | sample 176DNAGHGlowgp2_FD_203887 | JGI IMG/M metagenome (GOLD analysis project Ga0310691, IMG submission 203887) | Sheep rumen microbial communities from Palmerston North, Manawatu-Wanganui, New Zealand - 1766 DNA GHGlow gp2 (v2) (version 2) | ecosystem: Host-associated > Mammals > Digestive system >... | reverse complement strand
TCCTGAAGTATATATTCCGCTACATGTTTTCCTTCAGGAATTTTTCCACTTCCGCAGCAGCCGTTTCTTCGTCTTCACCTTCGACCCTGACGGTGATCTCGTCGCCCTGCCTTGCCCCAAGGGCCATTAGCTTCATAAGGGCCGTAGCTTTTGCGCTCTTGTCTCCCTTTGAAATGGTTATCACACTGCTGTACTTTCTGGCCTCTTTTGACAAAACCCCTGCAGGGCGTGCGTGTATACCAACCGGGTCTGTAAGTGTGTACTTGAATTCTTTCATGTCTTTTCTCCTGATCATCCTGTCGCTTGAGACTGCTCTGAAAAGATACCGGGGCTTACCGGGCCCGGGCCGTGTCAGAACTTCGCTTCTCCGGCGGCTTCCATGGCCGCCCTCTTTACGTCCTCAATGGTGGATCCGCCCTCGGACTCTGCAGCAGCGGCGATGGCTCCCTCCACCATGGGACAGTCCACCATCTCCACCTTTCTGCCTTCCATGTTTTCTATTACCATTTCGGTAGTCATGCAGGAAGATCCCATGTCCATGATGACTATGACCCCGTCATCACTGTAAACGGAGTTTACTGCCTCCTCTATCTTTTCATAGCTGGTTCCGAAGCCACCGTCATCCATTCCTCCGGCAGCCACCATGGGGCACTCGCCGGCTATGAGCTTTGCGAGCTCCACCACTCCCTCTGCCAGCTTCTTGCTGTGAGATACGATCACTATTCCAACCATTCTCTGCTCCTTAGTATGCCTTTGCTATTGCCTCGAGTATAAATGTGAAGGAGGTCGCGCCGGGATCCTGATGTCCTATGGAACGTTCTCCGACGTAGCTGGCCCTTCCCTTGGTGGCTATTATCGTCTTTGTGTACTCCACGCCCTCATTGGCTGCAGTCACGCCGTCCTTAAGGAATTCTCCGGGGGTTTTCCCCTCTTCCACTCCCTTTTTCATGGCTTCAATGGCAGGGATCATGGCATCCACCATGGTCTTTTCACCCTTCTCCGCTTTTCCTCTGAGCTGCACTCCGCCGAGAGCGGCATCCATTATGGCGATAAAGTCTCCGGCATCTATCTCGTTTTTCCCGGCTGCCACGGCTCCCGCCTTCATAAAAGCTGTTCCGTAAAGAGGTCCGGATGAACCTCCCACGGTGGACACGAGATCCATTCCAACCTTCTTTAATATCGCTCCTATGTCCTTGCCTTCCAGTCCGGGGAGATCTGTCAGAACCTTCTGGAATCCCCGGTCCATATTAATGCCGTGATCATTATCACCTATAGGCGCATCCAGATCCGTGAGCAGCTGTGCGTTCTCATGAATGATATCAGCCATGGCTTTTATGATCTCTATTACTTTTGTATTGTCTGTCATAAATGCAATCCTCTATGTCCTGTATTTCCTCTCATCCGTCGTTTACAGCACCTTAAATGCAGGTGTGTCAGCGGTAGCATCCAGAAGTTCCTTCATCTCGCCGTCAAGCTTTAAGAGCGAGATCGAGAAGCCTTCCATCTCAAGGCTGGTCATGTACTCTCCAACGAAGGTGCGGTATACCTTGATACCCTTTTCCTTCAGAACATCACTAACGTGATTATTCACGATCAAAAGCTCCATAAGAGGAGTGGCTCCGCAGCCGTTTATCATAACAGCCACTTCGCTTCCGCTGTAATCGATGTCTGCCAGTATCTTATCTAAGAGCTGGTCAACTATCTCATCGGCTTTCTGCATCTTTTCCTTATGTGTGCCGGGCTCGCCGTGGATACCGATACCGATCTCCATCTCATCCTCTGCGATCTCAAATCCGGGCTTTCCTGCTGCAGGAACCGTGCAGGGAGTGATAGCCATACTCATTGAGCGGACATTGGCGATAACCTTCTCTGCAGTGGCCTTTACTTCCTCAAGGCTGGCACCGGTCTCGGCCTTTGCGCCTGCGATCTTGTGAACGAATACCGTACCTGCGATGCCGCGGCGTCCTACCGTGTAAAGGGATCCGTCAACTGCCACGTCATCATTTACGACTACTTCATCAACCTTGATGCCCTCGTCCCTGGCCATGTCGGCTGCCATCTCAAAATTCATAACGTCTCCGGTGTAGTTCTTTACAACCATGAGAACGCCCTGATCCGTTGCTATTTCTTTTATTCCTTCAAATACCTGATCCGGAGTGGGAGAAGTAAATACCGCACCTGCTACTGCAGCATCCAGCATGCCCTGTCCCACATAGCCTGCATGAGCGGGTTCATGTCCGCTACCGCCTCCGCTGATAAGGGCAACCTTGCCGGTCTTCTTCTTTGAACGCACAACAACTGTAGTCCCGTCGATCCTCTTAACATAATCAGGATAAGCCTTAACCAGTCCTTCAACCATCTGCTCCTCAACCTGACCTACATCGTTAATGATCTTCTTCATGCTGTTCCTCCTTAATAATATTAGCTGTTTAGGTAAAATTCACGAAATATTCATCCGGATGATGTGGCATCCGTCTGCATATCCCACAATGCCAAGCCAATTTTATATCAATTTTCCGTCACTTTCAACCACGTAATTTATCCACTTTGCAGATCTTCATGGCAATTAATGACCATAGCACCATGGCGCAGTCCTTTTCTTGTTATAGTAAGCGAAATAAATAATTTCGCTTACTATAAAGCCTCCGGCGGATGCGCACGGATTTTGTAAGGAAAATGCCGCCTTCAGCGGCCATCAGGTCAAAAACAGGTTTATTTTTGACCTGTATAAAATCCGGCGCACTTTGCAATTATCCGCGATCTTTGGTAAATTTATAGGCATGAGCAAATATAAAAACCTATTTTTACAACAATCCTATAATGACAGTACCGACCTGTTCCGGGAGATCATAAACCGGGAACAGAATTCCAGTGAGCGCCAGTTACCCGTATGGGATCATGTGGTCCTCTCCGCATCCAATGACGCCCAGGCTTATGCATACAGGGAACAGATCGACACACGGCTGAAAGAAAAGAGGCTCCCGGCGAGGACCAGATACTCAGTGGTGTCTGATCCGGGTGGAAAACGGGTGGGATCCGGCGGTGCCGCTCTCAATATCCTCAAATACATAAGCGAGATCGACAGAAGGGATATAAATGCATTAAAGATACTCGTTCTCCACAGCGGCGGAGATGCCAGGAGAACGCCTCAGTACAGCGCCTGCGGAAAGATCTTTTCCCCTGTACCCAGGATGCTTCCTGACGGACACCGTTCCACTATCTTTGATGAATTCATGATGGCCATGTGCGGTATCCCTTCCAGGCTATCTTCCGGTATGCTCACCTGTTCCGGCGATGTGATGCTTCTCTTTAATCATCTGCAGCTGGACTTCTATGAAGAAGGAGCTGCTGCACTCTCCATTAAAGAGCCCGCATCAATAGGCAAAGATCACGGCGTCTTCCTGGGTTCCGAGGACGGCTATGTCAGGAATTTCCTGCATAAGCAGACTGTTGAAAGTCTCCGTTCCCACGGTGCGGTAGATTCGAGAAATCTTGTGAATATCGATACCGGCGCTGTTATTTTCAGCGGAAAAGTAGTCCGCGATCTCTATTCACTCATAGACACCGACGAGAAATTTAAGAGTATGGTGAACGAGAAGGTGCGCCTCTCTTTCTATGCTGACTTTCTCTATCCTCTGGCTGACGACAGTACCCTGGAACAGTTCTATGACGAGCAGCCCGAGGGGGATTTCAGCGATGAGCTAAGGGCTGCCCGGGAGAAGATATGGCATATCCTCCATTCCTACAGGATGAAGCTCATACGTTTCTCACCCGCTTCATTCCTGCATTTCGGCTCCACAAAGGAAGTCCTGAAAATGGTCACTTCAGATATAGACAGCTATAGTGACCTTGGCTGGTCCAACAGCGTGAACAGCAATTACCTGGGAAAGAAATTCTCAGTGTCAAATTCCTACGTCAGCTTAAGAGCCACGGTCGGCGAAGGAAGCTATATAGAGGACAGCTATATCCACCACAATGCGGTAATAGGGAAAAACTGTGTGATCTCAGGCCTCACAATGGGAAGATCATTCTCTTATGAAACAGATAAGAGCAGCAGGAGCTCCGACAGCAGCTGGAATGATGTGATATGGGTTCCCGATGATACGGTGCTGCACGGATTAAAGCTTAAAGACGGCAGATTCATAGTCCGTATGTACGGAGTTTCCGATAATCCCAAGGAAGCCATGTGGTTTGGAAAGCCGATAGATGAACCCCTTTGGACAAAGGCTCTTTTCCCGGTGAGAGACACCATGGATGAAGCCTTGAGAGATACCCTTGCACACAATACCTCCGGCGATTGCCTGAGCCTCATGGACAGCTTTAACTCAGCTGACGTGACCCAGATAATCCCGTGGCAGGAAAAGCTCAATGACCGGATGAAAGCAGGAAGCCTGATGGAAGCCATAGAAAAGAGTATTCCCTGCCGTGAAGCCGTCAATATCTTTAAGACCGGTATATCGGAAAGAGTGGAGAGGCTCCTTCTCTCCCGCGCTGACCGTCTGAATGAAAATGATCTCATCGAATTCGGACAAAAGATAAGGATCTACTATTATCTGTCCAAAGTCATAGACAAGGAAAAGATGGCAGACTGCTGCTTCAATACCATAAGAGACACCATCCTTTCCACCGCGCTTAAGGATACCGGCTACAATTCAGAGTACCGTATAGCAAAGGACGAGGTGGTCATAAGGCTCCCGGTTAGAGTCAACTGGGGAGGCGGATGGTCCGATACCCCGCCCTACTGTATGGAGCACGGCGGCACTGTTCTGAATGCAGCAGTGACATTAAACGGCGAGCTGCCGATAGAGGTCACCATTAAAAGGACCGATGAAAAAACGATCACTCTCACTAGTACGGATATCGGAAGCTACAGGGAGTTCTCCGAATTAAAGGACCTGCAGAACTGTCAGGATCCCATGGATGCCTTTTCCCTTCATAAGGCAGCCCTCATTGCCTGCGGCGTGATACCTTACGGGTCAGAAGCGGATGATCACCTGACCCTTGAAAAGATCTGTGAAAACCTGGGCGGCGGTATCTATATGAATACCCGGGTCATAAATATCCCGAAGGGCAGCGGACTCGGTACCAGCTCCATCCTGGCAGGTGCCTGCGTAAAGGGACTCTATAAATTCCTGGGGGTATCTGTTTCAGAAAATGAACTGTATAACCGTGTGCTCTGTATGGAACAGATCATGTCCACCGGCGGAGGCTGGCAGGATCAGGTAGGCGGACTGGCGCCGGGGATAAAGATGGTCACCACCGGAGAATCCATACACCAGAAGATCCTCTGCACTCCTGTCCGGATAAGCGGACCTACTCTTGATGAATTAAATGACAGATTTGCCATCATATATACCGGCCAGCGGAGGCTGGCGAGAAACCTTCTCCGTGACATCGTGGGTAAATACCTTTCAAACGAACCCGATGTCGTGGATATCCTCTACCGGATACAGCAGTTAGCTGTCCTCATGCGTCTCGAGCTGGAGAAAGGACACGTTGACGGTTTTGCCAAGCTCTTAAATGAACATTGGGAGCTCTCAAAAAGGCTGGATGACGGCTGCACCAATACCTGTATAGACCAGCTTTTCCTGGCTATAGACGATCTCATCTCCGGCAGGATGATATGCGGCGCCGGCGGAGGCGGATTTATCCAGGTGGTCATGAAGAAAAACGTGACCCTGTCTGACCTGCAGGCAAGACTCGATGAAGTATTCTCCGATTCCGGCGTATCCGCCTGGAAAACCGACTTTTATTTTTAAGAATCCAGTAAAAAAGGATCCGGAACTCCCGGATCCTTTTTATATCGCATCTATTCTTAGTCCAGTGCTTCTTTCTGCGGCACTTCCACTTTTTTCTCAAAGCTCGTAAACATCTCATCCACTGTCGACGTGTCCATTTTGGACGTAAGCGCACTAACTACCGGCACCACGATGAGTCCGCCCACCATAGCAATGACTCCGGAATTAATGGATGACTTGAAAATAAAAGCAAAGAAGGGTCCCCAGGATGACACATCGGTTCCGGAGATCGTTACCCAGAGCTGGATAACAGCAATAGCGCATCCCCAGATATAGCAGGCTGCAACCGATGCCTTTGTGACGCCCTTCCAGTAAAGCCCGTAAAGGAAAGGTGCGAGGAAGGATCCCGCAAGGGCTCCCCAGGAAACGCCCATCATCTGTGCTATAAAGGTGATGCCCGGAAATGAATCCTTGATGACCGCGATCACCGCGGAGATTATGATAAAGAATACGATGAATACCCTCATTCCGAATACCTGTGACTTCTCATCCATTTCCTTCCTGAAGGTCTTTATCACATCCAGGGTAAAGGTGGAACTGGAAGTGAGCACCAGTGATGAAAGGGTCGACATGGATGCTGCCAGCACCAGAACTATCACTATCGCGATTATCATCGAGGGCAGAGTGGACAGCATAGCGGGCACGATGGTATCAAATAACGGCTTTCCGGTGGCTTCATTATATTTAATACGCTCCGCATAGAGCCTTCCGAAGCCTCCGAGGAAGTAGCATCCTCCCGCCACTATCACGGCAAAGATGGTGGATATCACTGTTCCCTTGTGGATATCCTTTTCGCTCTTTATGGCATAGAACTTGCTGACCATCTGGGGAAGTCCCCAGGTTCCGAGAGAGGTGAGGACCACCACAAAGAGAAGCGCCAGGGGATCCGGTCCCAGGAAGGACGAGAATGCACCGTGCTCCCAGTTCTCCGCCGGTATCTCAGAAAGCTTCTTTGCAGCCTCCACAAGGCCTCCGTTATCGCTTAATACCGCGAGGATCACCGCCGAGATCCCGAAGAGCATTATTATGCCCTGGATAAAATCATTAATGGCAGTTGCCGTGTATCCGCCAAACACCACATAAATACCGGTAAGTACCGCCATGACAGCGATCACGAGCCAGTACGGGATATTGAACACCAGACCGAAGAGACTGGACAGACCGTTATAAAGAGATGCTGTATAAGGGATAAGGAAGATGAATACAATTACGGAAGCTGCCACCTTCAGGGGAACAGAATCGAATCTTTTCCCGAAGAAATCCGGCATGGTCTTCGCATCCAGCTTCTGGGTCATGATCCTGGTCCTTCTGCCGAGGATATTCCATGCGAGAAGAGAACCTATAAAGGCGTTTCCGAGACCTGCCCATGTGGCTGACATACCATAGAGCCATCCGAACTGTCCTGCATATCCCACGAATATGACCGCGGAAAAATAGGAGGTTCCAAAGGCAAATGCCGTGAGCCATGGTCCCACCGACCTGCCGCCGAGAGCAAATCCCTCCACGTCTTTTGCCATGTTTCTCGTGTAGAATCCCACGAAGATCATCACCGCAAAAAAGATGATCAAAAAAATACTGCTGATTACCTGCGTCTCCATTTTATACTCTCCTCTTTAGATTCTGGCTCTTTTTAGATCCTTTTCTTCGCTCAGGATAACAATGGGTGTTGTCATTCTGAGGGCAACGCCCGAAGGATCTCATTTTTTAATCTCCTGCTCCACTATGCGGTCTGCGCCGTATCTTTTACGCAAAACAGGTTTCTCTATCTTACCCGTAGCGTTTCTGGGCACTTCCGCAAATATGATCCTGTGAGGCCTCTTATATCTGGGAAGTGATTCACAGAACTTATTGATCTCTTCCTCCGTAGCCTCTGCCCCCTCTTTAAGCTGTATTATGGCTCCGGCTATCTCTCCCAGACGCTTGTCCGGAAGTCCTATAACAGCTACATCATTTATCTTCTCATTTGTCCTTAAGAAATCCTCTATCTGAACAGGATACAGATTCTCTCCGCCCGATACTATGACGTCCTTCTTTCTGTCTACCAGGAATATAAAGCCGTCCTCATCCTGAACTGCCACATCTCCGGTTTTCAGCCAGCCGTCCCCGGGAAGCACCTCGGCAGTGGCTTCGGGATTCTTGTAGTAGCACTCCATCACACCGGGTCCCTTTACGCAGAGCTCCCCTTCTTTTCCCACAGGAAGGGTATTGTAGTCATCATCAACGATCTTTGCGCTCCAGTTATATCCCGGTATCCCGATAGCTCCTATCTTGTGCTCATGCTTAAGCCCCAGATGCACACATCCCGGTCCGATGGATTCCGAAAGTCCGTAATTCGTGTCATAGTCGTGATCCGGGAAGTAGTCCTTCCAATGCTTTATAAGTGACGGAGGAACCGGCTGGGCTCCTATATGCATGAGCCTCCACTGTGAGAGCTCATAGTCGGAAAGCTTCACGTCTCCCCTGTCCAAAGCATCCAGAATATCCTGGGCCCAGGGAACAAGGAGCCACACAATGGTACATTTCTCGTCAGAAACCGCCTTCAATATGGTGTCGGGATCCGTTCCTTTTAAGAGGACCGCTTTTCCCCCGGAGATAAGGCTTCCGAACCAGTGCATCTTCGCGCCTGTATGATAAAGGGGCGGTATGCAGAGGAATACGTCGTCATGCGTCTGCAGGTGATGCTTCTGCTCCACCTGCGCAGACTGGGTTAAGGATCTGTGCTTATGGAGTATGGCCTTTGGAAATCCGGTTGTCCCGGATGAAAAGTATATGGCCGCTTCATCATCATCATTTAACGGTACAAGGGGCGGCTTACTGGAGCAGTCCTGAACCAGCTCCATATAGCTGTCTGCAAAGGTGGGACAGTTTTCTCCCACGTATATAAGGAGCCTTCCCTTGCTGAGCTTTTCCTCAATGGCCTCTATACGGCCTATGAACTGTGGCCCGAAGAAAAGAATGCTGACATCCGCGAGATCCGCGCAGTACTCTATCTCTTCCGCCGAATACCTGAAGTTAAAAGGGACCGCAATGGCACCGGTCTTCAAGATACCAAAGTAGATAGGCAGCCATTCCAGATTGTTCATCATCAGGATAGCCACCTTTTCTCCCTTCTCTATACCACGGGATATCAGCATATTAGCTACGCGGTTTGCTTTTTCATCAAAAACTCCCCAGGTGATCTCATGGCGGTAAGGTCTGTCCTCAGTCTGCTGGATCAGGGAGTAATCCTTCCAGGTTATCCTCCTGTTCTCCTTCATCTCGGGATTCAGTTCTACGAGAGCCACTTCATTGGCGTACAGTCTTGCGTTTTTTTCCAGTAAATCTGTAATAGGCATGTTTTCCCCCTTAGTTTCACTACATCACTTCAACGTATCAGAGTATAACACACTATTGCGTTTTATTACAACAACAGTCTATACTATTATAATGTTGACAAATCATTATGCGGGTGATATATTTCATACTAATCACCTAGGAAAACAGTAAAAGGTGTTGGAATACGAATAAATGGCTATAATAGAGATCAATAATCTTTACAAGACTTTCTCCACCAAAAATGCTGAGGTGGAAGCTCTAAAGAACATAAACTTCTCGGTCGAGGCCGGGGATATCTACGGTATCATCGGTATGTCCGGTGCGGGAAAGAGCACACTGGTAAGGTGTCTCAATTTCCTGGAACGCCCCACCAGCGGATCCGTACTGGTGGAGGGAAAGGATCTGAGCAGCCTGTCGCCTTATGAACTGAGGTCATTAAGAAGCGATATCGGGATGATCTTTCAGAACTTTAATCTATTAATGCAGAGTAATGTTCTTGATAACGTGGTCTTTCCGCTGACGATCCACGGTGTGCCAAAAAAAGAAGCCGAATCAAAGGCCCGGCATCTCCTGGAAGTAGTGGGGCTCTCGGAAAAAGCAGCTGCTTACCCTGCCCAGCTCTCCGGAGGCCAGCGGCAGAGGGTGGCCATTGCAAGAGCCCTCGCCAGCGATCCCAAGATACTGCTCTGCGATGAAGCCACCAGTGCTCTCGATCCGCAGACCACACAGCAGATCCTGGAATTATTAAAGAAGATAAACAGTGATACAGGCATAACGATAATCATCATCACCCACTCCATGAATGTGGTACGCGAGATATGCAGGAACGTGGCAATAGTTGAAAAGGGTGAGATCGTTGAGGACGGTCTCGTGGAGGACATTTTCACCCACCCGAAGTCAAAAGCTGCCAAAAGACTGGTCATAGAAGGGAAAGATCCGGATCAGTGGGATGAAGAGCATCAGAAAGTATCCCCTCCTCCCGTGGTGGAACAGCTTAAGGAGGCTCGAAGGATAAGGATAGTCTACTCCAGTAACTCCTCGTACGAACCGGTCATTGCCAATATGATACTCACCTTCGGCGCTCCGGTTAATATACTGTACGCAGCCACCAAGGATGTAAACGGCGTAGCCAGGGGAGAAATGATACTGGGTCTCGGCAAGGATAAGGAGCTCTCCGAAAAGCAGATCGCCTACCTTATTGAGAGAGGTCTCGCAGTGGAAGATATAACGGAGTAAGGTATCAGAGGAGAATATATGACACCACAGGAAATAGAAATGATAATAAGAGGTATAGGTGAAACCCTGTACATGACCATAGCGGCAACACTTTTCGGGTACGTTATCGGACTTCCCTGGGGAATAGCCCTGACAGTTACCGGAAAGGACGGCATCCGTCCAAACACTGTCGTCTACCGTATACTGGACGCTGTCACAAACGTGATGCGCTCCATTCCGTTTTTGATACTTCTGATACTGGTACTTCCCATTACACTTTTTATAGTAGGGAAAACCTACGGCTCCACAGCCACCATCGTTCCGCTGGTGATATCCGCGGCACCTCTTATCGCACGAATGGTGGAGTCCTCACTGAACGAGGTGGACCACGGTGTCATAGAGGCAGCACAGTCAATGGGAGCCAGCAATACGCAGATAGTCTGCCGGGTCCTTCTCGGTGAAGCCAGGATATCCCTTATCTCAGGAGCCACCATCACCACCGGTACCATCCTTGGCTACTCTGCAATGGCAGGAACCGTCGGAGGCGGGGGCCTCGGGGACATAGCCATCAGATACGGATACTACCGTTACCAGGCGAATATCCTGTGGGTAACCGTTATACTTCTCATCATTCTGGTGCAGATATTCCAGTACACGGGAAACCTGATCTCCGTAAAGCTCGATAAGCGGAGGGTTTGAAGCGGATGCTCTGCCGCAGCGTATCATCAGCGGCTTTGTATACATATAATAAAAGGAGGAGAAACATTATGAAAAAGAGGATTTTATCAGTAGTCATCGCAGCAGTGCTCACAGCAGGTATCTTCACAGGATGCGGTGGCAGCAAGGCGGCTTCCGGAAATGACAAGGTAATAAAGGTGGCAGCTTCCGAAACGCCCCATTCCGAGATCTTAAACCAGGCAAAGGAGATCCTTGCCAAGGAAGGATATGATCTGGAGGTAACGATCTTTGAGGATTACGTACAGCCCAATAATGTGGTGGAGCAGGGTGAATTTGATGCCAACTATTTCCAGCACATAAACTACCTGAATTCCTTCAATGAAGAGAATAAGACCCATCTCGTTGTGGCAGACAACGGAAAGATCCACTACGAGCCCTTCGGGATCTATGCTGGCACCAAGTCATCTTTAAGTGACCTCGCTGACGGTGACTCCATTGCAGTTCCCAATGACACCACAAATGAAGCAAGAGCCCTTCTGCTCCTGGAACAGGAAGGACTTATCAAGTTAAATGAAGGCGCAGGTGTAACCGCTACCGTTAATGATATCGCCGAGAATCCCAAGAATCTCGAGATCGTTGAGGTAGAAGCTGCGCAGGTTCCAAAGCAGCTCCCGAGCGTTGCCTTCGGCGTTATCAACGGAAACTATGCTCTGGAAGCCGGACTCAATGTAGGTAAGGATGCCCTTGCCGTTGAAGCTGCCAGCGGTGAAGCCATTCAGCAGTATGTAAATGTCATCGCCGTAAAGGATGGCACACAGTCATCTGAAAAGATCAAGGCCCTTACAGATGTACTGAAGTCTGAGGACATCGTAAACTACATTAATAACACCTATGAAGGTGCAGTAGTTCCCTATGAAGGAGAATGATACGCGATTTAACAGATAATTCACATTTTGGATATTGTATACAGGCCCCGGAATGTGCTACAATACACGAAGATCTGTTTCAAGGTCTTCGTGTTTTTGTTTTTGGATCGGAGGGTTTATATGGATTCCATTTCAACTCTGGGCAGCAGATCATATAACAG
>Ga0310691_10006820_pt1 | contig 12097 bp, 5 predicted proteins | sample 176DNAGHGlowgp2_FD_203887 | JGI IMG/M metagenome (GOLD analysis project Ga0310691, IMG submission 203887) | Sheep rumen microbial communities from Palmerston North, Manawatu-Wanganui, New Zealand - 1766 DNA GHGlow gp2 (v2) (version 2) | ecosystem: Host-associated > Mammals > Digestive system >... | reverse complement strand
CTGCATTCCTCCGAAGTGTGCCTCGACCTCTGCGAGTATACGGTCGCAGATCGCCTTCTGGAAGCTGAGCTCACGTGCGGAGATGGTGACGGGGATCATGATCTCGGGCTGGGGATGCAGGCCTTCGCGCTGAAGTTCTGCGGTAGCCTCGAAGATGGCCCTGTACTGGGTCTCGGCGATGAGAGGATAGGTGACGTGCAGACGCACTCCGCGGTGACCCATCATAGGGTTGATCTCGTGGAGGTTGTCGCCACGCTTCTCGACTTCACCAACGGAAACGCCAAGTTCCTTCGCGATTTCCAGTTTCTTGTCCTCGGTCTTGGGAACGAACTCGTGGAGAGGCGGGTCGAGCAGACGGAACACCACCGGTTTGCCGTCCATCACCTTGAGGGTGCTCTTGACGGATGCCTTGATGAAAGGCATGAGTTCTGCGAGAGCAGCGCGACGCTCTTCTTCGGTAGATGAAAGGATCATCTTGCGGAGCTTGGTGAGAGGAGTCTCGGAGTTGCGTCCGTAGAACATGTGCTCGATACGGAAGAGGCCGATGCCCTCTGCGCCGAACTTGAGTGCGCGGTCGGCATCTTCGGGAGTATCCGCATTGGTGCGGATTCCGAGCCTGCGGTATTTGTCGACTATGTTCATGAACTTGATGAAGAGAGGATTCTCGCTTGCATCCATGGTGTCGATCTTGGCACCGTAGACGAAGCCCTTGCTGCCGTTAAGGGAGAACCACTCGCCTTCCTTGTAGACCTTGTCGGATCCTTCGAAGGAAACGGTCTTCGCGGCGAAGTTGATCTTCATCGCCTCGCAGCCCACGATGCAGCACTTGCCCCAGCCGCGTGCAACGAGTGCAGCGTGGGATGTCATGCCGCCGCGGGTGGTAAGGATACCTGCGGAAGCGCGCATGCCTTCGATATCTTCGGGAGAAGTCTCCTCACGGATGAGGATGGTCTTCTTGCCTGCGGCTGCGGCTGCCATTGCGGCCTCGGAGGTGAACACGATGGTTCCCACAGCTCCGCCCGGAGATGCGGGCAGGCCCTTGGCGATGACTGCGGCCTTCTTCTCGGAAGCGGGGTTGAGCACGGGGTGCAGGATCTCGTCGAGCTGTGCGGGAGATACGCGCATCACAGCGGTACGCTCGTCAATCATGCCTTCTTCGAGCATGTCCATGGCCATCTGCAGGGCGGCGATGCCGGTGCGCTTGCCGATACGGCACTGGAGCATCCAGAGCTTGCCTTCCTGAATGGTGAACTCGATGTCCTGCATGTCATGGAAGTGGCTCTCGAGCTTGAGGCGGATTGCGTCGAGTTCTGCGTAGACCTCGGGCATCGCCTTCTCAAGGCTCTGCAGGTGCTTGTTATGATCGGTCTTGGTGGCCTCGTTCAGAGGGTTGGGGGTACGGATACCGGCAACCACGTCTTCGCCCTGGGCGTTGATGAGCCATTCGCCGTAGAACTTGTTGTCACCGGAAGCAGGGTTGCGGCTGAACGCCACGCCCGTTGCGGAGGTATTACCCATGTTTCCGAACACCATGCTCTGCACGTTGACTGCGGTTCCCCAGTCATCGGGAATCTTCTCGATGCGGCGGTAAGCGATGGCACGCTTTCCGTTCCAGCTCTTGAACACTCCGCCGATGGAGCCCCAAAGCTGAGCCTCGGCGGTATCGGGGAATTCCACTCCGAGAACTTCCTTGACCTTTGCCTTGAACTTGTCGCAGAGATCCTTGAGTTCTTCTGCGGTGATGTCGGTGTCGGACTTGTAGCCCTTTGCATCCTTGAGCTCCTGCATCATGCGGTCGAGCTGCTGGCGGATTCCCTGTCCGTCCTCGGGCTCGATGCCCTCGGCCTTCTCCATGACGACGTCGGAGTACATCATGATGAGGCGCCTGTATGCATCATACACGAAACGGGGGTTGCCGGTCTTCTTGATCATTCCGGGGAGAGTTGCGGAGCAGAGGCCGATATTGAGGATGGTGTCCATCATACCCGGCATGGAACTGCGGGCGCCGGAACGGCAGCTTACGAGGAGGGGATCTTCGGTGTCACCGAATTTCTTGCCCATAAGTTTCTCTGTTGCTGCAAGGGCTTCCGCTACTTCGCCCTTGAGTTCTGCTGAATAACCACCGCCAAGCTGGTAATACTCGGCACAGCATTCTGTTGTAATGGTAAATCCGGCAGGAACCGGCATTCCGAGGCGGCTCATTTCCGCCAGGTTCGCTCCCTTTCCACCAAGGAGCTCTCGCATGGATCCGTCGCCCTCTGCGGTCTTGCCGCCAAAGCGATAAACCCTCTTTTTCATGTCTGACATATCTGTTCTGTGTTTAATTGTTTTCAAAAAAATCCCGCGAATTTAACAAAAATCCTACTATTTGCAAAATGCCTTGGAATCAGAGCAGTTTGGACGCGATTTCGGACAATTCGCTGCGTTCTCCCTTGCGGAGGAAAACGTGTTGGAAAATCTTCTGCCCGTCCATCTTCTCTCCGGTGTGGGTAAGGCCGTTGCTCCACTGGTCGAGGTAGGGCTGGTCTATCTGGAAGATGTCGCCTGTCAGCACTATCTTGGTACCTTCTCCGGCACGGGTGACTATGGTCTTGACTTCCAGAGGTGTTAGGTTCTGCGCTTCGTCGATGATGAAGAAGGCGTTGCCGAGGCTGCGTCCGCGGATGTAGGCCAGCGGCTCGATGACCAGCTTCTCGTCCTTGAGCAGACCCTCCAGGTGGGTGGCTTCGCGGGAAGACGCCTTGAACTGCCCCTTTATGACATTGAGGTTGTCCATTAGAGGCTGCAGGAAAGGTGTCATCTTCGTGTTCTTGTCGCCCGGAAGGAATCCTATGTCCTGATTGCCGAGAATGACCGCCGGACGGGAGATGTATATCTGGTCGAAATCGTTTTCCTGCTCCAGGGCGGCTGCAAGGGCGAGCAGGGTCTTGCCCGTGCCCGCACCGCCGGTAAGGGTGACGAGTTTCACCTTGGGGTTCAGGAGAGCGTCCAGGGCCATCTTCTGCTCGTCGTTGCGGGGCTTGATGCCATATGCGCTATGGGCCTTTATCAGCACAACCTTTCCACGGTCGGCATCGTAACGTGCGCAGACAGTCTCGGAGCCCTTGTCTCCCTGCCAGCGGAATTTGAACAGCTGGTTCGGTTCCGGCTCCTTGTCCACCACGGACTTCCATTGTATGGCATTCTCCGGGCCGTAGACAAGTTCCTGCAGGAGTTCCGGAGCGAGGGTGTAATACTGGACCTCGCTGTTGGCATTCTCCACCTTGGACTCTTCGACACGGTCGGTCAGATAATCCTGGACCTCCATCCCGGCCGCCTTGGCCTTCATCCGCAGATTGACATCCTTGGTGACCAGCGCCACGAAAGTGCCCGGATTGTTGTCCCGCACCCAGATGGCGGTCGCCAGGATGCGGTGGTCCTGGATATCGTCCTTGAAAAGGTCCTTTAAGGAATCCGGGAAAGGATGGTTGGGTTCCACCTTTATAAGCCCCAGGTCCTTGCCGATGGGCAGGCCCTTGGCTCCGAAGGTCTTGCCGTCGGATATCTTGTCGAGATCTCTCAGGAAATGGCGGGCGTTGTACGCCAGCGTGTCGTTGCCTTTCTTGAACTTGTCCAGTTCTTCCACCACGGCGATGGGGATCACGAGATTGTTGTCCCGGAAACGCCGTATGGCCTTGTGGTCGTGCAGGGGGACATTAGTGTCCAGCACAAAGATTTTTGGTTTTCCCATATATCGGTTTTAGTCTTCTCCCTCTCCTCCCTGGCGCTGAACCAGAGATTCGAGAATATTCTGTATGCCCGTTTTTGCGGAGGACCTGACACGCACGGCGCCGCCGTTGGCGGCAGGATGCCCGAGCGGATAGAAGGCCACGTCCTGCAAAAGCAGTTCGGCATCTATATAATCGAAATCTATATCCCTGATCTGTATGACAACCCCCGGCACCTCCGCGAAGAGAAGGCTGACGATGTCCGTGTCCGGCTGGGCGCGCCTGAGGTCGGACAGGTCCAGGACCGCACCCGTGCGGGCGTTCGCCATGCCCTTAAGGGCAGGTAGCAGGCCGCCTTCACCCACGCTCGCACCCGCAAGCACGATTCCATCCTCAACAAGTTCACGCACCACTTCGTAGCAGTCGATGAAATAATCGGCATCGTCGACCTGGGGCGCCGTGGGAGGATTGATTCCCTGAGTCTGCGCCAGAAGAGAGCCGCCGAGCCGGTATGGAGACGAGTCGAAGGGGATGTAGATTATCCACGAGGATTCGTCTGGCTGGAAAGAATTGGAAATCCCGGCCGCACCCATATGGGGATTCTGAGTGGTGAACGGCTGTTCGATCAGGTCTTCTTCGTCGGCCGTATGGCGTATGTCGGCGGCGACCTCCAGCGAGCAATTATCTTCGCTGCGATGGCAGGAATAGTCCGTCAGCTGGATGTTCAGGGCGTCCAGCATGTCTCCGACCGCCTCTACGGAACGGTAGAATCCCGCCATGTTCCCGACCTGCAGGTTGTTCCAGTTCCATTTTATATCCAGAGACAGGTCCCCGATGCGGAAATGCCCCAGTTTCCAGATGCAGTCGATCAGGGCGCCCGCTATCTTTCCGCGGGTATACGGACCTGCGAAAGCCATGGGCACCTGATGCTCCGACTTCAGGACGGCTGTCAGGTATTTTTCCACTTTGCGGGAATCCAGGCGGGCCGGAGCAGGGTCTACATCCGGAGTTTCGTCCACCATCGGCGGAAACTCCTCCGTGGATGTGCTCTCCGCCGGATATGCACTCACTCCGCCCAGTATCTGCGCGGGGGTCACATTCTCGCGTATTCCGTCGATGACGAATGGAGAAAAAAGCACTGGCGAGTTAATTTCCATCTATTTTTGTCAAAATCCCTCAAAAATAACTATTTTTGAATTCAGATGCAACCAGATTTTGATATTGATCTTTATAATGAGCGCCTGAACGCGTTGTATTCGCGTTTTCAGTCGGTACAGAAAGTAGGATTCACAGGCGATGCCTACAAGCCCGGGCTTTCCGGCATGGCGCGTTTCAGCGCCCTGCTCGGAGATCCGTGGAAGGAGTATCCTTGCATTCACGTCGCGGGCACCAACGGCAAAGGCAGCGTCTGCAGCATGCTCGCCTCGGCATTGGCCACCGGATGCGGCGGCCTGATGCATGCGGACGGGCAATGCCGGTATCCGAGCCACCTCTTCAGTGGCACGGAACCGGCCCTTTGCCCGTCGCGGATGGCCTGCGGCGAGGCCGTCGCATCCGGCAGGCAGGTCGGACTGTATACATCACCCCACCTCCTTGACTTCCGCGAAAGGATGAAGATTATATCCGACGGCGGATTCGAAATGATTACCCGGGAAGAAGTCTGGGAGTTCCTGAACCTGTATGAAAAGGACTTCGACGGACTGTCCTTCTTCGAAATCACCACCGGCATGGCCTTCTGGTGGTTCGCACGCCGCGGGGTTGATGCTGCGGTGATTGAAGTCGGTCTGGGCGGCCGCCTGGACAGCACCAACATCATAACCCCGGTGCTGTCGGTGGTCACATCCATAGGCCTGGACCACTGCGCGTTGCTGGGTTCCACCCGTGCGGAAATCGCTTCCGAGAAAGCCGGTATTTTCAAGCCCGGAGTGCCTGCCGTAGCAGGCGTCCGCGATGCGGAAACCGCTCCGGTTTTCGAGAAGGCCGCTGCGGCGGAAGGCGCCCCGCTGGTATTCGCATCTGACGTGCCGGCCTTTGACGGAGAGGAAGGTCTCCTTGCGAAGATGGACCTGACCGGCCCCTGCCAGGACCTCAATCTTCATACAGTGCTGGTGGCCATTGCAATCCTGGAAACTTCGGAGGACCTGGGGCAAAAAAGGCCGAAAATGCGCCAGGTGGAAGTTTCAGAAGGGGCAATCGCAGAAGCCGGAAAAAGGACCGGGCTGTGGGGAAGGTGGCAGCGCATCTGCACAAAACCGGAAGTCATCTGCGACATCGGCCACAATCCCCCGGCGCTGAAGGAGAATTTCGGGCGCCTGAAACAGTTGCAGGAGGAAGGCCGCAGCATTATCATAGTATATGGAATAATGGCGGACAAGGACCTCTCCGGGATTGCCCCGCTCATGCCGGATGCAGCCGGCTATATCCTTGCCGCACCGGACAACCAGAGGGCGATGCCGGCAGAAGAACTGCTGCAAAGGCTGAAGCAGCTGCGGCCGGATCTGAACTGCCAGATCGGGGCCGGCTACGGTACCGACGGGACTCCGGGGCCGGAAGGCTCAGTCCAGGGCGCCGTGCGGCAGGCTCTCTCTTTGGCACAAGACTTGCCAAAGCCCTTGATATACATTGGCGGAAGCACCTTCGTGGTTGCCGAAGCCCTGCCTTTGTTCAACAAAAACACAGAAGCATGAAACTCCTCAGGACAATAACGCTGACTCTCATGGCCGCTATGATTTTAAGTTCATCCTCCACTCCGAAAGATAAAGACGACCACACCCTGGTAGCGCTCTGGAAGGAGTATTACGCCGCCGAAGCTGCCGACAAGCCCAAGACACAGGCCTCGGTCCTGGAAAAGATCAAGGCCGAAGCGAAGGCGAAGCATCTTGCTTGGGACTACTACGACGCCGCATCGCGTCTCGCCCAGGTGCGCATTTCCGGCAACTGGAAGCTCAGGGACGCCGAAACTGCGGCCCGTGACAAGGACATTGCGGATTTCGGAGAGCCCGTCGCATTGTTTTTCCTCAAAAGCAATTACTACGGGCAGACGGACAGTGAGAAAAAGGCATTCATAAAAGATAACGAAGCGAATCTGAAGGCCGGCCGCAACCCGGAATTCTACACCAGGGACTGGAGGATAAACGGACTGCCGTGCGGTAGCGTAATCCCCGCATATCTGGCAAACGATTACGAGTATTGCCTATGGAGCGTGGGGGACGCCGACGTGCTGGTAAAGGAGTTTACCAAGTACCCCCTTTCCGCCTTTGCGGAATTCAAAGCCATCGACAGGAACAGTCCGGACCTGAAGAAGAGTCTCGGGACGTTTGCGGCAAAATGGAAAGGAAAGGCCGCAGGGCTGATGGCGGAGCAGGAACTGCTGGAACTCAGGTACAACGAACTCCACGATTACGACAACGGCAGGATCATCGGCAAGTCTGCCGAGTTCCTGGCATTGCGCGACGCCTGCAAGTCCCTCAACTCGCAGCGCGCAGCGTTCAAAGGCGAGGAGAAGAAGATAGCCGACTGCCTCACGAGGGCGGGCGACATCCTGGAATCGCTTGAGAGCAAGTCGGTGAGCGCCCAAGTCCTGGACGGCAAACTGACCGTCACACTCGTCAATCTGGAAGCAGTCAGCGTGAATGTCTTCCAGGACAATAAAAAAGTATACGAGAAGTATCTTACCAACCCCGTCAGGAGCTATCACGTGGAAGACAAGCTCATGATAGACCTGCCCGACCTGCCGGACGGCACGTATCAGGTAAAATGCTTCTACGGAGACATCGAAGATACCGTTGACTATCAGAAGTATACGATTTCGGCCTCCGTCCGCAGGAATGCCTCCGGCTACGGGGTATGGGCGACGGATTTCATCAGCGGCGAGCCCCTCAAGAAGGTAAGCGCGGAACTCCTCAAGGATGACAAGGTCGTCGAAAGCACCAACCTGGTCCTGGACGGCTACACCACTCTCCCCGAGTCCTTCATGCCGAAACTTGCGGACAAACGTTCGTCCTTCAGCATACGCGTACGCTGCAACGACGGCCGGCAAAGGGCGTCCCGGCCGGTGCATATCTACTCCTACAGGAGCTATCCTGAAGACGACGATCCGCAGAAGTTCAACGCCGTACTCATTACCGACAGAGGTGCATACAAGCCCGAAGAAACCCTTCACTTCAAGGCCGTCATCTATAACGGCAGATACAGTCTGAAAATTGCCGGCGCAGGCGTCAAGGTCAGCGTCGAATTAAGCGACCCTTCAGGCAAGACCGTAGAGGTCAAGCAGTTGACCACGAATGAGTTCGGCAGCGTGGCAGGAGACTTCACGCTCAAGAGAAGCGAGCGCAACGGCCGCTACGGAATCCGCCTCAAATACAAGGACAGAGTCATAGGGGCGAACTCTGTAAGGGTGGACGATTTCGTCCTCCCCACTTTCGACCTCGTATTCGACAAGGACGGCTCCTTCGAGCGCCCCGTGGATGAAATCCGCACCGGAGGCAGGATCTATGCATATTCCGGACATTCCCTCAGCGGAGCGGATATCCGTTACACTGTAAGGCACAACGGCGAGCAGTGGGCGTCCGGGAAACTGGCGCTCGATTCCGACGACAGGTTCGAGATAACATTCAAACCCGACAGCACCGCCACCGGATACGACTGGTATCAGGTCAATGTCAAGGTGATAGATTCCACCGGCGAAACGATGGAATGGAACAAGGGGATCAACATCTATCCCCTGCGCACCCCCGTCGTCCGCACAGAGTACTTCTTCGACGAGAAGAACGAAGACGGAAATCTCGAGCTGAAGGCCGTAGCCGGCAGCAAGCCCGTATGGATGCTGGTGGAAGCGCACGGAAACGACAACCGCCTGCTATGGAAGCGCATCGAGCAGTTCAAGCCCGCCGGCGGCCCCGCCTGTACGACCGTGAAATATTCCATGAAGGACGGGGACCCCGAAGTTATGGAGATAAGCGTACTCTACTTTCAGGACAAGAGTGTCTACCGTTATTCCTGCCATCTCCGCAAGACCGACCACCGCTGGGACCTTCCTCTGGAATTCACCCGATTCCTCGACACCACCGCACCTGCAAGCGAATACACATTTGAAATCAAGACCCTGGCCAACGCAGAACTTGCCGCAAGCATTTTCGACAAGAGCACTGAGAGATATCAGGCCAACAACTGGAGCCACATCCGCGCCATCCCCGTTCCGGGACCCTCGATTTCCGTCAACAGCATGACGGGAACCGACGAGAGCAGCCGCAGGATAATGGTCCGCGGATTCGGAGGGGCGAGGATGATGAGCAAGGCATCCTCCAACATGGTGATGATGGCGACGGCCGATGCCGCTGCACCCATGGCCGAGGAAATGGCGGTTGAAGAAGAAGCCATCCCCTTCCAGCTCGCAAACGATTCGGGAAGCGACGACATCGACGTTCCCGTACGCGAGAACTTCGCGAACACCATCGCCTGGGAGCCCTTCCTGCGCAGCGACGCCGACGGACGAGTGCAGTTCAAATTCACCAACGCCGACAAACTCTCCACGTACTACGTGCAGATCTTCGCTCACGACAAGCAGATGCGCAACGAAACCCTGCGCCGCGAGATGGTCGTGACCATCCCCGTCAAGATCAGTCTGGTGGAGCCGCAGTTCCTCTACGAAGGCGACAAGTATCTGGCCCGTATCGCGCTCAGCAGCGCCCTCTCGAAAGACATCAAGGGCACCCTGACCGTCCAGTTGATGGAAGGCGCCGATTCAAAGACGGCCAAACTCATTTCGACCGCCACTTCGCAGGTCAGCATAGCGGCAAAAGGCTCTACAAGTCAGGATTTCGTACTTGAGGCCCCCGGTGTTGAGAATCTCGGCATCAAGGCGGTGTTCCGTCCGGAGAACGGCACATTCGGCTCCGACGCCGTGTTCGTCTCCATGCCCGTGAAGAAGCCCGTTCAGACCTTGACCGAAGCCCATTCGGCGGTGCTGCTCGCAGGTGCAGACAAGGCGGCGCTCGAGGCCGAACTCCGGGCCATGTTCGAAAACGTGGACGGACGCCTCCCCGAGCTTCAGGAGATTTCCATACGGAAGATGATTCAGGAGGCACTGCCTTCCGAACTTGAACCTGGCTGCGACAATGCCATCTCCCTCGCCCGCGCCCTCTATGCCTGGAGTCTCTGCCGCGAACTTGGAATCGAGCCGGAATTCAACAGAGAAGAAGCCGTCAAGAAACTCCTTGCCTGCAGGAACTCCGACGGAGGTTTCGGGTGGTTCGCGGGGATGTCTTCGTCTTCGCTCGTAACCGCCGTGGTGCTGAGATTGCTCCACGGTCTGGAGATAGTCGACGAGGCCGCCGCGGTGAAGTATATCGATGCCCGTCAATTTGAGAAAAACAAGAACGGATGGTGGTATCGCGGGCTCTCGATGGAGCAGTATCTGCATACCCGCAGCCTCTTCCCTGAGGTGGCTTTCAATGAGAAGACGGATGCCGACTGGCGAAAGGCCGTCCGCGCATATCTGGTGCCTTCCAAGGCCCGCGGGCTGAACGGATGGATTGCCGCCAAGGCCCGCCGGGTGCAGACTCTCGACAACTTCCTCTCCGCGGAAGGCGGGCCGGAACTGGCCTCCAAACTCGGCGTCAAACTGGGAACGAAGTCGAAACTGCGCAAGTCGCTCGAGGCCGACGTAGCGTCGCTTGTCGAATATGCACAGCCGCACAAGAGCGGAGGCGTCTACTATCCCAATGCAGTAATGCCCTGGCGCGGTCTGCTCGAGACCGAACTCGACGCCCACTGTGCGCTGATCGGGATTATGGACAAATTCGGCCATTCCGAGATTTCGGACGGCATCCGCCTGTGGATAATGATTCAGAAGGAAACCCAGGACTGGAAGCAGGATCCCGGCTACATCGAAGCCATCGGCGCAGTGCTCTCCGGGCCCGAGAGCGTGCTGCAGACAAAGGTCCTCGCGCTCAAGGCCGAATACACCCTGCCTTTCGACGCCATCCGTGCGTCCGGCAACGGGATGGGCATCTCCCGCAGCGCCGTGCCCGAAGTCATGCAGATCGGCGACCGCGTCAAACTCAACTTCGACATCACCAACGAAGAGAACCGCAGTTTCGTAAAGGTCACCATCCCCTTCGGCGCAGGGCTCACACCCGTGAACCAGCTTTCGGGCTACCGCTGGGGATACTACCGCAACGTGCTCTCCGACCGCATCGAATGCTGGTACGAGGTATATCCCGAAGAAAAGACTACTGTCAGCGAAGAGTTCTATGTCACGCGCGCCGGCTCGTTCCAGGCGCCTGTCGCAACCATAGAATGTGAATACGCCCCGCACTACCGCGCGAACGACGCATGGCACGGGCGGATGGAGATTTCAGCCAAATGAGTTACCTTACCCTGCAGCGCGGAATGGTTCTGAGCCATTCCATCGAAGATTATCCCGAAGGAATCGTGGTGGTGGTGGACAAGCCCTACCGCTGGACTTCGGCGGACGTGATCCGCAAAGTGAAGTGGATGGCTGTCAAGCACTTCCGCAAAAAGAACCTGAAGGTTGGGCATGCCGGTACGCTGGATCCCCTCGCGACCGGGGTGCTGCTCGTGTGCATAGGCAAGGCCACGAAGCTCGCCGAGTCGTTCCAGAAGGCGCAGAAGCAGTATATCGCCGGTGTCACCTTCGGGGCGACTACTCCTTCTTATGACAGGGAGAAGGATGTGGATGCTTTCTATCCGCTGGAAGGGGTTTCGGAAGAAGCTTTGCGTGCCATGCTGCCGTCCTTCATTGGAGAGCAGGATCAAGTGGCGCCGCTTTTCAGCGCCAAATCTGTAGATGGAGTACGCGTTTATGAGATTGCTCGAAAGCGCTATAAGGCAGGGCTGCCGGTGGAGGATTTGGGGGTTCTCCAGGCCAGCCGGATAACGATTTACGATATGCAGTTGCTGGACTATAATCTTACCGGAAAGGTTGTTCCCCCTTCGGGAGTTCGTCCTTCGGACTCACCCCACCATCCCTTCGGGACGGTCCCCCCGCTATCGAACCGCGGGTGTTACGTCCCTCAGGGGGAACACCTTTCCGGTGACGATAGTAAATCAACAGCTTCCAGCAGAATCAATGTCGCGGAAGTGCCGGAAGGGCTGCCGCAGGCGGAGATCCTGGTAGACTGCAGCAAAGGCACATACATCCGCGCACTTGCACGCGACCTCGGCGAAGCCCTCGGCGGCGGCGCCTTCCTGCATTCATTAAGACGTACCCGCAACGGCGGATTTTCTATTGAACAAGCCCTTGGAATAGAGGACCTTTCGCTAATATTCTCGCAACAACTTTAGAATCATCAGAACTGCCAGCCAAGGCCGACGGTCAATTCCGGGGAGGGGTAAGAGGTGCCTATGCTAAGGGAAGGGCCTTTTCC
>Ga0310691_10006819_pt1 | contig 12098 bp, 4 predicted proteins | sample 176DNAGHGlowgp2_FD_203887 | JGI IMG/M metagenome (GOLD analysis project Ga0310691, IMG submission 203887) | Sheep rumen microbial communities from Palmerston North, Manawatu-Wanganui, New Zealand - 1766 DNA GHGlow gp2 (v2) (version 2) | ecosystem: Host-associated > Mammals > Digestive system >... | reverse complement strand
ATCGTTCCATCCATTTAATATGTATAAGAACAGCGGTAACTATAATGGTTACTTTAATGGCTTTTATACACACACAAATGGATTCCAAGTATTGTCACCTGAGAAACGTACAGCTTATGAATCATTTGATATAATCGGTCGATCAACATATGCTGTTGGTTTTCATAATACTTGTATCGCTGACAGATTTGGTGATGAGACAAACGAATTACCATTTACTCAGGTTGATATGTCAAATGTTTATTTGTATAATAGATTCACAGGTGAATATGATAATCCGGTATCATTCACTAATGATCCAACACACGAATATTCAGAAGCTTCGTTTAAAACAAACTTAGCGAATCCGATTTATTATACAAACATCGATCATATTCTGAACATGTATGTTTATCAGAATACGAATACAAGTGACCCGATTGATCAATTCAGTAATGTTGATATTGGATCAATTTATGCGACTAATGAGTATTGGAATATTAATGCTTGGGAACCGATTCAGAACCCATTTAATATTCAACAATCATTGAAGACGAAGAAGTATTATATTACCAATTCAAATACTAATCAGCTTAATCCAATTAGACATAGTGGTGAGTTTACATTAGTACCAAAGGTTGCTCAGTATAAATCAAGTTTGTCATTTAATGACTATGGTCCAAATAGACAGTGTCCATTCTGTGAAAATTATACACGTGGATATTTTGTTCGTGCTAATATGATTTATGTACCAAATACATCATTGGCATTTCAGATTGGTTCAAATCTCGATATACCACTTGAAACATATGCTGCTGTATCAGATACGAAACAGTTCTGTTATGGTAATATCGTCATAACATTCCCATATTCAACACTGAATGATGGTAGATATTATATTACGAATCTTGATAATATGAGTGATCCATATTCTGTGTATAAATCTATTAATGGTACAGAAGGCTATACAAGTCTCAATGCAAACATCAAAGAACATTCATTCATTACACAATCATCAACTGGATTGATTTGTTTACAAAGAATTGATACTGTTGATGAATCAGTTGTAATTGATTTGTCATCACGTGTTGTTGGTGCTGAGAATCAGTTTGTTCAGAAACGATTTGAATCAATACTCGCTTGTGCGATATATTCAACTAATGCAAAGAAGAGAGTTGCATATGTTCCGAAAGCAACTCCATTGAAAATTGAAGTATATGACTTTGATGATGAGACTGTTATTGAATCATTTGATCTTCCAACTGGATCTGCAACACCTAAAATGATTTGGGCATTGAATGATTATATCTGGATCACGGATGGTTCAACTTGGTCACGTGTATATCATATCGGTGGTTCTTCAACTGGTGAAACTTGTACAAACAATATGACACTTGTATCATCAGATAAATCAATTCTTCAACACATTTGTATGACCGCGGTTTCAGATGTAATCTTAGTCTATAGATGTAATGGTATGTCTTCATCAGGACAAGCATTCTTTACAAGAGCTGATAAGAATCAATCAACCATATACAATCTCAGTGACTTCTCATATCAATCTGGATCATATTATCAATCTTTCGTTGTAATGGATCTTCGGTATATTGAGAATGGTAAAACGCTTGTATTGAATATCGGTAATCAGTACTATTATGACAATAATATTGGTAACAGAGGTGCTTGGACAACTATTATTGATTTCGGTCAATATATAAATCCATCTGCATCAACTGGTGGTGTTGCGATTGTTGATCAGTTTACAAATCCAACAATTGGAAAGAATCGTGGAATTTGTATGTATGGTGAAAATATGATCACCGGATATGAAGGTGGAACACCGATGATGCAGATTCCAATTTCAAACATGCTCAAGCATAGACTTGTTGGAAAGACTAAGACTCATTCAACGGTTAATACTATTATTCATGTTGATGGTAAACTCATTACAACTGCATATTCTAATACAGCACCTGGTGATTATCCTGAATCTGGATATCCACCTGGATCACAAAACTGATTGTGGGTGATTTATTATGGCTAATTCTTTTAATAGTAAAGAAATAATTAAAATCATTCCGAATAAAAAGAGAATACTTCAACCTGATAAATCACCAGCTCGTGTAATACGAGGTTTATATGTAGCGGGGGTCTGGCGACCCCCTCACTACATTGATAGAACTTTGATTGTTGATGTAATAAATGCTCCTCCTGCTAAGGTTGTACCATATACAACTAAAGAAGAGCATATTAACAATGATTATTATACAGCACTTGCATCTGTAACAACTGGAAGATCGAATGTTGTGTTCTATTCAACTAAAACAGAACATATTCCAAACAATGATTATTATACAGCACTTGTATCAGCATCATTTGGAAAAGCAGTTATTAGTCAATTTACAAATAAAACATTAGATGTTCCAAGTAGTGATTATTATACAGCATTAACAAAGACAAGTTTTGGTTCAGCTGATATATTATATATGTCTCAATCAAAACATGATATTCCACCAGGACAACCATCATTACAAGTAACAAGTATTGTATCTGAACATACCACTGTTACAAAAAGGGAGTGAGATATATGAATCAAATTAATTCACAATTTGTTGATGAGAAGATAAAATCATTTGCTGAAAATAATCCAAATTTAGCACTTCACAATTTGTATTATATTGCATCAGTTGATAAAGATGGTAATATTACAGATGAGAAGTATGGTGCAAATTTGGTTACTAATTATGGAGCAACATTTTATTCCAACTATGGAAATGTATATAAATACTCAGATGATCGATATACAATCAACAAACATCATTTTCTTGCATACAATTTTAATGTCAATATTGGCTCTGGAACAAAAACTCCAGAATTAACTGATACGGCATTATCTGAATACATTGGAACAAATGCATCATGGACGGATGATATTAATACTGACGTATCAAATGTTAAATATAATTCAACAAAGAATGTATTATATGATTCCGTAAGAATTGGATATGGAATGTTCGATTATAATGTTCCATTACCACAAGGAGACATTGAACAATTTCCTGGACATACAGGTGGAGATACAGATACTCGTTGGAAGACTGATGAAGATGATCGAACATATTTCGAGATTACTGAAATTGGTATCGGCACTTATAATAATCTCAGCATGAAGTTTTTAATAGTTGATGAAAATGGTAATCCATCATTAATCAGAAAATATAACAATGAAAAACTTTTTGTTTATGTTTATCATACACGAGTTATGAATTGTACCGTAATGCTCAATGAAATGAAAAAGGGACATTATTTGATGTTCAATTTTGTTGGACAGCAGAGATCTATGTCATGGGATAGATATTCTGCAAATCCATATACTGGTTATGGTGGATTTGGATTGGGTTCTTATACAAGAATAAACAATAGACATTCATTGAGCTGGTCTCGAGATGCTGCAACTGGTGAACAATTTCCAAAAATTACAATTGAAGATTCCGGTAATTACTATAGTAGAAATATGTCTTGTCCTGTATATGAAAGATCAATTTCAAATACATTGGCAACGGATGGTTTGTACACACTGAATCTGATTAATTCTCCAGTTCGAATGGCTGAAGATTGGCGTGTGTATTATAATGGTGCATTCTTAAATGGTGACTGGTATGTCGGATCTTTCGCAGGTTATAAATATTGGGGTCCACCAAGTGAAGACCATTGTTTTGAAATGCTTAAATATGAATCATTATCAACCGCACAATCATTTGTATGTGATCATCTTTATACAAATGCTGATGACTCATTATACATCAATGGTCAATTTGGTGTAAAACATAATGCTGATTGGTGCACAGGTCTATTGTCATTTACACATATGGAATCTGTAACAGGATTCAAGATGTTCAATGTTCAAGATAACGACTTCACAATTGATTCAACTCTCAATTTTGATAAGAACTTCTATAATGAGGATACATTATTCTTGAGAACATATGTTGACAATTTTGTATGTCCCGATGATAAATCCAGAAGAATCTATGCAATATTCAACTGGACTTGTACTGACAAGAATGATGGATACGGTCCTGGATTCAGACCAAATCTCAATATCAAGTCAATTAACAATACTGGTATTGTGTTATATTATACTGACACATGGTGGGATGTTTCAACATGGACACTTGTTGAAGATATGTCAAATTTAACAGCTACCGAAAGAAATGCTCGTTACTTTGTAACATATACTGATACGAATTTGAGTATCTCATTTGTTAATTCACAATATCCAAAAGTTGTTACATCAAAACCAATCAAAGTCATTACAGATACTGGATATACTCCAACATTTGTTCGTCCATTATCATCAACATCTGGTAAGTTCGTAAATCTTGGAAATACTGTGATGAAATTGAATACTGATCATTCATTGAATTTAATGATCGATCATAATTTATCTTTTGATTATATTGCATCAAATGCATATGGCAACAGATTGTTTGGTAAATATAATTCAACACATGGATTTGTATCTGTTGTGGATGTTAATGCTATAACTGCAAATACATCTAATGATATTTATGCAAACACCAGATGTTGCCCAGTATCAATATTCCAACCTGATCAAACTGATTTGGAATCATTGTATGAATCAAATGATGGAAGATATTTCTCAGTTGAAGTTGGTAATGCTGATAAAACTGGTATTGCTGTATATGATTCACAAGCAACATTCAGTAATACTGATCTTAAAGCAGATATTGATTTAACTGATTCTTCATTATGGGAAAATGTATCCAGTGTAGGATATCATCCAATTAACTGCAAAGATACACATAATATTCAACAAGTCGGATTAACCGAAGTTACACCTGGATATCTGTATAAAATCAGTGGTCGTGCGACATCAGCAATTTATGAAAACTACAGAAATCTTAATGCATGTGCAACAGTTTATAATTCTAATCAAGAACAAATTGAAGATGTTGTGATTCAATGCACATATGGTAATTATATTTACATTCCAACAAATTCAAATATTAAATACATTAAACTCATGCTTGGTGTTCCAACCACATCAACTTATGATCAATATAGAATGTACAAAGATAGAATCGAGTCATGCATTGTTAAAGTTAGCAAACCATTAACACCGATATTCTCAGATGAAGATGGAAAACATGGATTCTTTGTTCGCGGATCAAATAAATTCATCTATACAAAATCTTCTACTAATTACTTGACAAAGTGGTATGTTGTTGATTCTTCAAATCCATCTGCTACTCTGACTGTGATCAATATTCCAAATGAATATATCGGTTCACAAGGTATCCAAGGTGCAATGGGATTTGCACATTATGCATATTTCAGTTTGTACAATGATGGCGTTTCAAAGTTTATAACTGTCTTGTATGATCTTGATGATGGAACGATATCATCTGATTCTGAATGGACTGGTAGTATATTTAAGAACTCATCTGGATTACGTGAATATCAAATCATTGGTAATGATCGTTGTCTTGTTTATATTCGTACAGCTGAAGATTACAGTGGTGAAATCTATTGTATACCTGAAGATGAACCATTCACTCGGTATAAACTGTTTGAATTGAACAATCTTCAGGATAATCGTTTGCAAATGGAATACATCAATGGTGGAAAACAATTGGTGCTTGGAATGTGTTGTGCATATAATAAAAATGCACAACGGACATATGTTCGGCCAAGTGTTGTTGATCTTGGTTATTGGCTTAAGAATAAGACGTGGCATGAAAGAGCGAACCTCACAGCAAGACTTTGTAAAGGACCATCCGGTTGGGGAAGTGCAACATGTCATCCACTCGAGTTTATCTATGATAATGGTGTTGTTGAGATTAATACACCAAGTAAGTTCTATGTAGATTCACATGAATTGATATGGAAACCGATTGAGTGTTATGTTCCATTTAAGTTATCTGGAACAACCAAGTGCATCACAGCATATTCTAATCCATTTACCATTAAACCACCTGATGTGGGATTTTCAATTACAAATGATATGACGAAATTTGGATTGAATAACAGTGGTCAGATTCTGAGATGATAAGGAGTGATTTATTATGGCTAATTCTTTTAATAGTAAAGAAATAATTAAAATCATTCCGAATAAGAAACGAACAGCAGGTCAATCCCCCGCACGTGTTGTGCGGGGGTTATATGTTACTGGTGTTTGGCGTCCTCCACATTATATTGACAGAACGCTGATTGTTGATACTGTTTCAACAACACATGTTGGAGTATACAGCTATACCACTGAAGATGTTAAGAATATCCCATGTGATATGTCCGTTGGTTATACAGAAATATGTGAATCACACCCAGTTACTATAACCAGATATACAGCTAAGAACCATTATACTTTACCAGGCGATATGTCTGTTGGTTATACTGAGATATGTGAATCACATCCTGTCACTCTTGAAAAATGGGAGACTAAGACTCATTACACATTACCAGGTGATATGTCTGTTGGATATAATGAAATTTGTGCATCTAAAGCATTAAAACTTCAGAAGCTTCCGATTCAATATAATAATCAGCCACCAGGACAACCATCATTACAGGTTACGTCTATTATCACAGAACATGTTGCTGTTAATTCAAATTGAAGGAGTTGATAATTTATGTATACACCTGAAGAAATTGATAAGAAGATTCTCGAATTCAGAGAACAAACAAAAGACAAGGGCTTGTTGCTTCATAACAATTACTTCATATTTACGGTTGATCGCGATGGTAATGTTTGTAATGAAGCATATGGTGCAAACTTAATGACTGATTATGGTATTCGACAACTGTATATAGAATCTTGGAGCATGCAAGGTTATAGTAACTGGCTCTTTTATACAAAGTTTGGCACTGGTTATGATCCAGCAAATGGCAAAGTTCCAAAGTTAACTAATTCATCATTATATGAATTTGCATGTAAAGATAATGGAAACACTTCATCAATCACTACTATTGAAAGTGGCTATTATAATGATAGAACAACGATGAGTGCTGATGAAGGTGTTATTTATCAAACTGCAAGATTCCAGTATAGCCAATTGGATTATGTTATCAATCTTGCTGCTCAAACAAGTGTTGATGCCGGTCACATTGGTGGATTATCAACCGCATCACCGCGTGACACTCGTTGGAAAACTGATGAAGATGGTAATTATTTCGAGATAAATGAAATTGGATTAACATATCATGATGATCAAAATGGTTCGAATTTATTCTTTCATTTTGCTGTATTGGATAAAGATGGTAATCCAGTTCCAATTCGTAAATATGATAATCAGAAGCTGTATGTTTATATCTATCATACGGGTATTATGCCTGAGAAAACTATGTTTGATGCATGGGATCGTGGTGAATATATAACAGTCGAACCAATCAACAGAACATACTCTCGTTACAATGGTTCAAGAACTCTTCGCTCATATTTTACATCTGTTGAACGCGATACATATTCCTGGTATTCTCATCCTTATACAATTACTGAACGTAAAAATTCAAGTGATTATGCATCTATATCAAGCGCCTATCCTGATGCATCATTTAATGCTGAAACACATATTCTTACAGAAACACATCAAGTTCCAGAAAGACTTATTGAACGCGATGATTTTTATATTAGTGGATTTTTGTTAACGAATGCTGGGTATTACTGCTATGATTATCAAAATAACAGAGGATCACAATGGTTAAATTTTGTAACATATGACCGTCAAAGTGTTCCAGAGACAATCATATCAGATAATTTTTACACGAATGGATACGGTAGCTCATATTTCAATATGCAGTTTGGTCAATCTGCTCGAAGAAATGTGTGGAAAAGATATCTTCTCCCAATTGATAGATTAATCGATGTTCAGTCATTAAAGATGTTCAATATTCAAGATGATGACTTTACAATTGATGAGGAAGTTGAATATCAACAATATTATTTCAATCAAAGATTTCTTAATCAAAGATCCATGTTATATCAGATCATATGTCCAGATGGTGTAAAGCGAAATATTTGGTATTATCCAAATATATTTGCAAATGGATATGGTAATCATGCACATGGTTTTGCACATCATATGAATATTGCAGCATTCACCAACACTGGAATTACATTGTTTGCATGTGATAAACCATGGGATGTTTCAACATGGACACAGATTAATGATATTCAAAATCCAGATCCAGCTCTTGTTAAAAAGAGATACTTTGTTTCATATAATGATGTAACATTGTATGTTGATTTTCAACTTTCACAATATCCAAAGATCGTTACAAAAGATTCATATCGTGAACTTGATGATGGGACACACATTAATGGTGATTCTTTTGACATGCATTATAAGCCAATTTATAATGATAAGCATGAAGTGCTATATCTTGGAAATCGATTGACATTCTTTGATGATACTACACTTGATTATATCGGCACATATTCATTGAATAGTGGATATTACACATATAGATCGGATGCTACAAGGTCATCATATTTAGAGCCATGGCATACTACGACTGGTACATATGGTGATTGGTTCTGGTTTAAGTATAGAAACAAAGGTGTTAAGCTCATTCACATTCCATCATTTAAGACTAATCCAGATCATGACTTCAGTGCTATTTATTCATCAACTATTTCAAATAATACAGACATTTATGTTGACACAAATGATTCTAATTTGGTACTTGTTGAAAATGCAGCATCACCATATGGGTTCTATGTAATCAATCTCAGTAAAACACCAACACAACTTGGTATTACTAACAATGATACAGTTGACCCAACAGATATAGCAGCTACATCTTATGGTGATTATAGAAACTATAAACATTGGTATACAAAGTCATTTATCCAAAGACCATCTGGAGATAAAACTATATTTCCGGTCATTATGTGGAATAATGGAAATAAATCAACATGTTTCAGAGTATATGAATATGATGAAAATGATACTCTGTTATCAAAATCAGCTTGGTTCAAAAAGGAATACACATTCCAGAATGCGAACGCAACAAAGTACAAATTGGATTTTGCATATGATGGAAACAAAGCTAATGGTGATACAAATGCGGTTGATGATTATCAAGACTATGCAGCATATAATGGTGCTAAATCATTAAGAATCATTGAGCATTCTAAATATACAACTGATATTGATGATGCTCGACATGCTTTCTTTATTCGTGGAACTAATAAGGTTTGCTTCACATATGCATCAGCTGATTATTTGACAAAGTGGTACGTTGTTGATGCAACCGATATGTATGATTCAAATAACAATCTCAAGATTCTTAACACATTTGAAATCGATTCATCGTTTGCACAAGAATATGGTGGTGCTGTTGGATTCTCACATTGTGCTTATGTTAGATTAAAGAACTCAAATAATGTTTATGGAACATACTTCTTTGATCTAACAACTGGTGAAATGACATATCTCACTGACTGGAATTTTGATTGGTCTCAATCTGTTAATGAACGTAGTTATCAGTTTTATGGTGACAATAGGTGTTTGGTGTTTGGTATCAGTGATCTTGATACAAGATCATATGGTCGAGGAGATGAGCGTGACATTTATTGCATAACACCAGATAGACCAACAGAATTACTTGACATCACAAGTAAAATCTACGGTGATAATCCTGATTATAGTCTTTATTCTGGTAATTATGTTTGTTTCTCTGGATTTAATGTTAGATATATTAATGACAATAAGCAATTAATATTCTCAATTTATGGAATGAATGGAACAAGAGATAATTACTGTTATTTATTTACATTTGATCTTGGTGATTTTATTCATAAACGCGGGCATACGGTTGCCGCACCCAATTATAGATACAAGTTTGATTCATATGATTATAATTATAATGCATTCTGGTTTGGAATGCCTGTTCATAAAGGAATCTTAATGTTTTCGAATGGTGTGGTTTTCGGTAATAGAACAAATTCATTTATTTATGAACCGATTGAAAACTTCGTTCCACATAAGATTGAATTGACAACTGATTGTATCACATCATACAATCAACCAATCAAATTGTCTGATAAGCAGTTCCGTTTAAAGACAACTAATGATATGACATATTTCAAACTGGAGAATTCCGGTAAACACCCAAAGCGTACTGATTAAAAAGAATTATAATCCGGGGCATATGCCCCGGATTATAATGTTAATTATCAGCCAATTGACAAACGTTGAATTTGCGCTGGGATATTATCATCAAATGGATTAAGATTGGATTGTTTATCATTTGATTTTGATGAATCAGGTTTACGACCATTCTTAATATCATCCATCTTCTTAGAGATTTCTTCAAGAAGTTCTTCAACCTTTTGTGCACGTACATTAAATGTCATATTCTGAAGATCTTCCATCATTTTCTCATTAGATACATTAGCTCGTTGAACTAAGATGTTATTGTTTGTCACATTACCATTTTCATCACCAAAAATCTTATTCATGTCAATCGGAGGAATGTCACCGTTACCAGTAACAGCACTAACAGCATCAGCAGTTGTAGCAGTAGAAGGAGTTGCAACTGAACCACCTTTACCAACATATCGAATGGCACGGCTATAATGACCATGGCCATTGATAGTACCTTTATTATTCTTAGTAGCAGTAAACGCATCGGTTCCATTATTAATCATATCATTTACAGCAGCAAGAGCATGTTGCATACCACCTTCCCATCCATATGAGAAGCCGTATACCTTGTTATTCTCAACACCAGATACGATTTCACCATGGTGATCGCTACCATTATAGATGATACCGATATCACCACCTTGGAGAGATGCAATTGAAGGATTATCGATCATCTGCCAATCAGGAGAAAATGCACCAGATGCATCTTTAATACCCTTAGCAGATTGGAAGCTTGCGGAGTTCATTCCTTCTGATTGATAACCCATAGCATCAATAACAGAGTCAACGAAACCAGTACAGTCAGGACGTTCCTTAAATGTCTTACCATTGATTGTAAGTGTATGTGTTTTACCACTCTGGTTATAGTCACCATCTTTACCTACAACACCAACAGCTTCATATGCCTTAACAACTGAAGGAACAGTTCCAAGTACATTTCCACCATTGCCCATATAAGATCCACCGCTACCGAGTCCACTACTATAAACCGTGTTGTTTATACCATTAATACCACCAAATGCATAGCTTGCAAATGTGCCACCACGATCAACAGCTTTACCAAGACCCATTCTTCTCGGATCAACGTTGTATGCTGTATTGTACTTACCAACTACAGTACCAGTTCCACCATAGCCTCCAGTACCACCAGCACCGCCACTCGTATAACCGTTATCAAGCATCCAGTTATATACATCAGCAGCAAGACCAACATATTTACCGAGTCCATTAACAGTGTTCCATCCCTCAGGTACAAGTGCACCACCAACATAGTGACCAGAACCTTCAACAAGATCCTTGTTAATGATAGGACCAATAGGATCACCAGCATTACCACTTAATTGATGACCGGTTAATGTTTCAAGAGCAGCTCGATAACTATTCAAGTTACCACTATTAACTCTACCACGATCATGTTCAGGATTATCACTGAAATAGGATTGTTGAATGTAAGACAACTGTTCAGCAAGTGTTGAACCATACGATGTATCAGTATCACCACTGCTCTTAGGAATCCAGTTCATCAAACCAACAGCACGTTGGCCATGCTTGTCTTCAGTTACATTAGTAAGACTCTTCTCACCAATGAGTTTCTTTGCACCGTCTTCCCAGATACCCATTGCCATGATAAGTGCTTGTTGTTGTGGTGTCATACTTGAATTAGCTGCTTGCTGGAAGAAGTTCTTAATACCTTCTTTATTCTTGTATCTTTCCCAAGTACTACCAGCAGACTTTCTTAATGCATCATTCATATTGACTTTGCTTAAAGCAGCACCATAAGATGTACCAGAAATAACACCACCACTTGGTCCACCGCTAACTGTTACACCATCACCATTCCAAGTTGAATAAGTATCATAATAGGATTGAGCATTGCTACGACGTTTGCTAACTTGTCCTTCGATATCAGCTGGGTTCTCGTATTTTCTCAACCAAAGATCAGATGCT
>Ga0310691_10006818_pt1 | contig 12098 bp, 8 predicted proteins | sample 176DNAGHGlowgp2_FD_203887 | JGI IMG/M metagenome (GOLD analysis project Ga0310691, IMG submission 203887) | Sheep rumen microbial communities from Palmerston North, Manawatu-Wanganui, New Zealand - 1766 DNA GHGlow gp2 (v2) (version 2) | ecosystem: Host-associated > Mammals > Digestive system >... | reverse complement strand
ACGGAGGACTTTGAGCATGCCGGCCCCGACAAGTATCAGCTCATGCTGCCGACAATGCACCAGGAGGAGGAGTTCGCCTACACCGAGAATGACCTCTGCCAGGTCTTGCGGATGCCCTACGGCAACGGAGCCTACGCCATGACCGTGCTGCTGCCCCAACAGGGGAAGACCATAGACCAGCTGCTGCAGACCCTCACCGCCGAGAGCTGGCAGTCCAACTACCGCTACCTGCGCCCTGCCATCGTTGATGTGAAGCTGCCCCGCTTCGAGACGGGCCAGACGGTCAACCTCATCGACGCGATGAAAGCCCTGGGCATGACGAGTGCCTTCAACGCGTTCGAGGCAGAGTTCTGGAACCTCAGCGATTTCGAGAGGATGTGGATCAGCCTGATGCGCCAGGTGGCCCGCATCAAAGTCAGCGAGCAGGGAGCCGAGGCGGCTGCCGTCACCGTGATAGGTGTGGATGGAAAGGAAGGCGCCGGGTCGCCCCACGTCACCTTCCACGCCACACGCCCCTTCCTCTACGTCATCAGTGAGCAGTCCACGGGCAGCATCTTTTTCGTCGGACAGTTTACCGGCAACTGACCCGACAGCTTTGATTTATGTCAAAATGAAAGTCTGTTTCGGAAAAAACGAACAAATTGCAATTAGATATCTTGGAAAAATGCCTAACTTTGCAGCTGTAGTCGTGATGACTACTCGCAACATTCATTAGGTTAGTAGTTCAAAGGCCGGCCAGCAGGCCGGCAAAGTGAATAGATTTAAGGTAAAGATTATGTTATTAGATTTCCAAAGGGGCAACATTCTTGGGTTGCCTGTTGGAAAAAGGAGTGCGGGGTGAGCGATTCATACCGCACTCTTTTTGACGTGTATGGCCAGCGACTCCCGGTCGAAAGCCACTCCCTGTCCTTGCTCTATGAAGCGGCTCAGCACCCCCTCGTCGGCCAGTTGGCGCGGTGTGCCTATGGCCAGCTGCATCGTCGTGCTGTCTTCGCCGCGGGTGCCCGCCGCCCCTAACAGCCACAGGCGGTCGGCCACCTGCAGGGCCAGCTCCAGGTCGTGGGTGGAGAGGAATACCGTCTTCCCTGCCTCGCGGCAGATGCGGCGCAGGAGCAGCAGCGTCTCCACCTTCGACGGGTAGTCGAGAAAGGCCGTCGGCTCGTCGAGGAAGATGATGGCCGTCTGCTGTGCCAGGGCCTTGGCAATCATCACCTTCTGGCGCTCGCCGTCGCTGAGCGTCGTCACCTGGCGGTCGGCCAGCTCGTCGATGCCCACCAAGGCAATGGCGTGGCGCACTTCCTCCTCGTCGTCAGCGTCTAAGCGGCCCCAGAAGCCGGTATAGGGCGAGCGCCCCATGGCCACAAGCTCCCAGACGGTCATCTGTTGCACGTCGGGGCGCTCCGTCAGCACCACGCCCAACTGGCGGGCCAGCCCACGGGGGCTGTAGTCCTCCAGCGGTCGCCCCATGATGCTCACTCTTCCGCTTAGCCGGGGCTGGAAGCCCGCCAGCGTGCGCAGCAGCGTGCTCTTGCCAGCACCGTTGCGGCCCAGCAGACACGTCAGCTCGCCGCCAAGGATGGCGGCCGTGATGCCGCTCACCACCGTCTTCGTGCCGTGTCGTGTGCGGTAGCCGATGCTCACGTCCTCCAGCTCAATGGTTGCCTTTTCGTTCATAGGTAGTATTTCCTTTTTCGTTCATGCAAAGGTACTCACTTTTCTCCTATTACCAAAATAAAAAGAAAAGAAAATCCTTCACCGGCGGCGTAACCTGCTGACAGCCAGCAGGTAGCGGTGAAGGTTTTTCCCCTCGTGTCTCCTTGTCCTCCCTGCCTTCAAGCCTGCCTCCCCTTTCTAAAAGTTTGACTCAACGCAAAAACCGTTTCTGAAGTGGCAGTTGACGAAAAAATACGCACGCCTTTTGGAAAAAAACGCACGCTTTTTGAAAAAATACTGGCACTTGAAGTAAATAATCCTTACGTTTGCACTTCTTGCACCTGCCAGCACTTAGGCGTAGGTGCAAGTAGGTGCAAGTAGGTGCAAGTAGGTGCAAGTAGGTGCAGGTAGGTGCAGGTAGGTGCAAGTAGGTGCAGGTAGGTGCAGGTAGGTGCAAGTAGGTGCAAGTAGGTGCAGGTAGGTGCATGAGGTGCAGGTAGAAGCTCTCCTCTCACCGCCAGCTCCGGAAGGCGAGGGGGCTACCCCTGGCAGATGGCCGTGGTCATGACATTCAGGGCCAGACACATGTCGCGGGTGAGGGGCATGCGCTGGTTCTCGTGGGGCCAAGGTGCAAGTATGAGCAAGCGGCCCTCGGCGCACGCCTCATAGTATTGATGGCCAGGACGGGAGAACTCGTTGAATCCCCATGGTGTGAGAAAGACGAGCGGCAGACGGGCATCGAGGGCAGCCCGCATCACAGCCTGTTCGCCCTTGGAGATGGCGGGCGAGACGAGCACTGCCCCGTGTCGGCCTTTGGCAAGCATCCGCTCTACCGTCGCGGCCACCTCGTCGTCGGTCAGACGGCGTGAGCACTGCACCTGAAGCTTCTCGGGGTGCTGCAGCAGGAAGCGGTTGCCGATGGCGGCATAGCTCTGAGTGCCGATGGTGATGCCAAAGCGCACGCGGAAGTAGTCGGGGTGTTTGCGGCGGACAGCCAAACGGCGGGGGTTGTCGTGAAGGTACTGGAACCACCGTTCCAGTTCGCCTGCGCCCTCAAGGATATGGTCGTTGAAGCCCCGCGACCACAGAAAGCCGTGGCGGCGGTCATCCTCCCCTCCCGTCTCTCTATGCTGCAACACTGTTGCAGCAAAGCCTAACTGGCGGTAAGCCTTGTTGCAGCCGGCCTTGAAGCCCTTGATGACCATGCTCATGTGCTGCTCTATATGCTGAGTGACGAAGAGGATGCCGTGCAGGTGGTCGGGCATCAGCTGAAGGGCGAGCAACTCCACCTCCGGGTAGTATTCATGGATGGCGAACCAGCACCGCTCCACTTCCCTGCCCAGGGGCGACAGCTCCACCCTTGGAGCCTCGGGGCTGCCATCGGGTGCGTCGGCATTGCCAACGAGGGCGCCCAGCAGCGGGCGTCGGCCCTCTACCGTCATGGTGATGAGATAGACCCGCCGCGACTGGTAGTCGTGCCCCACGCGCCGCCGAAGCATCGAGGGCTTTTTCTCGCCAGCGAAGGGCTTGTGCTTCTCAAAGGCTTCCTTATCCATGGTCTCTTTCCTTTCTTGTTTTTGTTCCCCTGTTTCCCGTCTGCTGCAACAATGTTGCAGCAAAGGAGACGGCTGAGCTGATGGTTGTTGGTGCAAAGATACTATTATTTGAAAAATCTGGCACTTCCAGAGCCAGTCTTTTATGATTATTTAGGGTTACGACCGATAATAGCTTGTTGCCCCGGCGTTTTTTCTGCTTTATCTTTTTGCGCTTTCGTCTTTTTTGCGTATCTTTGCCCCCCGAAAACCAACCCTTTAAAAACAAAGAAGACATGAAAAAGACAAGTTTCAAGGTGGCAGCCATTCTGCTGTCGGGCACGCTGCTGTGCAGCTCGTGCATCGGTTCGTTTGCATTGTTCAACAAGTACGAGAAGTGGCAGTGCAGCATGACGAGCAACAAGTACGTCAATGGTATCGTTGGCTTCATCTTGCAGCCCATCGTTGGCGGCGTGTGCCTGTTTGTCGATGCCGTGGTGCTCAATACCATTGAGTTCTGGTCGGGCGACAATCCCGTCGCTGCCAATAGCACGCAGAAGGTGATGGGTCAGGACGGCCGCTACTACGCCGTGAAGACCACGAAGACCGGCTACGAGGTGACGGCCCCCGACGGCACGGTGACGCTCTTCACCCACGACGCGCAGACCGATGCCTGGTCGATGACGCAGAACGGCGTGACCCGCGAGATGTTCCGCTTCAATGCCGACGGCACCATTCAGGCAACGCTGCAGAACGGACAGACGCTGACCGTTGGCAACGACGAGGCAGGTCTTGAGCAGGTGCGCGACGCCGTGGCCACCGACGACTATTTCGCACTGCGCTAACCCACAGACGGTGCAGGACGCAGTGTTCCATTGCCTTCAAACGGATGTTGAGCTGCCTCGGCAGCTCAACAATCCGTTTTGTTATGAGCCCCATCCGCTCTGCCGGATAGCGGCAAGGGAGGTGTGCGACCATCTGGCGGCATCGCCGCTGAAGGACGAGGTGATGGCCGGGAAGATGCTGGGGGTGCTCATCTGCCAAGACGGCAGCGGGCAGCCGGGCTTTCTTGCCGCATACAGCGGACAGATAGGCGGTCGCGCCGACTGGCCGTGGTTTGTGCCGGCGGTGTTCGACTACCTTCAGCCCGACGGCTATTTCAAGCAGGAGGAAGCCGCCATCAGTGCCATCAACCACGCCATGGCGGAGCTGAAGCAGGCGGAAGCCTTCACCACGCTGAAGAGCGAGATGAGCCGGTTGCAGCAGCAGGCTGCACGCGAAGAGGCTGACTACCGACGGCTGATGGCCGAGGCGAAGCAACGGCGCGACGAGCGGCGGGCAGCAGGGGAGGACACCGACGAGCTGGTGCGCGAGAGCCAGTACCAGAAGGCCGAGCTGCGACGGCTGAAGCAGCGGTGGAAGGCACGACGGACGGAGTGTGAGGAGCGGCTGCGGCCCTACGAGCAGCAGATAGCAGCGATGAAGGAGGAGCGCCGAAGCCGCTCCGACGCTCTGCAGCGCTGGCTCTTCGACCACTTTGTCATGGTGAACGACGGTGGTGAGCGGCGCACGCTGACCGACATCTTTGCCACGACTCGACAGCATGTGCCCCCTTCGGGGGCTGGCGAGTGCTGCGCCCCGAAGCTGCTGCAATATGCTTTCCTCCACGGGCTGAGGCCCCTCGCCATAGCAGAGTTCTGGCAGGGTCGCTCGCCCAAGCAGGAGGTGCGCCACCACGGTAGCTACTATCCCGCCTGCCGGGGGAAATGCAAGCCGATATTGGAGTGGATGTTAAAAGGAAAAGCAAAGCAAAAAGCCTCCCCAAGCCCCTCCAAGGCAAAAGCCTCCCCAAGCCCCTCCAAAGGAGGGGATGTCTATATAGATAAAGCTATTGAGGGTAGGACAGACTACTCCGAGCTATTATCTATAGTCTATATAGATAAAGCTATTGAGGGTAGGACAGACTACTCCGAGCTATTATCTATACAAACATCCCCTCCTTTGGAGGGGCTTGGGGAGGCTTTTCCTTTTATCGTCCTTACCAAGCCCTCCGGCCTCCTTTCTGTGCCTGGTCTGACGGGTGAAGAGTCGGTGGAGAGCCTGTTGCGGCGGCAGTATGGCGAGGCGTACATCGTTCACCGCCTCGACCAAGACACCAGCGGCCTGATGGTGGTGGCGCTGACAAGCGAGGCCCACCGTCAGCTGCAACAGCAGTTTCTTGCGCGTACAATTTACAAGAGATATGAGGCCGTGGTGGAGGGCGAGGTGAGCGGCAGCGGCACCATCAGCCTGCCCTTGCGCCCCGATGTTGACGACCGGCCGCGGCAGCTGGTAGACCATGAGCACGGCAAGGAGGCCGTGACCGACTACGAGGTGCTGGCCCATGAGGGCGGCAACACCCGCTTGGCACTGACGCCCCACACCGGCCGCACGCACCAGCTGCGCGTCCATTGCGCGCATGCCGAGGGCCTGGGCTGCCCCATCGTGGGCGACCGCCTCTACGGCAGACCAGCCCGGCGGCTGCTGCTGCATGCCACTGAGCTGGCCTTCGACAATCCTCTGACGGGCGAGCGACTGACCTTCGTTTCGCCGGCACCGTTTTGAGCGGCCGGAGCGTTTTTATCGCCCCGGCCAGAATCTTCGTGTTAGTCCTCTATTAGTCCTCGCTCAACCAGCTGTTTGTACAGCACTGTTCCGCCTTCATATTTCTCAATGAAGTCAGGGTCGAGGCTGATCACCTTCTGCCACATCTTCACCGCGCCACGCTCGTCGCCCTTCATCAGCAGGATCTCGCCCTTGGAGTCATAGAGGTCAGCCTCGTCGGGCTTGATGCTGATGGCTTCGTTGATGGCAGCCAGCGCCTCTTTGTAGCGGCCTCGCTTCGCCTCGTCGTATGCCTTCTTGTTCAGGTCGCGCAGCTGGTTGTTGATGTTGATGGTGGCCAGCTTGTAGTTCTCCCGGTACAGAATGTCGTAGAGCTTTAGTATCTGTTCGTCGTTCATGATATTCCACAGGTCGAACCATGCTTGTTTGTCGTTGTGGTCTTCTATGCTTTTCGACTTTAGAATCATGTAGACCGTGCCCGGCTCCTTACGCATCATCTCGTCGCTGATGTTGTAGCTGCCCCGGTAGATTTTCTTCGCTCCCGTTTGCTGCATGTGGTCAGCCCATTCCCTCAGCTGGTCAGCATCGAGCGCAGGTGCGGGATATTCCACGCCGTCTATGCTGTAAGCTCCGTTGCCAAGGTATTCCACAACGTCGGTAATGAGGAACGGCTTCAGCTCGGGCATGTTTTCCATGCTGTCTTTCAGCTCGTCGTAGCGTCCGCTCTCGTCTGTCCAGACCGTCTGCAGGATGAAGGCGGCGGCATCGAAGGCCTTGGCTTTCTCGCCCAGTCCAAGCATGACAGAGTCTTTCTCGCTGAGCATCAGGTCTTTCTCGTCAATCTCGTCGTCGCGCTGTTCAATCTCTGCCTTGCTGTGTCTCAGCTCGCTGTAGAGGTAGACGAAGTAGGCCCCAATGGCAAGGCTGACCACGGTGACGGCGGCGGCGATGATGAACCAGCGGCGGCGTTGCTGCTTCTCGCGCTTCTCCTTCATGCGCGCCAGCGGCTCGCAGAACGAGTCGTGGATAAGCTCTAAGCGGAACTGGCCGCTGCCGCTCGACGTGCTGCTGCGCTGCAGAATCTTGCGAGCACCCTCTAACAGCTCTGCGCCGCGCGGCACATGCAGCAGGAAGTCGTCCTCAGAGATGGAGTTGCGGCGGCCGCTGCTGTCGACGAGGTGGGTCTCGATATAGCCCTTCTCCTTGTTGCTGAACCCCCGTGTGGCCTCGTTGTAGAAACGCTCGAAGGGATTGCCCTTCAAGAACGAGTCGACCAGTGCCAGGCCGATGGCTTCGGCTCCCGACTTCTGGTAGTCAGCGTAGATGCGGCTGCAGAGCAGCGAGATGATGTTGGTGCTGATGGTGCCGTCGGCGTTGCGCGCCTTGTTGATGATGGCCTCTACGATCTGCTCCTGCTCACTGTCGCGGAACAGTCCCTGGCCAGGGATGAGGATGGCTTCGCGTGCCCCCTGCTGCGAGAGGCTGCACAGGCGGTAGCGGCAGCGCTTCATCTCGTTGAGGAAGTGGTTGTCGATGGCGTCCTCAAGGCTGTAGAGGTCGTCCTCGCGTATGGAGACCACGAAGCGGAAGTTGAAGTCGTACTGGTAGGGCTGTCCGTCAACGGTGCGGCTGCTCAGGGCGTGGCTCTCGTCCATCATGAAGTGCATCTGCCTCAGCAGTGCCACCGTCTCTTCGCGACGGTGGCGCAACACCTCTTCAAACTGGTCGAGGACGATGACGGGGAAAAGCGTCCGTCCGTTGCCATCGGCGAAGCGGCTGCGGGCGAAGAAGCTCCACAGGTACTCAAGGGCCTGATTGTCGGCGGGCAGGGGCACCACGCCGACGGTGGCCATGCTGCCGTGCTGTTGCTGAAGGGTCTGGCTGACCCTGTCAATGATGCACTGCTGGAAGCTGATGCCCATGGCATCCATGCTCAAGCGGATGCTCACGGGCATGTACTGCTCGCGGCGCAGGCGTGGGAAGACACCGGCATTGAGCAGCGACGTCTTGCCCGTGCCACTCTTGCCGTAGAGCGTGACGAAGATGTTGTTGTCGATGAGCTGCGCCACGTCGAAGCTCTCGTTGTCGCGTCCGCAGAACTTCAGCGGCGAAGTGCTGCTCTCAGGATCCTGGTATGACGACAGTCCTGCCCAGGGGTTGGTCTCTGGCGTATTCATAATGGCCCGTGGTTAAGGTGGCGATGCAGGTTCTTGTCTAACGACTCGACGAGACGGCTGAAGCCATCGGCCTGCATCAGGTCGATGCCCGACGGCGTGGAGCCTACCATCTGTTCGTAGTGCTGGTGGTGGTAGGGTGCGCGCAGGTCGTAGCCGCCGGTGGCTATGGGCAGCAACACCTTGTCGGGCAGCTGTGCTGCCAGGCGCCACTCGCGGTTGTAGTAGTTGGCGGTGCGGCCGGCGGCGAAGTCGGTGGCGATGCTGGGCGTGAGCAGCGTCAGCACCACGCGTGACCGGCCGATGGCCTCTTCGATGGAGCTGTTGTAGTCGTCGCCACCCTTGATGCCGGCACTGTCTATCCACACGCTGTAGCCACGGCGCGTCAGGGCATAGAAGAGTTGGCGGGCCATGACGGCATCCTTGCTGCAGTAGGAGATAAACACCCCGCCGAGCTGGCGCATCCTTGTCTCTAAGGAGGCGAACACGCTGTCGTCGTCGCACGAGGTGAGCGTGGCGGTGACGCTGGCCATGAAGGAGCGTGCATCGTTGTGGCGGTAGATGCGCGCGTGCTTGAGGAACGCCTCTAAGCGGCTGTCGTTCTCGTCGCCGCTGTTGAGCATGAAGGCCACCTGGCCCTCGCGGAAACGGTTCACTTCGCGCTTCAGTATGTACCAGAAGAAACGGAAGTACCAGTCGCTGAACTTACAGCCGAGGGCCAGCAGCAGCTTGTTGCGGATGAAGCGCAGCACGGGGTCGTCCTTCGACATCTGCATCCACTTCTCAATGATGACGATGGCATCGTCGTCGGTGTGGACGTACATCTTCGACTCGTCTTGCACGGCCTTGCCGAAAATGTAGAACAGCGTCGGCTGGCGGTACACACGGCCGTCGCGGCACTCCATCAGGGCGTTGCGCAGGGCGTCGAGCTGCCGCTTGTCGTCGATGTTCACCACACGGTAGCCTCCCTTGCCCCACACGTGTTCCATGAGCCGCTCTAAATAGCCGTCGAAGGTGGTGGTGAGTACGAAGGGGAACAGGCGCGTCTCTAATAACGCCTTCAGCTCGGGCGACACGTCGCCGAGGTCATAGCTCCAGTATTCGCCAGAGTTGAGCAGGGTGCGGATGGGGTCGATGCCGTCGCCATGGCTGGCAAACAGGTCGTTGAAGTCGTGGTAGTGCCCGCCCAGGCTATCGTTCAGCGCACGTAGGATGTAGCTGTTGACATCGCCCGAGGGTTCCACCTCGCGGTTCATCACCACCTCCGAGCCTACCACCAGGATGTAGTCGCCGTTGAACACGTCCTCAACGAACTGTTCCTGGCTGAACCGCACATCCTGCTGGCGTGCCAGACTGCTGGCGATGTTGTCTTTTGGTTTGAATCCCATAGGTAAAAAACAAAAAAAACTGAAAATGAAAGCCTCCCCAAGTCCCTCCAGAGGAGGGGATGTTCATATAGATAATGCTGATGGGTAAGCTTGTTCCGTTTTTTCTATATAGACACCCCCTCCTTTGGAGGGGCTTGGGGAGGCCTTTTGCTTGGGATGGCTTTTTTACTTCACATACTCCGAGAAGTCGGTCAGGTGCATGTCGCCCTTGCGGGCCAGCGTGTCGTGCATGGCGAAGGCTGCGGTGAGGCAGTGGCGGGTGTGGCCGCCGGTGCCTATGCGCAGGTATTCGCGCAGCAGCGGACGGTAGTCGGGGTGGGCGCAGTTCTCGATGATGGCCTCGGCACGCTGCATGGGGCTCTTGCCACGCAGGTCGGCGATGCCCTGCTCGGTGACGATGATGTTCACGTCGTGCTCCGAGGAGTCCTGGTGGGTGACGAAGGGCACGATGCTCGAGATGAGGCCTCCCTTGGCCGTCGAGGGGCAGGTGAAGATGCTCAGGTAGGCGTTGCGGATGAAGTCGCCGCTGCCGCCGATGCCGTTCATCATCTTCGTGCCGCTGATGTGGGTGGAGTTCACGTTGCCGTAGATGTCGCACTCAATGGCGGTGTTGATAGCAATGACGCCTAAGCGGCGGATGATGGCGGGATGGTTCGAAATCTCGCTCTGGCGCAGCGTGAGGTGGTCTTTGAAGTAGCCGATGTTGTTGTAGACCTGCATCAGGCAGTCGTTGCTCACGGTGAGCGAGCAGGCCGAAGCATCCTTCACGCGGCCGTTGAGCATCATGTCGATGACGGCGTTCTGGATGACCTCGGTGTAGATGTTGAAGTCGGGCACGTGCTTGTCCTCGCCCAGTGCGCCGAGGATGGCGTTGGCCGTGCTTCCCACACCGCTCTGCAGGGGGAGGAACTCCTTGGGAATGCGGCCGGCGTGGAGCTCGCTGACGAGGAACTCGGCGGTGAGGTAGCCTATGCGGTCGGTGACGGGGTCGCTGTCCTTGAAGGAACGGGCCTCGTCGGGCAGGTCGCACTCCACCACGCCGGCAATCTTCTCGCGGGGAATGGAGACGTAGGGCTTGCCAATGCGGTCGCCCACGCTGAAGATGGGGATGGGCTTGCGGTAGGGTGGGTCAAGCGGCTCGTAGACATCGTGGATGTACTTGGCGTTGGGGCTGTGGAAGGCGTTCAGTTCGAGGATGACCCTCTTGGCCAGACGGGCTGCCGTGGGGCTGATGCCGCCGGCAGCGGTGAGATAGACGCGAATCTCGTCGCCCACCTCCTCAATGTCGCAGACCTCCAGGATGGCCCAGTCGACGTCGCCGTAGAAGCCGTAGCGCAGCTCCTGGGCCATGTGGCTCAGGTGCAGGTCGTTGTAGGGAATCTCGCCGGCATTGACATGCTTGCGGAAGTCGGGGTTGGTGGTGTAGGGGGCACGGTACTTGATGGCCTGTGCGTTGGCCATGTCGCCATCGGTAGACTGTCCGGTGCTGGCACCGGTGAAGATGCCCACCTTGAACTCGCGGCCTGCCTCGTGCTCCTTGATGGCGAGCTTGGCAAGCTCCTTCGTTGTTGCCTTGGCCACGCCAGCAGGCGTGAAGCCACTCATGGCGATGTTCTCGCCGTTCTTAATCAGCGCTGCTGCTTCGGCAGCGGTCATGCGTGTTAAAGCCATGTCGTTTGTTGTTCTGTCTGTTGTATAGGGTTTGTTACGTCGTTATTTGTCAAGCATCTGGCGAAGTTCGGAAGTGGTCAGGCGGCAGTCGACGTACTCGTCGCTTTGGGTGTCGGCAAAGCGCATGACGAAGTTTTTCTTCGAGGCAACGATAGCCTTGAAGAACACGGTCATGTCGTCATCGTCGTCGTCAACGATAGACTTGATCATCTCGTCCTTCACTTCAGGCATGCTCATGGCCAGCTTGAATTCCTCCATGCTGATGCCCATCGAAGCCCCGTCAATGCCGACAACGAAGACCACGTCGCGGCCGTCGATGTCCATTGACTGCAGGGACATGCCGTCGCCCATGTCCTCGGGCAGCTCCTTGTTGCCTGCCAGCATGACCAGCTGCAGCAGGTTGTTGGCCTGCTCAGGGGTCAGCTCGTCGAGGTCGATGTTGTTCAGCTCAAAGTCGTCGAGGTCCAGCTCGTCAAGGTCCACGTCGTCGAGGTCAATGTCGTCGAGGTCGGAGGCCGAGGCCACTTTCTTCAGTGCGCCCTGCTTCTTGCTCTTCTTGTGGCTCTTCTCCACCAGCTCGGTGTCGTCCTCGTCTTCGTCGTCAATGTCGTTGCTGCTCTTCTTGCTGTCCTTACAGCTGGAGAAAGACACGAGAATGCCAAACAGGATGGCCGATAAATACAGGAAATGCTTTTTCATTGTTCCGGATTTTGTTTGTTAATAGTATGTGTATTTGCTTTCTGGGTGCAAAGGTACGAAAAAACGAGAGAAGTGCAAAAGAAAAATTCTTTTTTCTTTTCGCACTTCCGAGTGCCAGTACCTTCGGCGGAGCCAGAGGTACGAAAAAAAGGAGAGAAGTGCAAAAGAAACGAACTAAAAAAGACACTGATTTATTTGGTATTTAGAGAAAAAGATAGTAAGTTTGCAACGTTTTTACGAAGCATCTTCACATTGAGACTGTTTTTTATGCTTTTGCTGGCACTGGTCAGTGGCGGGTCAGTGGCCCAAAACTGGCGGTGGGTGGACCCGCGCATTGGCAGCGTGGGGGTGGGGCGCACGTTTCCGGGGCCGAGCAT
>Ga0310691_10006817_pt1 | contig 12100 bp, 12 predicted proteins | sample 176DNAGHGlowgp2_FD_203887 | JGI IMG/M metagenome (GOLD analysis project Ga0310691, IMG submission 203887) | Sheep rumen microbial communities from Palmerston North, Manawatu-Wanganui, New Zealand - 1766 DNA GHGlow gp2 (v2) (version 2) | ecosystem: Host-associated > Mammals > Digestive system >... | reverse complement strand
TTGTAAAACTTAAGAAAACTATAGACGAAACTAAGAAACAGGTTGATGAACTTGGTAAGGTTTTTGTCAAGGGGTTACAGACAGGATTAAAGACGGTTGTAAACCTGTTAGGTAAAATGGGTAAGTTGTACATCAACTTGGGAACAAGTGTTCTTCAAGGAGTTGCACGTGGAGTTCAACTTCTCATTAATAAATTAATGTCCCTTAAGGGAGTTGTGACTGAGAACCTTAAATTGATGGCAAAATGGCATAATGGTAATAACGCTGTTAACAAGTCCCTGTCTAATATCACATCATCATTGGCATATCTTAAGGGTGCAATCGCAAGTGTGGTTGTTCCCATATTGACTACAGTTGAGCCTATTATCACAAGTATTATTGATAAATTAGCCGAAGCAATAACCATGATTGGAATGTTTATAGCCAAACTTATGGGGGCTACTTCATTTCAAAAGGCTATAAGGGTTCAAAAAGATTATGCAAAGGCTATTGAGGGTACGGGCAATGCAGCCAAAAATGCATTAAGCCCTCTTGATAACCTTAACGTTATCTCTTCACAGAGTGGTGGAGGGGCAGTTGACTGGGAAGATGTAACTCTTGCTGATTTTGAGATTCCCGACTGGCTTACTGATTTATATGAATTGGGCACAACCGTTGGTGTCAAAATAAGAGATTTCTTACAGAGTATTCCATGGGATTCTGTTAAGAAAGGCGCACAGGCTGCAGCACAAGGAATATCCGATTTTATTAACGGTGTCTTAAGTGTGAAGGATTTTGGTAAGACTTTTGGTGACACATTTGCTGAAGCACTTAACACTCTTACCTTATTTGCTAATACAATACTTACCAAACTTCATTTTGATAAACTTGGGGAACAACTTGGTCAGATGATGCAAGGATTTGTAGATACCCTTGAATGGGATGACCTTGGACAAGTGTTTTCCAACAGTCTAAATGATTTAGCCTTGACCTTTAATAATCTGTTCAAGAATTTTGATGGGTCTTCTTTAGGTGAGGGGCTTACAGAACTGTTCCAAAATGCATTTGGTAATATAAATTGGACACTTATCAAAGATACTGTAATAAATGGTATGAGGGATGTCGTAGGTGCTCTTAATGAGATTATTACACCCTCTAACTTTAAGTTACTTGCTGATACCATTACAGAGTCCTTTGAGAGTATATTCGTTGGAATTAAGACATTTGCTGAAGAGGCTGATTGGGAACAATGGGGAGATTCAATTGCCACAGGCATTATGGAGTTGTTTGCATCCTTTGACGCTACTTCAGCAGGGCAGACCGTTCAGAAACTTGCTGACGGTCTTCTTACAATGCTTGAGACAGCCATCAATGCAATCAATTGGAGTGAAATCAGTGATACTATTATTGAGTTTATCTCGAATATTGATTGGGCTAATCTTGCAAGTCGTGCAGGTGATATATCAAAGCAACTTATTCATGGACTTCAAGCCGTATTTGAAAGCATCAGAGATACGGATGCTTTTGATGGAATAATTGACCTTATTGTTACTTTCTTGAATGAGAAGAAGAATTGGGAAAAGGCATTCAAGAAGTTTAAGAGAGAACTCATTTGGGAAATCCTTAAGGAAAAGATATCTCAAGGATTTGAAGCATTTGCAGAGGGTTTCCTTGAAGTCACTGAAAATATTGGGGATGAGATAGGTGAACTTCTCACAGCCATGACAGATGCTTTTAATCTTGCTTTTACAGGAGATAGTTTTGCTGAAATCGGCAAGAATATTCTGTTAGGCATTGGCTCGGGTTTAGTTGCAGCGATTGACCTTATTATTTCTCCGATACGTATGGCAGTTGAGGGTATTATTAACGGATTCTGTAATCTGTTTGGTATACATAGCCCAGCTACGGAACTGGAGCCAGTAGGTGAAAATATTATACTCGGCATCCTTGAGGGATTTGGACTTGTTGATTTTGCTAATAAGATGACAGCATGGTGGGATGAAAACATTGCACCTTGGTTTAGTCTTGAGAAGTGGAAGGGCATTGCTGATAATATTAAGACAGCATTATCTGAAAAGATGGAAGAAATCAGTGAGTCAATGAGCACCAAATGGACACAGTTAAAAGACGGAATAACAACAAAGGTAGAAGAGTTGAAGATAGGACTTGCTGATAAATGGACTGCCATACAAGAAGGTTTTCTTGGGATGTGGGAAAATATCAAAAATGGCATTAAAGAACCTATTAATGGAATAATCGGAATGATTGAAGGTTTGGTCAATAAGATTATTGATGGTATAAATTGGCTTATTGAGAAGTTAAATACTGTCAGTTTTGATATTCCCGATTGGGTGCCAGAAGTTGGTGGCGAATCATTTGGAATTTCCTTAAATGCCCTTAATCATGTGACTATCCCAAGGCTTGCTACAGGTGGAGTTGTTCCTCCGTCAATGGCTGAACATCTTGCTGTTTTAGGTGATAATAATGCCGAAACAGAGGTTGTATCACCTTTGTCAACCATGAAAGAGGCGCTTCTTGAGGCACTTGCTGAGTCTGGAATAGGAAATGGCACACAAGAGATAAATCTTATCGTGGATGGAAGAGAAATTATGAAAGCCATGGTTAAGCAAAATAGTGAGTATAAGAAACAGCATAATGGGGCATCAGCATTCTCATAAAGGAGTAAACATATGTTTGACTATGTATTTAAATTTGGAACATATATCATACCCACTTCTTATATAGCAGAGGGTGGGTATGATTGTAAACCAAATCAAAGGCAAGACCTTGACCCATTTACAGACCAATTCGGTGTTACTCATAGAAACGCTCTACAGCATACCAAGACGGATATAAGTCTGACCATTCGTTCCTTAAGTTGGACAGATTTTTCAACATTAATAAGCAATTTAGTTGCTAACTATGCTATATTTAATGAGAGAGATGCTGAGTGCGAATATCTTGACCTTGAGACCATGACAATGAAGACAGGGCATATGTATCTCGACCCAAGTTGTCAGTTTAAAATTAAACGGTTAAATGACAAAGTAGACAGTTTTACTTTACGATTTACGGAGTACTAATATGCTGAATGTATCACAAGCCGTAAAAGATGCATATGCAAATCCAAGTTCGGGGAAGAGATTAATAATTTACTTCCCCGATTATGATATTACAGTAGACCCCGATACAGTATACGCTGAATCTTTTAAACTCAATGAATCCATAATGGATATGGCAAGTATTGAGTTTGTTGGATGTAATCCAAGTAAAATGCAAGTACAGATACAAGATTTTGGGTATGATGTTAAAGGGTCTACTGTACAAGTTTTTATGCAAGTTGATACAGGCACTACTGAAGATGAACCTATACCTTTGTTTAAAGGGACAGTAGATAGTGTAACCCAACAGAGCAATAAGAGGATAAAAGAACTTGTCGCCTATGATGTTTTGTATACAAAGGGAAATGCAGATATTGCTCAGTGGTATATACACCAATTTCAAGATTATTGGGAAGATGGTGTAACTATCAAAGATTTTAGGGATGCATTATTTGAGCATCTTGAAATAGAAGTGGAGGATAGCGCATTAGTTAACGATGAGGTGCTATTTCAAAAGCAATATTCTCCTGTTAACATGAAAGCCCTTGATGTTATTAAATACATCTGTCAGATAAACGGTGTATTTGGTATCATTAATAGGTACGGTAAGTTCGAATATAGAGTCTTAACACCTATAGAAGTAGGCACAACTCCAAGTCCGTATGTAGAGGTCAGAATATATAAACAGATAGACTATCAAGAGTTTACCGTAAAGCCTGTTGATAAACTCACTATTCGACAATCCGACCTTGAAGAAGGTGTTTCCATAGGGATTGGTACAAATAATTACATCATTCAAGGTAACTTCTTTACTTTGAATATGACCGAGGAACAACTCACTTCCATTGCCGAGAACATCTATCCTCTTATATCTGATATTACGTATGTTCCTTATAAAGTAACACAGGTAGGATATCCATGGTTAGAGTGTGGGGATATTGTTGAGTATGAGGTGTATGATTTTGAGGCATCTCAAGCACAACATGAAGATATCTATAAGCCCATGAAGTTCTATATCTTTGAGAGGTATCTTACAGGAATACAGGCTCTCAGAGATGAATATGAGGCACAAGGTGAAGAAGAGCAATCTGTCTTTATTACAAATATAAATGCACAGATTGATACTATCCGAGACCAAATAGAGGCTATTCAAGGACGACTTGACTCTATTGAATTGAAATATCTCATGTTTTACAATATGGGTGAAGTTGATGTTGAAGATGGTACAACACGCCCTGTTGTAAATACAAGATTCGGTGTGGCAAAGAGTGGTCAGATACACATTGAAATGGAATATCTGATTGAATGTGAAACCACAGAAGAAGTTATTGATGATGTCGTTACAAATAATGATTTAAAAGTTAAGTTACTGTATGAATTTGATGGTGAAATAATTGACAGCCGTGAACCTGTTGAGACATACCAAGATGGTAAGCATATCTTGAGTGCATACTATATTTTGAATGTTGATAATCAACGGATACATACATGGAAAGTGTGGATGAATTGTCAAGGAGGTAATGTCCACATAGATATTTTCCAAGCACAGAATAGTATCCTTGGTCTTAACATTCTTGGCAATACAGGGTGGGATGGAACTATTGATATCCGTGAAGTTGTTAATGCCATTGAACTTGCAGGTATGGTTGTTGCAGACCTTACAGATAATGCCATTGTTGCTGTACAGACACCTGTTGATGCACCTATTTCTGATACATTGAGTTCGATTGATGTTGACGGTATAAACCTTGCATCTGTCACAGATAACGTTGGAATTAACGAGGTAGTCACCAATTATTGGGTAGATGAAACTACGGCAGATGACATGACATATGATGATGATTATGTCATAATTGATAATCATGACTTTGTACTTAAGACCGAGTTTACGACAATGAGCACAAGCGTTGTTATTGATGATGGATTCTGTACAAAGGTAACTCCGATGATTGATAGTCTTGCAACGATTGAAAGTGTGGTAATAAATGAGCAAGTATCTAATTGAGAGTGGGGGGAATTATTATACGATTGAGCAAGGAGTAGTGTCTGATATAGGCACTACTCTTAATGCTCAGTTGTTCGCTGATTATGGGCTTGATGATATCCCCGATTGGGAAGATTACGAAAGCCTTACAGCCCCGAGTGTTTTATGTTGGAATGATACGGAAGAAAAGACCATGCTTGCTACCGTGCAAGGTGTACCCGAACCACAGATTGTTTATTCACAGAATATAGATATGTCGCATAGCACTATAACAGGTGTGGATAGTGTTGATATAACAAGTGACGATTATACACTGTTTGCTGTGTCATTTGATGATGGTTTGAATTGGTGGAATTATGTTAATGACCAATGGGTATTACTTAACACGGATACAGCAGGACAAACACGAGAGAGTATAGAAAACATAAGTACTTCGGCATGGGGGCAGAAAGCAACAACAGGACAGATAAAATTCCGATTTGTCCTTGCAGATGAAAATGCTTATGTACATAGAATCCAAATCAACTTCACAAATTAAGGAGGAGTGAAAATGATTGACATTGTAAAGCCTACAAGGATAAACAGACCTCACTTTGATGCTCTGCATGGGCATACTGTGATTGAACTTAAGAACGTAAAGAATGGTAAGCGTGAGCGTGTCGAGAGCGATAATACTGTGACAGGCTTTGCTGAATTTTTGGCATCCCCTATGGGATTAAATGAGCATACATATCTTTCAACAGGTAAACCACCTTTCAGAAGTCTATTTGGTGGAATATTCTTGTTCGATACAGCAATTCCTTTGAATGCAAAGTATAAGCCCCCAATTACTAAGATGCTTGGTAATGGCTCTTATGATGTTAGTAATTCAGCAACAGCAGAGATGGGTTCATTTAATACTCTTGAATCTTCCATGGATGCAAATGGTGCTACATTCGTGTATGATTTTCTTACATCACAGAGTAATGGTGCTATTGCATCTGTTTGTCTTTCAACAGATACAGGTGGATATATTGGATATGGTAATCCGAGTGGTGTAAGGGTAGGTTCAAGAACTGCTTGGGAAAATTACAGTATTTCTTTTGGCGCTATTGGTGGACTTAACTTTGGATATTATGGTTATTACGACAACAAAGCATATTCATGTGCAAACATGGCAAGTGGAGATAATAAGATAGTAATTTCTGAATCCAATTTTGTTGTTAATAAAATTAACCGTTTGGATACAAATTCATCTTTTACAGACGTATTTACTAATCCTAAAAATTATTCAATATCGGCATCTGTAAATATGGCTATGCACCCTCAATGGAGTGGATATATATGCGTGATGTTACCGTCATCAAATATAAGTAATGGTGGAGCATTCCCGATATATACTGTTAATCTCAAAACAGGAGTGGTAGGCGAGTATGCCTTTACCAACAACACAGGCTACACTTTAAATTTTAGTGGTGATTTGCCTTGTGGAATTCCAAGTGATGCACATTGCCTTTATATTTCTGCAAGTAGTTCAAAGCATTTTAAACTTACACTTGCAACAGGAACTTTTGAAGAGATTGGTGATTTTACAGCAATACGAGTTACGGATAGTCTCTTTTGTTCAGAAATGCAAAATTCAAATGGTATGTGGATATACGACCCCGAAGCAGGCACGATATATCCAGCAAATGGAAGATGGGCAGAATATGGTTCGTATTCGGCTAATCAGTATTATGATACGGATGATGGTGGATTCTTTGTAATGCAAAGACAGAATAACTATATCTCAAAGTATCCTAATCCACTGATTCTCACAACTATAAATAACCTTTCAAATGCTGTGATAAAGACAGCTGCTCAAACTATGAAAGTAACATATACACTTACATTGGAGTGATACCATGAGCGTGATAAAACTTAATGGAAAAGCATATGGTGGAAATGTCATAAATTTTGTGAATGGCGTTTATGTTAATCCCGACAATTTGATTGTACCCGAAACAAATTTCACAAGTTCTATGTCATATACAGCAATACAGGATTGCATCATATGTATGTATCTTGTTTGTTTGGGGAACGCAAGCACTTATATTAAAATCGACAATAAAACTGTTCAGAACTATTGGCAAAGTCAGATGGTGACTACATCATCCGCCCCGATTTATATCAAAAAAGGACAGACATTGACTGTTAGTGGTGTACATGGGGATTATGATAGTTTCTATTGGGTTTACGGAGTTCAGACAGGCTCTGTATCTAACGCCCAACATAATTATTCTACGAGTGAACAAGTGATTGGAACTTGGATAGATGGTAAGCCATTGTATCAAAAGACATGGGATTTAGGGCAAGATATAACTGTGGGAGCATGGACTTCTGTAATGAGCGTTGCGGATGTCAACATTGATGTTTTGGTAAACAGTATAAGTGTACAGAACAGCAAATCGGTATCATTGATAGAATATTGGGTGGATGGTACAACGCTAAAAGGAAACACGTTGAGACCGAATTCCGCTTCTGATTATGTAAGATATCTGACACTTCAATATACCAAGACCACAGATTGAGAGGATAAGAGATGTCGCTTACAAAACTTGCTTATAATGGCGATAGTAAAATCATAAAGAACCTTGTTAATCGGGTGAATGCTTTGATTGATGGGGGAGGTGGTGCAAGTACACTTGCTGAATTAACGGATACCAATATCACTAATCCGTCAGATGACCAAGTGCTTACTTATGACAGCACTACAAGCAAATGGAAAAATAAGAACGCAACTGCAAGTGGAGTAACAGATGTACAGGTTGATGGTACATCTGTTGTAACGCAAGGAGTAGCGAATCTGCCGAGCATACCCGAAGATGTTGATGATTTGGGGAATGTTGTTATTTCAAGCCCGTCCGATAAGCAGGTACTTGAGTATGATGCTACTACGCAAAAATGGAAGAATGCTACGCCAAGCGGTGGTGGAAGTTCTTGGGCAGACATCGAGGGAACTTTGCTTGCAGGACAGACAAGTATCACTTTAAACAGTTCAAGCATTAAACTCACAAGCACCTTTGAGTTTTTTACAGATGTATTTGGCGTATGTCCAACAAATGCTGTTGTATCTGTGGGAAGTATAACTTTGACATTCGATGCACAAGCAAATGACTTGGGTGTAAAAGTCAGAGTGACAAATACAGGAGCGGTGTCACCTTATACTTTCAAGAGTTATTTGGAAGTCGGAAACACAGCAGGAGCATATATCAATACAGGCTTAAATATAGCAACCACGCAAGAATTTGAGGTTAAGTTCCAATTAACGGATACCCAATCGAATAATGTGGTTTACTTTGGCTGTTGGCAATCATATAAAGACACTATGATTTACTATTATGCAGGTGGTTTCGGATGTGGAGTCGGTGGAACTATGACACCACGTCATAACTTTGATACTGATATTCATGTATATAAGGCTACGCAAGATGCAATTTATCTTAATGATGTACAAGATGGCGGTGTAAATTGGGCGAACGCACCTACCAACGTACCTTATTATTTCTTTAAAGACCCTGACCATTCGGGAGCAATCAACATAAGAATCTATTATGCAAAGATATGGGATAATGGAACACTTATCAGAGATTTTATTCCAGCAGTCAGAAATGATGATGGGGTGATAGGAATGTATGACCAAGTGAATGACATATTTTATACTAATGATGGGACAGGCTCATTTATTACAGATTAAGGAGACGACATGGCATTTTATCAGTGCATAAAATTAGGTGGTGGAACAGGTGATGTTGCCGATGTAGAAGTCAATGGTGTATCCGTTGTTGACCCGATATCAAAAGTCGCAGAAATCACCTCATACAAAGAAGTCACAGAATCCGAGTATGAGTCTATTCCTGTTGCGGAAAGAGAAAGCAATGGGATTGCATATTTCATCAAAGACTTGAACAATGAAAGTGTACAAGGATATCCACCACTTATTTACTCTGACGAAGAACGTGAGGTGGGTGTCTGGAGAGATGGAAAGCCACTGTATCAGATTACTATTGACCAAACGATAGGCTCGGATGCGGATTATACTGTTTTTGCAAACGGAATAGAAAATGCACATATAGTAAATGCAAAATGTGAATACAGTAGTGGCAGGTGGATGAGTGCTAATTATCCGTCAATAGGTTCACTTTCATCGTCAAGATTTTGCTATGTCGAAGTTTGGAATGGTATATTAAAACTGCATAACCAAACAAATCAATCAATGCGTTGGATTGTTACTATTCAGTATACCAAAACTGCTGATGTCGCTGGTAGTGGCACATGGAATGGTCAAGGTGGAATCGCACATCATTACAGCACTAATGAAACTGTGATAGGTACATGGATAGATGGTAAGCCATTGTATGAAAAGACGATAGATTGTGGAGCGTTGCCAAACAATACGGCAAAGAACATAACCACTCCGAGCAATCTGAAATATTTGGTCAATGCGTATGGTTTTGCATATAGTCCTGCCGATATAACCTATCAAAGATTAGTCCCTTTTTCATCGGGCGGTACGAACGACATTCGAGTAGATTTGGAGAGTGGCAACGTCAGAATAGTGACCTATTCAAATTGGAGTTCATACAACGCATTCCTTACGATTCAATACACCAAGACCACAGACTAAAAGGAGATTGCGATGGATATCAATATAGCGCTAGTGCAACTTCACTTACCTACACTTATTTTTGAGGGCATAGTACTTGTATGAAAATCAGAGACTTTGTTGAAAAGGAACTTGAACAATTACGAAAAGAGTGTAACTTCACAGATGCTGAAAGGCGTTATTTTGACTTGCGAGCAAAAGATAAGTCGAATATTGAAATATCCATAGAGATGAATATCTCAGAAGCACAGGTAAGTAAACTTGCAAAAAGGGTTAAATCTAAAATTATTCGTGTACTTTAAACAGCGCCTATAGGGCATAAATTTCATACAGTTTTTGTAAAGGAAGTGTATAAATTGCACTTCCTTTTTTCTTTTATATTAAATGCATAAGGAGGCACACAATGGTAGACATATCAGAAAACCTGTTAAGGATTATGCGAGAAGAAAAGTGTTCACCATTGTGTGCCTTATTGTCTGTTTTGGAAAGTGACCTCATAGAGCAAAAGGAGATAGAAGATGAACTTCAATCAGCCGTATCCAAATCCGTATCAACCAACTTCGTATCAGAATCCATACCTCGCACAACAGCACAATAATGGCATTAATTGGGTACAAGGAATAGAAGGCGCAAAGGCATATCAATTACAGCCCAATAGCAATGTAATGATGCTTGATAGTGAGAATGATGGAGTATTCTATATCAAAATCAGTGACAATGTTGGAATGTGCACATTAAGAACATTCAAATATCAAGAAGTCACGACAACATCTACATCACCGAATTTATCTGATTATGTTCGTAAGGAAGACCTCAAGTCAGAGGTAGAAACTCTTGTAAATTCTATGTTAGGAGGTTCAAATGAACAATCTGTTTCAGCAACTAAATCCAACAAGACAATTACCAACTAACATCAAACAGATGATACAGATGTTTAAAAACATTAATAATCCACAGGCTATGGTTCAACAGGCTATTCAGCAAAATCCCCAATTAAAATCAATATTAGATGCTTCAAATGGTAACTATGAAAAGGCATTCAGAGATATGGCTAAACAGATGAATGTGGATGCTGATGAAATCATAAACATGCTCAGATAAGATATCTGCCACGAGTGTACATAAGTGGTTGAATATATAAAATCTACGAAAGGAGACTTAATTATGGCAATGGAAAATGGTGGACTTTCCGCAAGTGATGCACTGCTTCTTGGAGGTGGTGGAATGGGTGGCTTTGGTGGTAACTCATTCATGTGGATATTCGGACTTTTGATTCTTCTGGGAATGTTCAACGGTGGTTTCGGCTTTGGTGGCAATAATTTTGCTAATGCTATCGGCTATGAGAACCTTGCAACTTCAAATGAAGTTCAGAGAGGCTTTGACAATCAGAACAGCATGGCAAATCAGAGAGAAATCCTGTCAGCCGTAAATTCCGGAACAGCACAGAGTGTTGCAGCCACAAATCAGACATTCCATGACACACTTGGAATTATTCAGAACCGTTATGATGAACTTGCAAGGGATATCAGTGGACTTGCTGTTGGACAGGCTAATCAACTTGCAAAAAGTGCTGAATGTTGCTGTGAGACCAAGCAGCTCATCATGCAGAACAACTATGATGATGCAATGAGGGATGCTGCAACAAATGCCAACTTCACAGCACAGATTCAGTCTGTAAAGGACATGATTGCACAGGACAAGATTGACAGTTTACAGGCACAGGTAAGTCAGCTGCAACTTGCACAGGCAACTAATGGAGTGCTCCGTTTCCCTAACTCATGGAGTTATGGGGCTGGACCTTTCCCTCCTATCTATGGTTGTTGTGGTCAAGGCAATATCTAATGCCCTTTTCGGCAAGGTTTGTGAGAGAGGGCAGAGATGCCCTCTTTCTGTTTAAAAAAAAGGAGAATAATCAATGGGAAAATCACTTATACAAGTAGCAAATCAGTCAGTTCAGACCGTAGAGGAGAATAGCATACTCAACCTCGGGTCTACACAGAGAAGATACGGCTGTAATCTTCGTCTTTCGGGAAATGGAATAGAGGTGAATGGTGAAGGGTATTATGTCATTGACGCACACGTGAGTATTGCCCCAACAGCCGAAGGTGCTGTAACAGTTGCACTCTATAACAACGGAGTTCAGATTCCTGGAGCAATCGCATACGGTTCAGTGTCAACAGCCGAGAATCCTGTAACCCTTGGAATAACCGCCACAATCCGACAGAATTGTTGTTGTGACAGTGCTGACAACCTTACCCTCGTACTTCTTGAGGGAGCAGGAACAGCATTAAATGTTTCAATGAGAGTGGAGAAGTCATAATGCAAATAGGTTCACAAGCCAATGGGGAATTAAACTTCATAGATGCCGTCAGCCTCATGAGTTTCTTCATTGGCTTACAGAACCTTGACCTT
>Ga0310691_10006816_pt1 | contig 12101 bp, 9 predicted proteins | sample 176DNAGHGlowgp2_FD_203887 | JGI IMG/M metagenome (GOLD analysis project Ga0310691, IMG submission 203887) | Sheep rumen microbial communities from Palmerston North, Manawatu-Wanganui, New Zealand - 1766 DNA GHGlow gp2 (v2) (version 2) | ecosystem: Host-associated > Mammals > Digestive system >... | reverse complement strand
GAATATCATCTGAGATCACGCCGTCCTGAAGCGGATGCACGACGGCGATATACGAGGGGGAGCGCCCCTCCATGCGGTAAGCCTCCGTGCCGACCGCGACGACACGCTCTGTGCGGCGGTCAAAGGCGATCACAGACGGCTCATTCAGGACAACGCCTTTTCTGCGGCGCGTGATAATGATATTTGCCGTACCAAGATCAATTCCGATATCCATTTCGTTCCAGACCTTTCTTTTGTTTGCGGTTTCTTATTTTTCTATCTCAAGTTCCATCTCGGTGAATTTGGAATGGCTGACGGTAAATCCGAGTTTTTCATAGATCGGGCGTCCCATATCGCTCGCGGAGAGCGTCACGAGATCCAGCCCAAGGCGTTTTGCATCTGCGATCAGATGCTGCATGATGCGGGTTGCACAGCCCTGTCCGCGATATTCCGGCTCCGTAAACACACCCAGCACATAGCCGGTCTTCCCGTTCGGGAAATGCGGATTGGCAGGCTTTTCGGTCACGCAGAGAATCGCGCAGGCACAGGCATGTGCCGTACCGTCCGCCTTTGCGGTATAGCAAAAGCAGTCGCGGTTCAGATGCGCGGTGAAATACAGGGGAAGCTGCTCCCGGATTGCGGTGAGCTTCTCCGGCGGCAATGTGCCGAATTCCTCATCAAAATATGCAAGGCGCAGCCGCACAAGCTCCGGAATGTCGGATGCCGCTGCTGTTCCGATTTCGATCATAACGCCTCCTGCTGCCGGTTCAGAAATCATGTACCTTTTATTATAGCACAGTTTTTTCTTTTTCACAAGAGGTAATTCACAAAAAAGCGGTGTCCGGCTGAGAAATCAGAAGCCGCCGTGCAAAATCAGATCCGCCACTTCGTTTACGACTGTTTCGAGATCCTTTGCTCCGTCAATCACATAATCTGTGCCGGTACGCTGCGCATCCTGCATGTGAACATACGCAGGTCTTGCTGCATGCAGGTAGGTCTCCATCTCACGCCGGATCTCCTCCGCCGAAGCATCCTGCATATCCCGCAGCACTCTGCGCGCCATGGCAATGTCCAGCGGCGTGTCAATGAAAATGCAGCAGTCCAGATCATCCCGAATCATCCGGTGCCCGTATGCAAACGGATAATCCAGCAGCAGATAATCACAGGCTCCGCTGCGGCGGATTCGCTCAATATCCGCTTTGAGCGGCGACAGATCCCATACATGCACATCGGCACCCTCTGACATCCATTTGCCGAAGTCCTCGACCTCGCCTGCAAATGTATAGTCGTCGAAGTGCAGCGAGGCTGCGCGCGGGAGCCGCTCCCTGACCGCACGGACGACCGTAGTCTTGCCGCCGGCTGTTACTGCGCCGATCGCAATAATTTTCACGGTTCGCTCCTTTTCTGTTGTGTACCGTTCTCCTGCTCTGCCGCTTCATTCAGCAGATACTGCTGCCTGACGCGCGCTGCCGCCTGCGAACGGAATGCGGGCGGCGAAAGAATTTCCAGCACCGGTCCGAAGCTCAGAAGCTGAATCAGCACCTCAGTCTCATCCTGTGAATCATACCAGAGCTGCACCGTGCAGCAGCCGGTCTTCGGGTCACGCTCCGATCGCTTTTCATAGGCGGCAAACTGCATCATGAACCGCTCGACGCCGTTGCGCTCCGGCGTCACGCGCACAGTCACAGGCTCTGCGCAGCGCCTTGCCTGAAGCAGCTCGCTGACAGACCGCTCCGGCTGTACCGTCTCCGCTGTCTCCGAGACTGCTGTCATGCGTCCCAGATTGATCAGCCCGCTGCCCCGCTGGATGCCGCCGCGCACGTTCCGGCAGTGCAGCCGGAATTTGTCGTTCTTCTGCGAATACTCCAATGCCTGCGGCAGTACCGTCACGTTCATCCGCTCCCCTTTGCCGCTCTGAAAGGCGATCTTCACCAGCCGATGATGCTTCAGCGCGTGCAGGATCACGCGGAAATGCGCACGGTACTCCGGCGATTCAAACGGGTCGCCGTCCGTGTAGCGGTCTGTATAGCGGAAGTGCTCCGGCAGATACAGCGGCTTGATATCCGCGAGCTGCTCCGACAGGACACGCAGCGCTTCATCGCTCAGAAAGAGTGCAAGCCGCGGGTCATTGAGCTTTGCACGCAGCCAGCGCTTTTGCAGCAGCGTTACACGCGGCTCCGGCTTATGGTGCAGCACGGAGCGAAGGGTTCCGTCTGCCTGCCGTGAGAACAGATGCCAGTCGGAGCCGTCCTTCTGCGGAATCAGCTTCTGCGGAAGAAACAGCACCGAATCGCGGAAGCCCTCTCTGCGGATCTCGTCATAGACCGTCTGCTCATCGACCTCCGCTTTTTGCAGCAGACGCGCCGCAATGCGGAAATATACACCGTAGATCTCACTGAATATGCTCATCATTCTCTGCTCCGTACATGCGCTGCATCCGGCGGATGTCCCACTGAAAACGGGCACGCAGCTTCGGCGTTCCGCCCTCTGCGCGCACAATTCTGCCGATCAGCGTCTTTGTCCACTGCATCACCTCGTTCGGGTCATGCACATCAAATGTCATCTGAAAGAGCTGCTCCCCGACCTGTTCGAGCGTTCCGCAGCGCTTCTCCCGCCGCAGGCGCTCCAGCACATAGGCTTCGGTCTGCGGATTGACCCGAACCGTCAGCTTCAGCGGCTCGGACGGTTCATTCTCCCGCCGCATCCCGAAGGAGACCCCGAAGCAGCGTACACGGTTCCTGCGGAATTTCTCGGCAATCTGCGGATATGCCGCAGAAGGGCTGCCGATCCGAACCCGCCGGATGAAATCGAGCCGGAACAGCACAAACCGTTTGTTCGCGGGCACATATGCCGCGAGGTAGCGTCTGCCGGTCTGCACCGAGACAAAGATCTGCATAGGGAGCGCGGTAAACAAGCCGCCCTCCTGCTCGCCCTCTCTCTGCGGCAGCAGCCGCCTTGCTGCGCCGAAATTGCGGAAGCTGACCTCCCGCTGCTCCGTGATCGCTGTCAGCAGCACCGTCAGGATATCGTCCTCCAGCGTATGTACGATATAATGGTGCTTATGCAGAAACAGCGTGTTCTTCATGCCGGCTGCCTTCAGCAGACTGTTTCCGATCACGCCGAATTCCGCATCCTCGGAAAAAAACTGCACCGCTTCCGCCAAGCCCTCTGTCTCTGCGAACAGGCGCGAAACGGTATCGGGCGAGAGCCGGAAGCAGGCGGTTTTCCCGCGCTTTTCCGTGAGAATCAGCCCCTCTGCGGCATATTCCCGCAGCTTATTGCGCACGGTCTGCTCCTCGAACATCTCCGCACCCGACGCTGCACAGCGCTCGTCCAGCCCGCTCATGATCTCCCGCAGGGTCACCGCGCCGGCGTCCGTAAGCAGATCGCACAGCAGAAAATGAAGCCGGATGTCATTGTCCGTAAAGCTCCGCGACTGGTACGCCTGATACAGCGGATTCTCAAAAAGGTGCCCGCTGTCCGCGCAGATCGACGCCAGTCTGCCCTGCGCGGTGTCCTCACAGCGGAAGAAGCCGCTGCCGTCCGGACGGGTCAGCCAGCTCTCGGCGCGCCGTTTTTCATCGTCATAGGTGCGGCTGCTCCTGCCGGAGAATTCGCCGCGGGTCTTGAAGCCGTAGATAAAGAAGTCGCGGAGATAATCCCGCGTCTTCTCAAAGTTCTTGATGAGTTCCGAAAAGCCTGCCAACGGATGCACACCCCTTTCCCTGCATTTTGATTTCCAGTATCTATTGTATCAGAATTCTGCGGAGTTCGCAAGACCCTTTTGCATGTTCGCAGAGTTTTTTACATGATTTCCCTGCGGAAGTATGCTATACTGTGACCATAACACAAAGCACAGCAGAAAACCACGAAGTGCAGAAAGGACAGACTCCCATGTTTGTAATGAAAGAAGACCACGCACTGCCGGTCAAGATCTGGCAGACCGATGCGGAAGCAATCGGAGAAAAATGCGCAGAGCAGGCAGCACATCTCGCAAAGCTGCCCTTCGCGTTCAAGCATATCGCACTGATGCCCGATACCCACGCGGGCAAGGGCATGCCGATCGGCGGTGTGATCGCCTGTGAGGATGCCGTCATCCCCAACGCAGTCGGCGTTGATATCGGCTGCGGGATGGGCTTTGTGCAGACAGACATCCCCGTGCAGCTCCTGCGGGAGACAGTCACCGGAAGCGGCTCGCTCCTTCAGTGCATCTGCGGCAGCATCCTGCGGAATATTCCGACCGGTTTTTCGCACTATAAGACCCCGCAGCCTTCCGCCGTTCTCGACCGCGCAAAGGCGGAGATGCAGAAATATGAGGCAGACCGTGCGCTGCTCCCCCAGCTCGATGAAGGATACTTCCAGACCGGCACGCTCGGCGGCGGCAACCATTTCATCGAATTGCAGGAGGATGAAGCCGGCATGTGCTGCATCATGCTCCACTCCGGCAGCCGGCATTTCGGCAACATCGTCGGGCAGTATTTCAATAAGATTGCGTCGGCGCTGAATGCAAAATGGCATTCGGCAGTCGATCCCGCATGGAATCTGCCCTTCCTGCCGGTCGATTCCGATGAGGGCAGACGCTATCTCGAATGGATGCAGCTCTGCATGGATTTCGCATACGAAAACCGCGCAGCCATGCTGCAAAAGGTCCGTGAGATCTTCACGGCAGAGGTCATCCGGTGTGCGGACACAGAGCCGCATTTCTCCGGAGAGATCAACTGCCACCACAACTACGCCGCACTGGAGCATCACTTCGGACGGGATGTCTGGGTTCACCGGAAGGGCGCAATCCGCGCTGAAGAAGGCGAAGCAGGCATCATCCCCGGCGCAATGGGCTCATACAGCTACATCGTCCGCGGCAAGGGCAATGCCGACAGCTTCCGGTCCTCGTCGCACGGCGCGGGCAGAGCCTATTCCCGTACCGGCGCCGTCGCTGCCTTCTCCGTGCAGGAGGTCATGACCGACCTGAAGGAGCAGAACGTCATCCTCGCAAAGCACAACAAGCAGGATGTCGCAGAGGAGGCGCGCTTCGCCTATAAGGACATTCAGCAGGTCATGGAACAGCAGGCGGAGCTCACCGAACCGGTCAAGCAGATGTTCACTGTCGGAGTCGTCAAGGGCTGAGCCGCATGCAGTTCGCAGAAAAAATTACATGATAAATCCCCCGCAATATGGTATGATACATACACAGAACGGTTCTGACAGCAATCTCCGAGGGCCGCAGAGGGATCGGGGCGCAAGCCTGCGGTCGCTGCGAAGGGAAAAACAGAACCGTGAAAAAAGGCGCTAACAGCAGTTTCTTTCATTATGATCCAATGAAACAATGCGCCTTGTCTGATAAAGGCACGTACAGCAACCCCTTATGTTCTTCCAAAACATTTATAAACGTGCCTTGGAGCCTGAAAGACAGCAACAGCAATCAAAACCGGCAGCATGCAGGTTCGAATCCTGCCTCAGACGCAGACGCTGTCTTGCATCAATATACGAAAGGAGCATCGCATCATGCTGAACTACCTGAAACAGGAATCCAACTTCACCGCAACCGAAAACGGTGCGCTGACTCATACATCCTCGCAGTCGGACTGTCTCGACCTGTTCTTCCGGTCCGGCGGCATGCGCGAAGCTGACCGCGGTGAAATCGAAACCGTTGTGCTGCGTGCATACGCAGAAAACCCGCTGACCGCCATGCGCATCCTGTTCTATATCCGCGATGTCCGCGGCGGTCTGGGCGAGCGCCGGTTCTTCCGCATCGCCATGGAGACGCTCGCGGCGCATGCACCGGATGCGGTCCGCAGAAATATCGGTCTTTTCGCCGAATACGGCAGATTCGATGACCTCTGCGTACTGCTCGGCACGGCATGTGAACCGGACGCGCTCCGTGTGATCGCACAGCAGCTCCGCGAGGATTACGCGGCAATGGAAGCGGGAAAACCCGCCTCGCTGCTCGCAAAGTGGCTGCCCTCCGTCAATGCCTCCTCCGCAAAGACCTGTGCTGACGGCAAACGCATCGCAAGAGCCATGCACATGACCGAAAAGCAATACCGGAAAATGCTCTCCGCACTGCGGCAGTATACCGATATCATCGAAAACCGGCTCCGTGTCTCCGATTATACCTTCCGCTACGAAGCGCAGACCTCCGGCGCCATGTTCAAATACCGCAAGGCGTTCATCCGGAATGATGAAACGCGCTATACAGAATATCTGAATGCCGTGCAGAAGGGCGAAGCCACAATGCACGCGGGCACCCTGTACCCCTACGAAATTGTGCAGCGCTGCCTGCGCTTCGGCGCACGTCAGCCGCTGACCGCTGAGGAGCGCCTGAGCCTGGATACCGCATGGAAAAGCCTGCCCGCATACGGCAGCGGCAGCGAGAATGCGCTGGCTGTCATCGACGGCTCCGGCTCCATGTACCGGCAGACAAGCCCTTCCCCGATCTCTGCGGCACTCTCGCTCGGCATATACTTCGCGGAGCATAACCGCGGCGCCTTCGCAAATCACTTCATCACGTTCTCTGCCCGTCCGCAGCTCGTCGAAATCAAGGGTCAGGACATCTTCGAGAAGGTGCAATACTGTGCGCGCTACCATGAAGTCGCAAATACTGATCTCGAAGCCGTGTTCCTGCTGATCCTTCGCACCGCCGTCAGGAACCGTCTGCCGCAGTCTGAGATGCCCGCAAAGCTCTTTATCATCTCCGACATGGAGTTCGATTTCTGCGTCACCGGCGGCAATCAGATGACGCTGTTCGATGCCATGCAGAAGCTCTACCGCCAGAACGGTTATACGCTCCCGCAGATCGTCTTCTGGAATGTTGCAAGCCGTCAGGAAAATATCCCCGTCACCAGATCACAGACCGGTGCGGCACTGGTCTCCGGCGCTTCGCCCTCTGTCTTTGATGTGGTCATCAACGGCAAAACAACACCCGAAGCGATCATGTACAGCGTCGTTGAACGCGAGCGTTATATGAAAATCTCGTGAAAACCGGCGTTCTGTTTTGAGCGAATAATCTGAATTTGACACACCAATCCCGCCAAAAAAAGCAATTATGCGCGTTTTTCCCGCGTATAGTTGCTTTTTGGCGCCGAATGTGATAAAATAAGGACTGTTCAAACACATCCGATCATAAAAGAACCAGAAAGAGGTAATGAAAATGAGAATGAACAAAAGTCTTGCAGCAATCGCTGCACTTACACTGTGCCTGTCTGCACTGACCGCTTGCGGTGACGATTCTTCCAACAGCACCGCGGCTTCCTCTGCGGCTGAGGTCACAACAACCGTAACCACCGCTGCGACCACCACTACCACCGCTGTTGAGACCACCACCACTGAGGTCACCACCAACACCGACGAAAACGACTTTGAGTTTTCCATGGATGATGATTTCGCAGAGGGCATGGTCAATGAGATCCCTGTTCCCGAATTCAAGCCGGACGAGACCGCTGCAAGAGATGCCTTCAACGGCAAGTGGGAATGCTGCGCAATCGCAGACGACAAGACCGCTTATGACTCCATTCTGGGCATTCCGGTCTCCGCAATCTTCCACATGGAAATCACCGCTGACAAGGACGTTCTCGTGATCTACGAAAACGAGGGCATGGATGAGGAGGAGGCAGAGGCCGCACCTTCTGAGGCTCCGTTCACCTTTGAGAACGGCAAGCTGACTGCAACCGATACCGAGACCGATGAGGACGGCACAGAGAAGACCTCGACCCTCTATGTTTACCTCAACGCTGACGGTCAGCTCGTTATGACCGAGAAGGACTCCAAGGACCGCATTTATTTCAAGCAGGTTAACGAGTTCACCAAGTTCGACTGGGAAGCATATGCAAACCAGATGGTTTCGGTCGAAGACGAGGAAGACGACGCTGCCGCTTCTGAGGATTCCGAGGCTGAGTAATTCATCACAAAATAGCAGATGCCCTGTATCCGATCGGATACAGGGCATTTTTGCTTCCGGGTCTGATTCAGAACAGGAGCAACACAAATGTTTCAGTCTCAAATAGAATCGCATTCGGAGAGGATGCTCCCCCGCTGCACTCTTGCAGCGGCTGTGAAGCCCTTTAGGTGATGCGCGGCGGCGGGGGTTGCATTTTACTGATGAGTGTGTTATACTGAGGAAAAGGGGGATTCACTATGATCTGGGCTTTTATCTTCGGCACGGTGCTGATCGTCGGCATCATCAGCGTCTTCTATCTCGTTTCACGGGTGCGGCGATTCCCGCCGTTCCGCGGTCTTGCGGAAAAGCACAAGCTGCTGTCATGGCTTGCGGCAGCATTGCCCGTTGCTGCGCTCGCCGCAGGCTGCTGCATTCTCATCAACGTCTTCTCAATGCTCGTTGTCATGCTGCACCTCATGTTCATCTGGATCATCTGCGACCTGATTGCATTCATCATCCGGAAAATCACAAAAAAAGAACGCGGGTTTCCCCTTGAGGGCATCGCCGCAATCCTGATTACCGCCGCCGTTCTGAGCGTCGGCTGGTACAACGCACATCATGTCCGCGTAAGCAGCTTCAGCTTCACAACAGAGAAATCACTCGGTGAACCGCTGCGGGTCGTCATGTTTGCGGATTCACACCTCGGCATCACCCTCGACGGCGACAGCTTCACAAAGGAAATGGAAAAGGTGCAGGCGCAGAACCCTGACATCGTGATCCTTGCGGGGGATTTCGTCGATGACGACTCCGAGAAAGCCGATATGCTGAAGGCATGCGAAGCACTCAAAAACCTCAAAACCAGATACGGCGTCTACTTCATCTACGGCAACCACGACAACGGATACTTTCAATACCGCAATTTCAGTTCACAGGAGCTGCGCGATGCGCTGACACAGAACGGCGTAACCGTTCTGGAGGATGAGAGTGTGCTGATCGACGACCGGTTCTACCTCGTCGGACGGCTCGACCGCACCTTCAACCGCGCCGAAGCGCAGTCGCTGACCGCTGACCTCGATCACGGCAAGTACATCATCATGCTCGATCATCAGCCGAATGACTATCAGAACGAAGCAGATGCCGGCGCAAACCTCGTACTCTCCGGTCATACGCACGGCGGACACATCTTCCCCGCCGGACAGATCGGTCTGCTTCTGGGCATGAACGACCGCATCTACGGCACAGAGCGAAGGGGAAATTGTGACTTTCTTGTGACATCGGGCATCTCCGGCTGGGCGATTCCCTTCAAAACCGGAACCTTCTCGGAAATCTGTGTCATCGACATCACCGGAAAATAAGCGCTGCAATTCGCAATATCATTTTATCGAGCAATATAATCCTTGCGATTTGTACAAATATACAGAAACAATCGCAGATTTTCTCTGCAATTTTACGGTTTCCCCGTTGACAAGCAGACAGAATTGTGCTAAAATGATATGGGGATTCCTATGCGCTCCATAAGCTGCGCATAATAGGCAAACCGCTGAATCTATGACCGATTTATTATTTTGGGGTACCAAACAGGAGGAACGAAATGATGAGAAAATCAAGAATCGCACTCGCTTCCATGCTGCTGACAGCACTCGCTTGCGGCATCCTCACCGGATGCGGCAAGGAAAATGAATCCAGCTACGACAACCCGCTCGATTCCGCTGACAAGGAAAAGCTCAGCGAGCTCGCAAATGACACCGACCTGCTCACCGGCGAGCTGACCAACAAGACCATCAAATGGATGGCAAACTGGGACATCAACCCCGACGGCACCGGCAAGAAGACTCCGGTCGAGCTCGAAACCTTCCAGTCTCACTACGGCGGCAAGGTCGAATTCCACAATGTTGACTGGAATTCGCGTTACGATCAGCTCGCAAACGCCATCAACGGCGATGAGGGCATCGACTTCTTCCCCGCATCTGACCTCGATGCATTCCCGAAGGGCGCAATCAAGGATATGTTCGTGCCGATCGACGACTACATTGACTTCAATGAGCCTGCTTTCGCTCCGATGAAGGAAACCATGGACAAGTTCGTCTGGAAGGGCAAGCACTATGTCATCGTCAACAGCGTCACCGGCGACAACTGCGTCGTCATCTACAACCGCGATACCATCGAGGAGAACGGTCTGAAGGATCCCGCAAAGCTCTTTGAAAAGGGCGAGTGGACATGGGATACCTTCCAGCAGCAGCTCACGCAGTTCGTCGATGTTGACAACGGTCAGTTCGGTATCGACGGCTGGTGGTTCGAGGCGGGTCTCTCCGCAACCTGCGGCGTCCCGTATATCGACGTCAAGGACGGCAAGCTCGTCAACAACCTGAAGGATCCTGCAATCGAGCGTCTCCAGAACTGGATGTATGACCTCGGCACAACCAACTGCGTTGCGATCGGCGTCGGCGACTACGGCTGGGATGCACATCCGGAATACATCGGCGAGGGCAAGACCCTGTTCTATCCGTGCGGTGCTTGGGCACTGTACAACGACACATGGAAGAAGGACTTCGGTGAGAACGCAATGTTCGTTCCGATGCCGAAGGATCCGAACGCTGACAAGTACTACATCCCCTGCGGTCTGGACGGCTACGTCATGGTCAAGGGCGGCAAGAATCCGGAAGGCGTCGCGATCTTCGCAAAGTGCAAGCGCTTCGCAATCATGGACGAGGGCGCAGACGAGATCGCTACAAAGGGTCTCTACGACGACTACGGCTGGAACGACGAAATGGTCAATATGCTGCACAAGTGCCACGAAATGGCTAAGGAGAACCCGTACTACGACTTCTACAATGCAGTCTCGACCGAAGTCTCCAGCATCATGGACTCCAATGAGAACGGCATCCGCTGCACCTCCAAGGGCATCGCACCGTGGAGCGAGTCCGTCGGCGTCATCTACAATGTCATCGACAATTATATCAACGATTACAACAAATAATTGTCCGATTACATGAACTGAAATCATCTTGCACATGTAATATGCACAGCCCGATGTATGATATTCGTCGGGCTGTGCTGCTTTTTGCGCCAATGCTGCAAAAACTATCTGCATTATACGTTTTGTTTTCGACAGCATTCCTTGTGCTCTGTGCAAATTAGCTAAATCGCAGCCTGATAATTCTACATTGCACCCCGCCGTTTTCTCTTGCAAAAGCGCGTAAACTATGGTATAATGATTAAGATGCATGGATTATGTCCCGAACATCATTTTTCAGGAGGCGCAAATATGGGTTTCAAAATTAAAAATGGCGTTTTGCTGAAATATGAGGCTGCGGGCGCGCTCGAACGTCTCGGCATCCGTAAACAGGACGAAACTCTGACAATTCCGAAGAATGTGACTGAAATTGCTGACGAAGCGTTTACAATGACAGAAGTCAGCAGCGTCAGCATCCCGCCGGCAGTCAAAACCATCGGCGAGCGAGCCTTTGCGCTCTGTGCGGAATTGCAGACAATCGAGTTCTCTGACGGACTGCGTGAAATCGGCACCAATGCGTTTGACGGCTGCCATGTCCTCCGCGCTGCAAATCTTCCGGAAACCTGTGAGACGATCGGCGCATGGGCTTTCTGTAATTGCAGCGGACTGAAGTCTGTTTATATCTCTGAGCGGATCGAGGCGATCGCACGCGGCACCTTCTCAGGCTGCTCCCGCCTCGAAGACGTCATGCTTCCGTCCAGTGTCAAGCATATTGATAACCGCGCCTTCTACGCCTGTACTTCACTCACCAATCTCAAGCTCTCAGCAGGTCTCCGTACCATCGGCCGTGAGGCATTTGCGTGCTGCTCGTCGCTCTCTACCGTCTATATTCCGGAGACTGTGACCGAAATCGCAGAGGATGCCTTCGCAGGCTGCACAGAGCTGAAAACGATTATTATTCCGCCCTCAGTCACCAAGCTCCACCCGTATGCATTCGGTTCGGAGCATCACCTTCAGGTCATTACTACCGTGACCGGCAGCGTCGCGCATCAGTTCGCACAGGAGCACGGCATTATGTGCTACACCGAGCGCGAGGCGAATCTGCTCCGCGGCTGTAACCCCGCATTCTTCATCGAATACGGCATCCTGAAGAAATATACACAGGAGTACAATGTCCGCGATATCATGATTCCGGACGGCGTCATCCGCATCGGCAACCACGCCTTCGAGCAGAACCGTCAGCTCGTTTCCATCGTCATTCCCGAAGGTGTCACCGAGATCGGCGGCTATGCCTTC
>Ga0310691_10006812_pt1 | contig 12106 bp, 11 predicted proteins | sample 176DNAGHGlowgp2_FD_203887 | JGI IMG/M metagenome (GOLD analysis project Ga0310691, IMG submission 203887) | Sheep rumen microbial communities from Palmerston North, Manawatu-Wanganui, New Zealand - 1766 DNA GHGlow gp2 (v2) (version 2) | ecosystem: Host-associated > Mammals > Digestive system >... | reverse complement strand
GTCCGAAATAGGAATTGCTTCCGACGGCGGTGTCATGCGAGATGCTGCACCCGAGCGAGAGGAAGCAGTTTGCGCCGATCGTGACGTTCTGGTCGATCATCGTCCCCGTCAGCACGACGGCCCCCTCTTCGATTCGGGCCGAGGGATCGACGAATGCGCCGGTCGAAACGATTCTGGCCAGAGGAATGCGTCCGGAGAATCGTTCGGCGCAGGATGCGCGGAATTCCATGGCGTTGTAGCCGACGCCGATGGCGAGACAGTCGAACGCCCCCGCGTCGTATTCCTCCTGGACAATCTCCACCGGACCGAGCACGTCTCCTCCGACGGCAGCAAAGTCGTCGAAGAAGCCGACGACCTCGAACGAGGCGTCCGCCAACGATGCCTGATGCGCGATCTGCCGTCCCAGCGTGGACGCTCCGATGATTGCAAGCCTTCTACCCATTGCCGATTCGGACGGGAATATCCATCCGCCTTTCCGACTTGTAGATGAAATAGCCCGAGCGGTCCGCGCTCCTCGTCAGCTCCGGCGTGTCCCGGCTCTGGAGCTCGCGCCGCACGATCCCGTCGGTCGTGGCCTCCCCCGAGATCCATCTCAGGGCCTCCGGCGTATGCCGCGTATAGAACCAGACCCCCGAGCAGCCCGTCCGCTCAAGGCGTGGAGGGAAAAACCGTCCGAGGGCGACATCAATCACCCCGCGGACGAAGTCATAGCCGGTCGACAGCCGGACAAGATCTGAACCGATGAAGTCACCGCCCATCCGGGCTCCGATCTCTGTCATGTAGACACGTCCGTCGCCCGTGATCATGAGCTCGGCGTGCGATGCGCCGTATTTAATCTCCAGGGCATCCACGCCCCGCCTGACGGCTTCGAGGATCCGTCGTCTGGTCTCGTCGGTAAGCCGTGCGGGTTGATGATGCCCCAGTTCGACATAGTGCGGCGCACCGGTCGTCACCTTGTCCGTAATCTGGAGGAGATGGTAGTCCCCTTTCCACGAAATACCCTCGACGCTGACCTCGTGCATGTCCGTTATGCACTCTTCGACTATAGCCTTATGGCAGAACGAATCGTCGATTGCTCTCTTCGTGGCGCTTTCGAGTAAATCCGGGAAATCCACTCTCGTCACACCCATGCTGCCCGAACGGTCCGCCGGTTTTACGATGAGAGGGAACGACAGTCCTCGCAGAGCATCGGGAAGATTCCGGACATCGTCGACGACGGCATAGGCGGGGCAGGGAACGCCGGCGCGATTGAACGCCTCGCGCATCAGGAACTTGTTCGTACTCTTGGCGGCGGATTCGACACTGTTTCCAATCAATCCCAGTCGGGTGGCAACGTAGGCGATCGTGGGAACGGCGACATCGGATGCGATCGACGTGATTCCCGCAATGCGCTCCTTGCGGCAAACTTCCAGTATTTGTTCCTTGTTGACAACGGAAAGGGGATAGAATGCATCGACCTCGTCCCGGCAGACGGCGCCGTCCGCCCAGGCGAAACAAAGCGTTCGAAGCCCCATTTCTCGGGCTTTTCGAACGAGCGGAAGCTGCAGGTAGCCCGCTCCAACGATTGCAAGCGCTTTGGTCATCGCTTTTCCCTTGTTTGGCGTCTGATAACGTATTGAGGCGACTGGTTGATGCAGATGTAGATGCGCCCGATGTATTCGCCGATAAGTCCGAGCATGATCATCAGCATGCCCCCGGTCAACAGAAGGACGCTCATCGTCGAACTGTAGCCGATCGGCATGTCGGGTGCGATGAATAGCTTTCGCACGATGGTCCAGATGCCGAAGGCGAAGCCGGCGACGGACATGGCAAGTCCCGCGAATGTGGCCACTTGGAGGGGTTTCACGGAAAACGCCGTGAACCCATTCAGCCAAAGAGACAACAACTTCCTGATGGTGTAGCCGCTGACGCCGTCGGCTCTCTCTCGATGCCGAACCTCTACGTTTCCGATGTTTTTCGTGACTCGGAAGAGCAGACCGGCGATGTAGGGGAACGCTCCGCTGTAGCTCAGCATCGCTTCGGAGACGAACCGTCGCATCGCGAAGAAACTCGTGATGCGAAGCGATTTCGGCTTGTTCAGCAGCCAACGCAGCATGAAGTCGTTGACCTGGCTTCCAAAATTCCGGAACAGCGAGTGTTTTTTTGCGGGATAGGAGCCGAACACGACATCGTAGTCCTCATCCTCGAGCGTGTCCAGGACGGCAAAGACGGACTCGACGGGGGCCTGTCCGTCATCGTCGAGCGAAAAGATGACATCTCCTTTCGCGTGCGCGTAGCCAGCCATGAGCGCGGAATGCTGCCCGAAGTTTCGTGCGAGCTCGATGCCCTGAAGACGCTCGGGGTCATTCCGGCACATCCTCTCGATAACCCGGTAGACGTTGTCGGGGGAATGGTCGCTCACCATAATGATCTCGTAGTCGACGTCCGGACGTTGCGACAGGACGGACAAGAGCTCCGAAACCACGCCCCCGATGGTTGTTTCGGAGCGATAGCACGGTATCACGAACGAAATCTTCATCAGTCTGCTCCCTGGCTGGCAACGGCGATTCCCGCCATGATGAGAAGGACACCTGCAATCTTCCAAGCGTTCATGGATTCTCCGAATAGCATCCAGGACAGGACAACGACAAGCGCGAACCCGAGGCTTGTGAAAGGATATGCGTAGCTGATCTCCAGCTTGCTCATCGTCGCCATCCAGCAGAGTCCGGAGACGAACGTCGCGAGGAGCCCGCTGAAGACGAACGGATCGAAGAGAACGGTGAAGAGCGTTACGATTTTCGGCCAAACCCCTTCCGGTATCTTGAGCCCCGAGAACCGTCCGCTGATGCGCCACTTCATGATCATCTGAGAATAAACCGACAATGCGATTGTCATTGCCAGATATGAATGGGCCAGAATTTTTCCGTTCATGATCGTGTTCCATCAAAACAAGCCGAGAAAAAACAAATAGGACGCCTCCGAAACAAGACCAAGGAGAAGGCCGGTCGCGAACACGACAGCGCCCCGGATCTTTCGCAACGCGGTTCCGTCGACGATTTGTTCGATGCCTTTAGCCGACAGCAGGGCAATAGGCAGCAGTGCGGGAAAGCAATACCTGCCTTGTGGCTGAAAGTCCCAGGTGAAACTGTAGTACATGCTGAGACCGATGGTAACCGTCGTACAGCCGAGCAGGGAGACGAGCAACGCCCATTTGCAAATGCCGATGTGCCGGGGATTGAGAATCCACCTTACGCCTTTCCATATGCCTCCGAGGACTCCTATGCCAAGGATCCAAGCGTACGCCGCATAGCACCAAGACGGAATCAGAAACTGCATGTAGCCGAAGTTTCCGACGAAACTCATCATGGATCCTAATACCCATTTTAATCCAAACAGCATGTGCGGCAAGCTGTAGCCGTCGTCGCGGAGCGATGTCCGGACGTCAGGAGCGAATCCGGCGGCGGCGTGTACTGCCGCAAAACGCCTGACGGTCGCAAAGCCGAGAAGGTCCCCATAAAGATACAGATGGCGCAGGAATAGATACCCGCCGAGCGTAAAGGTCGCGGCGGAAACGAATAACCCCATTCGAATTAGACCGGTTCGTCCATTTCGAACGGTATATGTCAGCGGGAACATGAGCAGACTGATCAAAATCCACGCATAACTGTTGTAGTAGGACGTAGCACAGATTGCGAGACCAGCCGATAGGATTGTCGCGGTTCCGTAGTTCCAGCGCCTCTGGATCGCCGACACCCAGGCAAAGAGAATCAGCGAACAGCCGAGAAGCGCTGCGCTGTCGTTGTTGACGTAGCTACCGATGAAGGCGAACTGGGGCAGAAACGCCACGATGCACACCGGAAGCCAATGGAACGGTGCCTTGAACAAAAGTTTGGCCGCCCTGATGGTCCAGAAGACCGTTCCCGTTATGCAGGCGACGCTGAGCATTCTCGCGGCGCGCAGCAACGCCGTCGGGTCGGACGAGAACAAGGATCCGACCTTCATGAACAGGGCGCCGAAAACATTGCAGAACATTGTGGGAATATGCGCGTAGGATACGCCCCAGACGCCTCCGATTGCTTCTTCGTTTATGGGAAGACGCCCATGTTCAAACAGGAAACGGGTTACCTCAAAGCGCATCGCCTCGTCCGGCGAAAAGTTGAAAGGCTGGAAGATCCATGATGTGTAATAGACCGCGCAGGAAAGAAGAAAAGCCAGTTCCGTCACGGACAGGCCGACAACGAAGGGACGGCTTGAGCATCTGGTTTCCCCCTCCTCCAAATTCTTGCCTTTACTTCGGCGCGTAAGATTTCTTCCTGCCGCCAGCGCGATTGCCAACGCAAGCGTCAATGCAAGCACGAGCCGGTTCCGATTCACTGTCCACGCCGATCGGATGGGTCTGCGGAACGATACGGACATGAAGGGATCGATACCGTCCGAAAACAGCATTAGGCTTTCGGCGTCGTCCAAGGAGGACTTCAGTGTGACATCCGAACTGAATTGCCATGCTTTCCAAGGGGGAAGCAGAATAGTACCGACGAAGCCACCGAGGATCGTGAAATTCCCCGGAGCGGAACCGAAATCGATCCGCAGTCTGGCGAGCTTGTTCACGGGGATGAAGGCGTCCGCAACGGCGGGAGTTCCCTCTTGCCGAACGAAGATACTTTTCGTTTCGCTGAAACCATCCTTTGGATTGTCAGTATAGTAAATCTGTATGCCGCCAGGAATCGGAGCATCCGAACGAATCTGGACATGCACTGTCCGCTGGAGGCAAAAACTCCATCCGGCGATAATAATCCCGGCAAATACAAAAAGGGATCCGAAAAGGCCCCTACTCCACGATTTCATGGTAGAAAACATGGCGCAAAATTATAGGGAATCGCCTTAAAACGTCAACGAAAAAAAGCGCTTCGTATGCGGGTTTGTAGTCCGGCAAGACTTCTTCGATGATTTCTATCGGACTGGATCGTCATGGCGAGTTCGGGGTTGAGGCGCTCCACGAAGGCGAGGACGCGTTCCGGCGGCTGGCTCGACTCGCCGGAGAAGACCTTGGTCTTGACGAGGGGCGACTTGTGGCGCCGGATCAGGTCGATCGGCCGCGTCGTCGGCGTGAATTCGTGGAGTCGAGGGAAAAGCGGGCGTACGAACGCGTCCGGGACGAATCCGCGGCTGCGAAGGTGGGCGGTGAGCTGTATCTCGAACCGGTCGATGGCTTCGTTGCGCGTCGCGCGCGCGGGCCGCTCGGCAAAAAAGGACTCCAGGGCGCCGGAGTCCAGAACCGGTCGGCGGAAGACGAGGAAGAAGGACTGCAGGTGCGGGGTCCCGGAGCGCTGCGTGTTGAACGTGAGCCCCCAGAAGTCGGCGCGGCGTTTCTCCATCGCCCGGAACATTCCCGGGAACGGTCGCACCGGGGCGTAGCAGGAGCTGTTGGCGAAAACGAGTTCGTGGCAGCGTTCCGCGGCCAGCCATCCGCGTTCGCGCACCGCGCGCAGTCCGATGCGCCATGAGCCGAAGTCGTAGCCGCCGTGCCAGCGGCAGACGGCCGCGGACGCGAGGCCGCGCAGCTTCTCCTCCTCGCCGGGCAGCAGGGGCGAATTGGCGGCGTAGACGATGTTGTCGCAGACTTCGCGAAGTCCTCTCAGGTAGAGAAGATCGCGATCCGGAATGCGGCCGTCGGGCGAGAACGAGGCGTAGACGGCGGTTCGTCCGTGGACGGACGGTTCGTCCCCGAGTCCGAGGTCCAGCTCGCGGGCGTCCGCGGGAAAGACGGGTTCCTCCCGCGCGGCGGCCTCGGCCCTCGTAACCGGACAGCCGATGAAGCGTCCGTACTGCTCGTAGTGGACGAGCGGATTCAACCCGTCCGCGCGAACCTCCGGGTTGAGCTCCAGGTAGACGGCTCCGGAGAAGTCGGGGGACGCCCGCCAGTCGTCGGGAAGGTCGTGCAGAAGGTAGTGCAGCTCCGGGGAGAGTCCCGAGCGGGCGATCTCCGGGTGGTTCGCCGCGTACCATTCGCGGTCGAAGAGGGGGGAGCGGTGGATCGTGAGAAGGTCGATCGGCAGGCGCAGGAGCCGGATGAACGCCCGGCGGTCGCGAACGCCCTCCCGCAGGAGCCGCGCGAAAAGGCGCGGATGCCGGATTGCGAACGCGGCAAGCCCGAATGCCGTCCGCGCCAGTACGCCCGGGGTGAAGAAGGAAAACAGGAAGTCTGGCCGGTCGGTCTTCCGGGGCGGAGGAGGGGATTGTTGGGCGTGGGGACGGCGGTTGAACATGAGGTCCTCTCCCGGACGGGAGCGTTATCCGCGGATCTTTTCGATGATGGCCGTCGTTGAAATGATCGGGGTGCGGGGAAGATAGAGGACTTCGCAGCCCGTGAGCGGAATCACCCAGTCGAACTGGCCGGTCCAGTCGTCGCCCATGACGAGAAGGTCCGCCTTGTACTGCTTGATGTACTCGGCCTTGCGCTCGAGCGACTCCTCCGTGAAGGTTTCGTCGACGCACTTGAGCGCCCCGACGATCCGGGCCCTTTCCTCGAACGAGTAGTACGGGTTGCGCCCTTTTTTCGCGAAACTGAGTTCGTCGCTTGAAATGCCGACGACGAGATGGTCGCACAGGTCGCGCGTGCGCTCCAGGATCCGGAGATGACCGTAGTGGAAGACGTCGAATGTGCCAAAGGTGATTCCGCGTTTCATCGGCTGCCAGACTTTTGTTTCGCGAGGTCGAACCGTCTACGGCCGGTTCCGCTCCATGAGCTCCGTCGTCGAAACGCCGGGCGTGCGGGGCAGGTAGACGACCTCGACGCCGCAGGCCTCCTTCAGCCAGTCGAAGCGGCCCTCGTAGTCGGCGCCGATGATGAAGACGTCGGCGTGGTGCTCGCGCACGTAGTCCGCCTTCCTCTCCTCGCACTCCTCCTTGAAGACCTCGTCGACGCACCGCAGCTCCGCGACGATCGCCGCGCGCTGCTCGTAGGGGAAGGCGAGCCCGTGGCTCTTGTTCTTGCTCGCGATGAACTCGTCGCTCGAGACGCCGACGACGAGCCGGTCGCAGAGCGCGCGGGCGCGCTGCAGGATGCGCAGGTGCCCGTAGTGGAACATGTCGAACGTGCCGAAGGTGATGCCGGTTTTCATGCGCGCTCCTTCATGGCGGCGAACCGGGCGGCGGCCTCCGCCCAGGCGGAGGAGGAGGAATGGTTTGGCTCGTAGACCACCGGCGGGTCGGAGACGCCCATGAGCTCCCGGGCCTCGGCGTGGTCCCTGAGGTCGCCCATCGCGATCATCTGCACGAGGACGTTGCCCGCGCAGGCGCCCTCCGTCGGGCCGCAGAGGACCGGCACGCCGAGCGCGTCGGCCGTCATTCGGCAATGCAGCGCGTTGCGCGTGGCGCCGCCGATCATGTTGAGACCGTCGCGCTTCTCGCCGGTGATGCGCTCGAGCTGCGTCCAGAGCTCCTTGTAGCGCAGCACCATGCTCTCCAGCGCGCAGCGCGCGAAGGCGCCCTTGCTCTCCGGGACGGGCTGGCCGGTGCGCTTGCACCATGCGGCGATCTTCTCGTCCATGTGCCCCGCGCGCTGGAAGTCCGGCGCGTCCGGATCGATCAGCGAGACGAACGGCTTCGCCTTCTCGGCCATCTCGGTCATGCGGTCGTAGGGCACGTCCTCTCCCTGCTCCTTCCAGGCCTTGTGCAGCTCCTGGTAGACCCACATGCCGGTGAGGTTCTTCATGAACCGGATGCCGCCGGTGATGCCGATCTCGTTGGTCCAGCTGCATTCGTAGGCCTCGTCGGAGAAGATCGGCTCGGGAATCTCGGCGCCGACGAGCCCCCAGGTGCCGGTCGAGAGGCAGCCCCATTTCCCCTCCTTCGGGACGGGGATCGCGGCGACCGCGGACGCGGTGTCGTGCGTGCCGACGGCGACGACCTGCGTCGAGTAGCCCTCGAGGTTCCGGATCGTGCCGAGGATCGTGCCGGGGCGGACGAGCTCGCCGAAGATGCGCCTCGGGAGGCCCGCCGCGTCGATCAGGTCCCAGGCCCAGTCGCGCGCGCGAACGTCGAGGCACTGGCTCGTGGAGGCCATCGTGATCTCGTTGGAAAGGACGCCCGAAAGCCAGTAGTCCATGAGGTCGGGCACCATGAGGAAGCGCGCGGCGCGGTCGAGCTGAGAGGCGGGGGACCGCGACTCCGCCACGAGCTGGAAGAGCGTGTTGATCGGCATGAACTGCGTGCCGGTCGCGTCGTAGATGCGGCGGCGCCCGAGCTTCGCGCACGTTTCGTCCATTACGCCGTCGAGGCGCGGATCGCGGTAGGAGTGAGGGAGGCCGGTCAGGCGCCCGGCGGTGTCCACGAGCGCGTAGTCCACGCCCCAGGTGTCGACGCCGACCGAGGCCGGCTCTGCTCCGAGCGCGCGGGCCCGGCGAACGCCATCGAGGATGTTGCGGTAGAGGGCGACCATGTCCCAGTGCAGGCCGCCGGGCAGCGGCGTCTGGGCGTTCTCGAAGCGGTTCGTCTCCTCGAATCGGAGGCGGGATCCGTCGAAGCGGCCCGCGATCACGCGGCCGCTGCCGGCGCCCAGGTCGGACGCAACGTAGATTTTTTCGCTCATGGGCCGCGATTCTAGCAGAAAACGGCGCGCCGGCGCAACCTGGCCGGAGAAGATCCGGGGCTAGTCCGCGGCTTCGCCATGCGTGGCGGGCGGTTCGCGCAGGAGGGACGACCGACGGGCGAACCGGACGCGGAAGGCGGTCCGGAAATAGCGGAAGTTGGCGAGGAAGGTGTTCTGGGATTCGCCTTCGGCGCGCGGCCTCCAGTTCGCCGGAATCTGGACGAAGGGCACGCCGAGCCGGAGGGGGACGATCGAGGTCTCCAGGAAGAACGGATGGCGCAGCTCCCGCCAGTCGACCATCCGCAGGAGGGCCGTCGGAAACAGGCGGAAGGCGTAGGTCAGGTCGCTCAGCCGCGTCAGGAACATCGCGGCGATGAGCTTCTGGAAGATCGCGTTGCAGACGATCTTCACGCGGCTGTAGCCGGAGAAGCCGCCGCCGGCCATCCAGCGCGACGCGGTGACGACGGCCCCCGGGGCCCGCTTCGACTCGGCGATCATCCGGCCGACCGCCTCCGGCGGCGTTTCGAGATCGGCCGACATCATCACGCAGTGGGACCCCTTCGCCTCCGGAATGGCGCTCCGGTAGGCGCCGCCCGCGAAGGGAAGCGCCTGGTAGAGGATGCGGACGGGCGGGCGCCCGTCGGATTCCGAGACGAGCGCCTCCGCCGTCTCGCGGCAGCCGGGCGTCGTCCGATCCGGATGGAGGAGGATCAGGATTTCCGCGAGATCCTCGGGACGGCAGAACCTCCGGAGCTCCTCGACGGTTTCGCGGAGCGAGAAGGTCTCGTTGACGGCCGCGATGAGGACGCTGGCGCCCGTGAACGCGCCGGGAAGACGGGCAACGACGGAAGGTCGGTCGGACATGCCGCCGATTCTAGCAGATTCGCAGTCGCGGCACAAACGCGGCTGGAAGGCGTCCGGTCGCTTGCCCCGGGACCCCGCCTGTGCTAGGATGGGGGCGATGAAGACAAAGATCGCGATCATCGGCGCCGGTCCGGCCGGCCTCGCGCTCGCCAATGCGCTGCTTCGGCGCGGCATCGGGGATTTTCTGGTTCTGGAGCGCGAGGCGGAGGCGGGCGGCCTCTGCCGTTCGCAGGTCGTCGACGGCGCCCCGCTCGACACCGGCGGCGGGCACTTCCTCGACGTCCGGCGCCCCGCCGTGACGGCGTTCGCCTTCGACTTCCTTCCCGAGGCGGAGTGGAACCGCTTCGACCGCGATTCCCGCATCTCGATCCACGGGCGTCTGATCGGAAGCCCGTTCGAGGCGAACATCTGGCAGCTCGACGAGGCGCACCAAAGGCGCTACCTCGCCGACATCGCCGCGGCGGGGTGCAACACGGGCACGCCGATGCCGGAAAAGTTCGTCGACTGGATCTACTGGAAGCTCGGCCGGGGCATCGCCGAGGACTACATGCTGCCCTACAACCGCAAGATGTTCGGCGACGACCTGAACGTCCTCGGGACGTATTGGCTGGAGAAGCTGCCGAACGTCTCCTACGAGGATACGCTGCGCAGCTGCGAGGAGCGCCGCCCCCACGCGGTCCAGCCGGGGCACGCCTCCTTCCACTACCCGAAGGCGTTCGGCTTCGGCGAGCTCTGGCGCCGCATGGGCGAGGCGCTCGGGCCCCGGCTCCTCCTCGGGACGCCCGCGCGGACGCTCGACGTCGCGTCGCGGACCGTGAACGGCGAGATCGAGGCGGGGCTCGTCGTCAACACCGCCCCGTGGCCCGCGTTCGAGCGGATCGACGGCCTCTCCCCGGAGTCGCTCGCGGCGATCGCCTCGCTCCGGCACACGGCCGTGGACATCGACTACGTCCCGGAGGATCCCGACACGCCGGCGCAGTGGATCTACCAGCCCGATCCGGCGCTGCCGGAGCACCGCTGGCTCGTGCGCCGCAACTTCCTCCCCGGCTCGCGCGGCTATTGGCGCGAGACGCGCCGGGAGCGCAACCCGCCGCTTCGTCCGGGGGCGTTCCGCGCGACGAACGACTGGGCCTATCCGCTCAACACCGTCGGGAAGAACGAGGCGATGGCGGCGCTGCTCGCGGAGGCGTCCGCGCACGGCGTCCTCGGCCTCGGCCGCTGGGGCGAGTGGCAGCACTACAACTCCGACCTCGTCGTGGAGCGCGCCCTCGCGCTGGCGGAGCGGATCTCGCGCGGCTGACGCCCCGGACGGGCGGGGTCACGAGAGCGGCCGGGCGTCCGGCGCGAGCGGGAAGGCGAGGAGCGCGCAGATCAGCAGCGCGAGGCCGAGCGCGAGGAACGCGGCGGAGACGGTGCGCGCGCGGCGGGGCGTCGCGTTCGCGGCGAGGATCCAGTCGCGCAGGATCCACGGCTTCGCGATCCAGAACATCCCCGCGACAGCCATCGCGTAGGCGGCGAGGACGACGAGCAGGCGCGCGGGCGAGGGATGCCAGCGCGCGGCGGAGAGGAGCGGCGTCGGAACGAGGACGAAGAGCATCCCCGCGGCGCGGCACGAGAGCAGGTCGGGCATCGCGAGGACCACGCCCGCCGCGAGCGCGAGGAACGCGACCTGCACCCACGGGAACATCCGCGCCGCCGCGCCCTGGAAGAACTCCAGCATCACGAACGGCGCCCACAGCGCCGCCCACGCGAGCGAGACCACCGCCAGGACGCGACCCGGCCAGACCGAGCGCGGGAAGCGCCGCCACCACGCGGCGGCGCGCTCCGGCGCGGCAACGCCCGGCAGCGCCAGCAGCGCCGTCGCGGAGCCGAGCAGGCCGGAGAGCAGGGCCAGGTGGGGGTAGTCGGGCTTCAGGATGAACACGGTTGAAAGGTTGAAAGGTTGAAAGGGTTGAAAAGTTGAAAGGGAGGGGCTAGTTGTCGAAGCCGATCCAGAAGACGAAGTTGCGCTTGCGGGCGTAGTCGTCCGGCGCGTCGATGATGTGGGAGTAGTCGAGGCGGATCGGGAATCCGACGAAGTCGAAGCGCAGGCCGCCGCCGCAGGTCGTCGCGAGATCCCCGAGGTCCCAGTCCCACGCGTCGGCCCAGACGTTGCCCACGTCGTAGAACGCGGCGAGGCGGATCTTCTCGATGATCGGGAGCGAGAGCTCGGCCGTGCCCCAGAGCATCGACTGGCCGCCGACGGGCGAATAGTCGCCCTCGTAGTCGAGCGAGAGCGCCTTGGGGCCGATCGCGCGGTGGCGGAAGCCGCGGATGTAGCGCCCGCCGCCGAGGAAGTAGCGCGAGCCGATCGGGACCTCGTCGCCGCCGATGCCGTCCACCGTCGCGGCGCGGCCGGAGAACGAGAGCAGGAACCCGAACGGAAGCGTGAAGTAGGTGTAGGCCCTGGCGTTGGCCTCGTAGAAGTCGTATTCGGAGCCGAACGCGGCGCTGTAGAGCTTGGCGTGGGCGGTGGCGCGCGTGCCGCGGCGCGGGACGAGCGGCTGGTCGCGCGTGTCGTAGGTCCACGAGAGGCGCAGGGAGCCGAGCAGGTACTTGTCGTCCTCGTCGAGGAAGGAGAACTCCCTCTCCGGGTCGTCCGCGAGGACGAAGCGCTCGTGCGTCACGTCGTCG
>Ga0310691_10006811_pt1 | contig 12107 bp, 14 predicted proteins | sample 176DNAGHGlowgp2_FD_203887 | JGI IMG/M metagenome (GOLD analysis project Ga0310691, IMG submission 203887) | Sheep rumen microbial communities from Palmerston North, Manawatu-Wanganui, New Zealand - 1766 DNA GHGlow gp2 (v2) (version 2) | ecosystem: Host-associated > Mammals > Digestive system >... | reverse complement strand
GGGGTCGCCCCAGACGGCCACGTTGTCGGCGAGGACGCTTGCGCGCGCCTTCATGACTTCGTTTGCGGTGAGTTCGAAGGCGTCGCCAAGGGTTTCGCGGCAGGAGGCGGCGATGTCGGTGGTTTTGCCGCCCGGTGCTGCGCAGAGATCCAAGACGCGGAGCGGTCTGACGGCGGAAGGGGTACTCCCTTCTCGAGCCGACCGCTTCGCGGCCCCTCCCAGCAGAGCTAATTTCCTGAACAGGTGGCCGACGAACATCGCGCTACTGTCCTGCACGTAGTAACAGCCGGCGTGGAAGAGGGGGTCGAGGGTGAAGTTGGGGCGTTCGGACAGGATGCGGCCATAACGGTTCCACGGCACCGGAGCGCCGTCCGGACCGTCGCATCCCTTGAAGGGGTTGAGCCTAAGCGATGTTACCGCAGAGTCCATCCACAACCTTGTCGAGAGCCTCCTGGAGGCGCTTGCCTATCATCATCTTCATCATCACGTTCAGATCCGCGAGAAGGTCGATGTGGAAATCGGTCTTGCCGGGATCGTCGGCCGGGTCGAAATGAAGGGAGACCATGAAATGGAAGGGGGCGCCGTTGTCCTGGAGCTCTATATAGTTATAAGGTTCGCGACGCGTGACCTTCACTCCTATGGTGAAGCCCTGGACGGTGGCGGTAATGGTGTCGAAATCGGCTGTCACACCCTCTTTCTTATCTTCCGGGAGCATGGCCAGGAAGGTACGCATGTCGGTGAAGGCCATGTAGAGTTCGGCCTGGGGGCGGGGAACGATGCCGTGTTTGCTGCTGTATTGTGCGCTCATAAGAGTAAATTTGCTAAATTTGCAATCCAGCGCAAAGATAGCAATTTTTATATGCACAGGATATACTTCGAAAAACGCTGCATCATCATCTGCGACCCGGAAGACCAGGCTCTCTCCGACCCCAACGCCGTGGAGTTCCATCTTGGGGAGAAAATCGACATCCATACCCTGGTGCTGATGTTCGAATCCAGCGCGGAGCTCAGCCGCATCTACATCCCCGCCGCCAACACCGACAAGGTTTACCACAGGCTGTGCGCGGAGTTCAAGGAGGTCAATGCCGCCGGAGGGCTGGTAAGCAACCGGCGCGGGGACTATCTCCTGATCAAGCGGAACGGCCTCTGGGACCTCCCCAAAGGGCATCAGGAGGATGGCGAAGACATCAAGGTGACGGCGCTGCGCGAGGTGCAGGAGGAGACCGGGGTGGATAAACTGGAACTGCGCGGCCTGATCTGCGTGACGGACCACTGCTACCTGCGGGACGGCATCTGGCATCTGAAGCATACCTGGTGGTACGACATGCTCTACACCGATCCCGTGAACCTTACTCCGCAGCGGGAAGAAGACATCACCAAGGCCAGCTGGGTGGCGAAATCCAGCCTTCCTCCCTTCCTTGCGGACACCTATCCTTCCATTTTGGAAGTATTTCGCGAAGCTAGGTGAAACTTTTCCCCCTGTTCAGACGTATAATAAAAGCTTCTATCTTCTGAACAATGAAATTATCGCAATTCAAATTCGACCTTCCGAAGGACCGCATCGCGACCGAACCTGTCCGCTGGAGGGATGAGTGCAAATTGATGGTTCTCCATCGCAAGAGCGGAGAAATCGAGCACAGGCTTTTCAAGGACATCATCGATTATTTCGGAAAAGGGGACCTTTTCGTGCTGAACAACACCAAGGTTTTCCCCGCCAAGCTTCTTGGCAAGAAGGAGAAGACCGGTGCCGATATCATGGTTTTCCTTCTCCGCGAGCTCAACAAGGAGCAGAAACTCTGGGATGTGATAGTGGAGCCCGCCCGCAAGATACGTATTGGCAACAAACTGTATTTCGGAGAAGACGAGAGCATGGTGGCCGAGGTTATCGACAACACCACCTCCCGGGGCAGGACCCTGCGCTTCCTCTACGACGGCCCTTACGATGAGTTCAAGGCGAATCTCTTCGCCCTCGGCAAGACTCCTGTTCCCGAATGGGTGAAGGAGGATCCCACCCCCGAGGATGTGGAGAATTTCCAGACAATCTTCGCGGAGCATGAGGGTGCGGTATCCGCCCCCGCGGCCGGCCTGCACTTCAGCCGTGAGCTGTTCAACAGGATGATTCTCAAAGATATAGAGAAGACATTCATTACCGTCCACATGGGCATAGGGCACTTCCGCAAAGTGGATGTGGAAGACCTCTCCAAGCACCGCATGGACGGGGAGCGCATGATAATCTCGGAAGAGGCGGCGGAAAAGATCAACTCCACCAAGAGGGCCGGGCACAAGATCCTGGCAGTGGGCGTAACTGTGGCGCGTGCCCTTGAAACATATGTCACCACCACCAACGAGGTGAAGGCAAACGACATCTGGACCAACAAGTTCATCTTCCCTCCCTACTCCTTCTCCATCCCCGATGCGTTCGTTTCCAATTTCCACCGTCCGGAGTCGACGATGCTGATGTGCGTCGCCGCATTCGGCGGGTATCAGAATGTGATGAACGCCTACGACGTGGCCCTCAAGGAAGGTTATCGCTTCGGCCCCTACGGAGATGCCTTATTGATAGTGGATTAGCATGCCGCAAACATGATTTTGAGTTTTTACCCCCGGTCTTACCCCCGGGGGTTACTTTTTTTATGCCTACCTTGCAGGCATGGAAGACATTGTGAAGGAAAGGACGGGCGCTGCCGCACTGGGCAGGATTTTCGGATACGAACCCCTGTATGTATCCGGCATAGTTTCAAAACTGGGTTCGGCATATTCTGTGTTCGAACTATCTCCGAAAGAGGCAGACGCCCTGTTGGGCGCGCACAGTAAATACAGAGGGAAGATCTGCAGGGCGGCCCTCGATGAAGCCGCGGAAGAACTGCACAGGCTGGAGAGTCAGGGATGCCGCTTCATAGCCAGCACCGAGGCGGAGTTTCCGGCCCTGCTGCGGGACTGCCCGGACTGCCCTGCCGGGCTCTACTACAAAAGCGCGTCCTCCCCTGCCGAGATCTTCCGCGAAAGGCCGTCGATAGCCATTGTGGGCACAAGGGACATTTCCCCCTACGGAAGGGAGTGGACCAGGAAGATAGTGGATGCATGCTCACAGGCGCCCGCAAAGCCGGTTATCGTGAGCGGCCTGGCTTTCGGGGTGGACATAACTGCACATATCTCCGCATTGGACCTCGGGCTGCCCACCATAGCCGTGCTCCCCTGCGGCATCGACGACCTCTACCCGGCAGCGCACCGGAAAGCGGCGGAGCGCATCGCATCCTCCCCGGGGAGCGCCCTGGTGACAGACTATCCCCCGGGCACCTCCCCCGTTGCATTCACCTTCGTGCGGAGGAACCGCATCATAGCGGGGCTGGCCGGATGCACGGTGCTGGTGGAATCCAAGGCTAACGGAGGCGGCCTCATAACATGCAGGCTGGCAGACAGTTACGGGAGGGAGGTATTCGCCCTTCCAGGGCGTGTGGATGATGCGCGTTCCGCCGGATGCAACGCCCTCATCCGCTCCCGCACCGCGGAAGCCATCACCGGCCTTCCGGGGCTCGGGGAACAGCTTGGCCTGGGCCGCTACAGCATAAGGAAAAAGAAAGATTTCTGCACCATGGTGAGCGAGTATTACGGCTCACGCACAGACAGTTCCGAACTGAGCGCCATCTGCGAACTGGCAGGCATTATAGCCCAGAGGCGCGGGGTGGACCTGGAAGAACTGTGCTACCTCTGCGGCAAACCCTACAACGAGGTTGCCCGGATAGCGGTCCTGCTGGAAACGGACGGATTCATCTGCACCGACCTCACGGGGCGGTGTACCATCAATGCAAGAAAATCGTAACTTTGCAGAAATGGTATTCATCGACACGCATACCCACTGCACCGACGAGGCTTTCCCCGGTGCGGAGCAGGACCTTTTCGTGGAAAGGGCCCTCGCCGCCGGGGTTTCGAAGATGCTGCTGGCCGACATCGACACCGGCGAGAGGGATGCCATGTATGCCGCCGCGGCCAGGCATCCGGGCGTCCTCTACCCCATGCTGGGGCTTTACCCCGGCTCCGTAAAAAAGAACTGGAGGGATGAGATTGACGCCCTCCAGGCCTGGAAAGGCAAGGGGGCCGTGGCTATCGGAGAGATAGGCCTGGACTACCATTACGGCACCGAGTTCAGGGAAGAGCAGAAAGAGGCTCTGCGCGTGCAGTTCGAACTGGCTGCGGAGTGGGGCCTGCCAGTGAATATCCACCTGCGCGATGCTACTGAAGACTTCTTCAAGGTGCTGGACGACTGCCGCCATCTGGGGCTGCGAGGCAACCTTCACGCCTTCAGCGGCAGCATCGAGACCTTCCGCCGCATCCGCAAATACGGGGACTGGTCCGTGGGGATAGGCGGGGTCATCACCTTCAAGAAGGCATCGCTCCCGGAAACCGTGAAGCAGATTCCCCTGGAGTGCATACTGCTGGAAACCGATTCCCCCTACATGGCACCCACGCCGCTCCGCGGCACGCGGAACGAGAGCGCCAACATCCCCATCATCGCCGCCAAGGTGGCAGAGGTGAAGGGGCTGGATATAGAAACGGTGGCGGCCGTCACCACCGCAAACGCCGAAAAACTGTTCTCATTATGAGCAAGAACGATAAATCCGCCATCCTGCTGATATACACCGGAGGCACCATAGGAATGAAGGAAAGCGCTCACGGGCTCGCGCCTTTCGATTTCTCCCAGATCCTCAGCGAGGTGCCTGAACTCCAGAAGTTTACGTTCAAGATAGATTCCTACACCTTCGACCCGCTGATAGACTCGTCGGACGTGGAGCCGGGGATGTGGAAGGAACTGGCGGTGCTGATAAAGGAAAAATATGACGCCTACGACGGCTTCGTGGTGCTTCATGGCACCGACACCATGGCCTACTCCGCTTCGGCGCTGAGTTTCATGCTGGACGGCCTGGCAAAACCCGTCATTTTCACCGGCAGCCAGCTGCCTGTGGGGAGTTTGCGCACAGATGGCAAGGAAAACCTCGTTTCCGCCATCGAGGTGGCTTCCGCCAAGGATGCCCGCGGGCGGGCGATGGTGCCCGAGGTGGCAATCTACTTCAATTCCCAGCTCATCCGCGGCAACCGCGCCACCAAGGTGAACGCCACTGCTTTCGACGCGTTCCGCTCCCCCAACTGCCCGCCCCTCGCCGAGGCAGGCATACGCATTCGCTACAACAAGGCACTCATCCGCTACCCCTCCACCGAGGCTCCGCTGACCATCCACACGAATCTGGACACCCGTGTAGCCATACTCAAAGTGCACCCGGGAATCACCGAGCAGGTGGCGCGCAACGTGCTGCTGGGCAGCGGCATACGAGCGGTCATCATAGAAACCTACGGCTCCGGGAATGCCATCTCCAAACCCTGGTTCACGGACATCATCCGGCAGAGTTCCGCGAGCGGCAAGATCCTTCTGAACATCACCCAGTGCCTGGCCGGGGATGTGAACATGAACCTCTATGCCACGGGCAAGGCCCTCAAGGAGGCCGGAGTGGTGTCGGGGAGCGATATAACCACCGAGGGAGGGCTTGCGAAACTGTTCTTCCTGATGGGCGAATATGCTGATAATGAAAAAGTAAAGCGCCTTCTTGAGAAAAATCTCAAGGGCGAAATATCAAAATAGTTATTGGCATATGATTTTTTTTTGCTAAATTGCGTTGATTTTATAATGCTGAATTAAATATCGATCAAATAAACATTATCAATTAAATTACTTAAAACAAGTTATGAAAAAGTTTTTCATGATTCTCGCAGCAACGGCCCTTATGGCTTTCACTGCTAACATTGCTTCCGCACAGGATGCCGCTGCTCCTGAGCAGGCAGCAACGGAAGAAGTAGCACAGGCTCCCGCCACCGGTATGGACGCCCTTACCGCAGCTGCCCCCGAGGTTCCTCTCACCCAGGCCCTCAAGACCAAGTTCATCGAAGGTGGTGCAGGCTTCATGTCCCTCATCATCATCTGCCTTGTCATCGGTCTCGCCCTTTCAATCGAGCGTATCCTCTATCTCTCCTTCTCCAAGACCAACACCAAGAAGCTTATTGCCGACGTTGAGAAGGCCCTCGAAGAAGGTGGCATCGAGAAGGCAAAGGAGGTTTGCCGCAACACCCGCGGCCCTGTTGCCAGCATTTACTATCAGGGTCTCCTGCATTACGATCAGGGCGTCGACGTGGTCGAGAAGAACATCGTCTCCTACGGCTCCGTTCAGAACAGCGAGCTTGAGAGCGGTCTGAGCTGGATCAGCCTCTTCATCGCAATCGCCCCTTCACTCGGATTCCTCGGAACCGTTATCGGTATGATCCAGGCATTCGACGCCATCCAGGCAGCAGGCGATATCAGCCCGAACGTTGTTGCAGGCGGTATGAAGGTCGCCCTTATCACCACTGTGGCGGGTCTTATCGTCGCTATGATCCTTCAGGTGTTCTACAACTACATCCTTGCTAAGATCGAGAGCATCACCATCGACATGGAAGACAGCTCCATCAGCCTCATCGATGTACTCACCAAATACGGAAAGAAATAATGAAAAGCTATAACAAGATATTCAAATGGGCGATGGTGATCCTCATCGTCGTCAGTGTGGTCCTCCTCGTGTTGGGCTTCACCGGCGGCTGGAAAGAGGGCAACGTTGACACCCTGCTCGGCTGGACCTACTGCATGGTGGGCCTCGCACTTGCAGCCGTTGTCATCGTAGGCCTCGTGGTGGGCGCCATCAACGATCCCAAGAGCCTGGTCAAGCTGGGCCTCGGGCTCGTGGCAGTGGCCGCGGTATGCTTCGTCGCATACTTGATTGCCCCCGGCGCACCCGCAATGGGAATGCTGGAGCAGCCTTCTGCGGCCACCCTCAAACTTACCGATACGATTCTCTACCTGACATATTTCGCCGGCATCGTGGCAGTTCTTTCCATCATTGTTGGTGAAATCCGTCTTGCAATCACGAACAAAAAAGGTTAACGGACTATGGCAAAGAAAACACCCGCGATTAATTCGAGTTCAACGGCCGACATCGCTTTCCTCCTGCTCTGCTACTTCCTTATGACCACAACCATGGGAAGCCAGACCGGACTTAGCCGTCGTCTGCCTCCTATGCCCGACCCTAACCAGAAGGTAGAGGACCAGAAAGTTAATCGTCGCAACATCATCATTGTGAAGATTAACTCCGCCGACAGAATTTTGGCCGGTAGTGAACCCATAGACGTTAGCCAGCTCAAAGACAAGATCAAGATCTTCCTTACCAACCCCACCGACGATCCCAACCTTCCTGTAATGGAACCCACCGAGATCGAAGGCCTCGGCAACCGCAAAGTCTCCAAGGGCGTTATCTCCCTCCAGAACGACCGCGGCACCAGTTATCAGGCATATATCGCCGTTCAGAACGAGCTTGTGAAGGCCGTGAACGAACTCCGCGACGAAGCCTCGATGAGGGAATTTGGCAAGAAGTTCCTGGCTCTTGAAGAAGATCAGCAGAAAATCATCAAGGATCTCGTACCTCAGCAGATTTCCGAGGCCGAGCCTAAGGATGTAGGTAAAAGAAGAAGATAGGAGGATATAGCTATGTCAATGTTCAAGAAAGGCGAAAAGAAAGAAATGCCGGGAATCGCTTCCGGGTCTCTGTCTGATATCGTGTTCATGCTCCTGTTCTTCTTCATGGTGACGACCCAGATGAGGGAAACCGAAAACAAGGTCGTTGTCAAGATCCCCCAGGCATCGGAATCCGTGAAGCTCGAGCGCAAGGACCTCTCTTCCTACATCAACATCGGAACCCCTATCCGCAGCCTCCAGGCTCAGTACGGCACCGATGCACGTATCCAGCTCAACGACTCTTTCAAGACCGTGGACGACATCCGCGACTTCGTTGCAGCAGAGCGTGATTCCAAGAGTGAGGCCGACCGTTCCTTCATGACCATCTGCATCAGGGCAGACCAGGACGTACGTATGGGTATCATCACCGATGTTAAGCAGGAGCTGCGGCGCTGCTCCGCGCTTAAGATCATGTACTCAGCAAGAAAGGGCGAGTAAAACCGCCCCGCTTCTATAGAGCAGCCCCCTTTATGAGGGCTGCTTTTTAAAATGCAATAAAAGGAATGTCAAAGGAAATACTTAGGACGAAGGTCAAGGACCTTCTCAAGAAGGCACCCGGGGAAGAGGTTCTCGCGAAAGGCTGGGTGCGCACAAAGCGAGGTAATAAGGAAATCGCGTTCATAGCGCTGAACGACGGTTCTACCATCAATAATATACAGATCGTGGTCGACAAGACCGCCGTAGATGCCGAGCTGCTTGCAAAGGTGACCACCGGCGCCTGCATTGCCGTGCAGGGCAAACTTGTGGAGTCCATAGGCAGCGGCCAGGCGGTGGAAATCCAGGCTTCGGAAATAGAAGTCTACGGAGAATGCGACCCCGTGCGCTATCCGCTGCAGAAGAAGGACACCTCCTTTGAATATCTGCGTACGGTCGCGCACATGCGCCCGCGCACGAACACCTTCGGGGCCGTGCTGCGCCTGCGCAGCCAGATGGCCTTCGCCATCCACGAGTATTTCCATTCCAAGGGATTCGTATATCTGCACACTCCCCTCATCACCGCTGCGGATGCCGAGGGAGCCGGCAACATGTTCCAGGTCACTACCCTGGACCTCAATGCCCCTCTCCCCCGCGACAAGAAGGGAGGAGTGGATTACAGCAAGGATTTCTTCGGCCGCAGGACATCACTCACCGTGAGCGGGCAGCTCGAGGGTGAACTCGGAGCCACAGCGCTCGGCGAGATCTACACCTTCGGGCCCACCTTCCGTGCAGAAAACTCCAACACTCCACGCCACCTTGCCGAGTTCTGGATGATTGAGCCGGAGATGGCCTTCTACGACATAGGGGACAACATGGCCCTGGCAGAGGACTTCATCAAGAGCCTTGTGCGCTACGCCCTCGACAACTGCTACGACGACCTCAAGTTCCTCAACGACCGTTACGATGCCGAGCTTCTGGAGCGCCTGCAGGGAGTTGTGAACACAGAGTTCAAGATACTCCCCTATACCGAGGGTATCGAGATTCTTGAAAAGGCGGTTGCAGAAGGGCATAAATTCGAGTATCCTGTCAGCTGGGGAGTGGATCTGCAGAGCGAGCACGAACGCTATCTGGTGGAGCAGCACTTCGGCCGCCCCGTCATCCTCACCGATTATCCGAAGGACATCAAGGCCTTCTACATGAAGCAGAACGAGGACGGCAAGACGGTGCGCGCTATGGACGTGCTCTTCCCGAAGATAGGCGAAATTATCGGCGGAAGCGAGCGCGAGGCAAGTTTCGAGAAGCTGAACGCCCGCATCGACGAGCTCGGAATGAGCCACCGCACGCTGGAATGGTATCTGGATACACGCCGCTTCGGCAGTTGCCCGCACTCGGGCTTCGGCCTAGGATTCGAGAGGCTGCTGCTCTTCATCACTGGCATGCAGAACATCCGCGACGTCATCCCGTTCCCGAGAACTCCGAAAAACGCAGAATTCTAGAATATGTTGGTAATCGGCATAGCCGGCGGATCAGGTTCCGGCAAAACTACTGTAGTGAAGGCGATCAAGGATCGCCTGAAGGAAGATGTGGTGGTCATCCCCCAGGATGCCTACTACAAGGATTCCAGCAATCTCACGGACGAGCAGAAGCGAAATCAGAACTTCGACCATCCGGATGCCATCGACTGGGAGCTCCTCTGCAAGCAGCTCTCCGAACTGAAAGAGGGTAAGACCGTGCACCAGCCGGTGTATTCCTACATCAGCTGCTCCCGCTCCAAGACCGAGACAGTGACGGTGGAGCCGGCAGACGTGATAATCATCGAGGGCATCCTCATCTTCACCTGCAAGAAACTGCGGGACCAGATGGACATCAAGCTTTTCGTGGATGCAGATGACGACGACCGTCTGATGCGCGTCATGGCGCGCGATATCCGCGAGCGCGGGAAGAATGTGGAATGGGTGATCGAACGCTATAGCCGCACGGTGAAGCCTATGTATCTTCAGTTCATCGAGCCCAGCAAGCGTTACGCCGACATTATCATCCCCCAGGGCGGCCACAACAAGGTTGCCATCAATATGATAATGAACACTGTGGAGAAGGCTCTCCGCAAGGAAAAGAAAAACGTGTAAACGCAGGCTATGCGTATCTCCAGAGACGACCGGGCCGGATTATACATCACAGTGATCGTGCACCTCGTGGTGCTGATCGTGCTGATGGCAGTTCAGCTCGGTGCGACTTTGAAAAGGGAGACTTCTTTCGTACTGGACTTCACCAAGATGGAGCAGGTGGAGAAGCTCCAGAAGGAGCTGGAGCTGAAGCAGGCCATCAATGACCGCCTGAACGAAATGCTTGCCGGCGGATACGAACCTATACGCAATATCGCGGTGGACCGTTCCGCCCTGAAGGACGACCGCCATTCCGAGGAAGATGCCAGGGAGCTCTACGAAGATGCCGAAAAGCTCAAGCAGGACCTTCAGCGCCCTGCGGAGGATGTACAGATAGAGCATGAAATCGTGGCGGCACCCACTCCCAAGAAAGAAGAAGTGCGCAAAGAGCAGAAGTACAGCGGGCCTTCCGTGCTTGAATATGAGCTGGAAGGCCGCAAAGCCAGCAGACTCCCGATCCCCGCTTACCGCTGCATGGGCGCAGGCGAGGTGAGGATAAACATCACAGTAGACAAGCAGGGCACGGTAGTGGGCGCCAAGGTGGACGAGGGTTCGTCTTCTCCCGACGGATGCCTGCGCTCTTTTGCAGTGCGGGCCGCCAGGATGAGCAAGTTCAGCATGAGTTCCACGGCCCCGGACCGTCAGCAAGGATATATCATTTACCAATTTGTAGCACAATAACAACACTGAAACTAATATGAAAAAGTCTTTTTTGAGGCCCCTGGTGGCCATTTTGCTTGCAGCCCCCCTGCTTTCGGGATGCCTGGCCGGCAAGTTTATGTGCAACTATGCGCTGAAGCCCACACCTCACGGAGTGGATGACATCGAGCGCACCCGGCACAAGGCGGATTCTCTCTGCCCCGGCGTCATCGCCTGGTACGACAATCTGCACAATGCCGGAGTTTTCAAAGACACTACCATTGTTGGTGAGGGCGGATTCAAGATTCACGCTGTCTATGCCCCCGCAAAGAATCCCGCCAAGGCGGAAGGCACTGCGATCGTGGTGCACGGCTATACCGACAACCACCTTGTGTTCATGTATCTGGTGAAGATGTACAGGGATGAATTCAACTACAACGTGATGGTGCCGGACCTTCAGTATCATGGCTATTCCGAAGGGCGCGCCGCCGGCATGGGATGGCTCGACCGTCTCGATGTGGAGCGCTGGGCCGTTCTTGCCAACGAGTTGTGGCACAACGACTTCATGGTAGTTCACGGAGTTTCGATGGGCGCTGCCACAACCATGATGATGAGCGGTGACGAGTTGCCTGCATATATCCGCGCTTTCGTGGAAGACTGCGGTTATTCTTCGGTTTGGGACCAGTTCGCCCACAACCTGAAGGATTCCTTCCACCTTCCCACCTTCCCCGTGCTCAATTCTGCTTCCATAGTCTGCAAGAACCGCTACGGCTGGAGCTTCAAGGAAGCATCTTCTGTGAAGCAGCTTGCCAAGTGCGACCGCCCTATGCTTTTCATCCACGGCGATGCCGACGACTTCGTGCCCTTCAGCCACCTGCAGAAGAACTACGATGCCAAAACCCACGGCTACAAGGAGATGTGGGTCGGCAAGGGCGCCGTCCATGCGAATTCCTACGCCAAGCACCCTGAGGAATACACCGAGCACGTCCGTGCATTCCTCGACAAGGTGAAAAGGATGTAATTATTTGGGATTGCAGATAAATTGCTATATTTGCAGTCCCTTTCACCAGGTGAGATGTCCGAGTGGTTGAAGGAGCCTGCCTCGAAAACAGGTGTACGGCAACGTACCGGGGGTTCGAATCCCTCTCTCACCGCTAACGCGGTTCGTTCGGGATTAGCGGCGCACATGCGCCGCTTTTTTGTTTATTAGGGGCTCTGCCCCTAATGTACCCCGCGGCTCCCGGCCTTCGTCCTTCGGACCGGCCTTCGCCGTTCGCGCTGGGGCGCTCATCTGCTTTGCT
>Ga0310691_10006810_pt1 | contig 12108 bp, 8 predicted proteins | sample 176DNAGHGlowgp2_FD_203887 | JGI IMG/M metagenome (GOLD analysis project Ga0310691, IMG submission 203887) | Sheep rumen microbial communities from Palmerston North, Manawatu-Wanganui, New Zealand - 1766 DNA GHGlow gp2 (v2) (version 2) | ecosystem: Host-associated > Mammals > Digestive system >... | reverse complement strand
GATGTATTCAGCATCGCTGATGGTACCCAGCATCTTCACGTCGAAGTTGTCGGTCACCTTTACGTTAACACCAGCTTCAGCTCCGTAGTGACGCTTGTTGATACCGGTGATAGAAGCGTACGTGAAGGAGTTCTCTACGTCGTCGTAGTACATGCTGTACTCGGTTACGTTCTTCATGTAGCTGTAGAACAGGTTGATGTTGGCGTGAACCCAAGTGGTGTTCAGCTGGTAACCGAATTCAGTGCTGAAGATGTCTTCTGACTTCAGACCGTGTGCAAAGTCGTTGTTGATCTGTGGAGAAGCGAAGGCAACACGTGCGTCGGGTGCTTTCTTCTCGTAGCCGATACCCAAGCTAACGGTATGGCCGCCGCCGAGGTTCAGTGAAGAACCGAACTTGAAGCCACCGTCAACGAACTCAGCCTTTCTGCCCTTACCATAAGAGTTTTCAGGATCCAAACCGTTGCGCATCTTACCGTCGCGCTGCAGTGACTTATAGCCTAAGCGACCAGAGAATGCGTAGTGCAACGGGCCGATGTTCTCAGAATAAGTAGCCCAACCCTGTGCTTTGTTCACCAGTACATTGTAGTCGTAAGCAAAGCGGTCGCCTACCTTTACTTCCTTAGCCTTGCCGGTAATGGGGTCAACAGTATTCAAGTCGTACTGTGCTCTGGGGTCAGTTTCCAGGACGGTACCAACAAGATAGGTGTTGGTATTGGTCATGTAGGTTGCACCCAGCATGTCTTCCAAAGTCTGATAGTGCATACCCTTGTTGGCAGACAATACGAAACCGCCGACAATCTTGGAGTTCTGGGTCAGCTGGCGCTTGATGGTTGATGCCAGGCTGAATGCCAGCTGGTCATCGTGATAAGCCTGCTGGAAGTACATCGCTTCTGCTCCCTGAGCGGAAGCCGACTGGTTGGCGAAGTACAGGCGATCCCAGTTGATTTGACGGTTGGCCTTCGAAGCGTTCAGGTAGTCATAGGAAGCCTGCCAAGCATCGAGGTTAGCCTGTGTACGGTTAGCAGCATCGTTCGGATCCCAAACATTGAAGTTGTAACTCGGCATCATGCTGTAGTAGTCAGGAGATGGGTTGGTACCTCCGTTGTAGCTCAGACGTGAGCTGCTGTACATGGTGTACTTGCCCAGCAAAGAGGTTGTCAACTGGGTCTTGTCGTCGATTTTCCAATCCCATGTGAACAAACCGGTAGGTTCGAAGTCGTTGATGATACGAGCATTACGCTTCTTACCGTTCTGATAACCCCAGCTTGGGTTGTAATAACGGTCGTTGGCAATCCAGTACATCTCATCGGTAGAAGCAGCCTGTCCGCCACGTTCTGTCGGGTTACCCCAAGTAACGAACGAGAGGTTGTGGTTGCCGAGAACCTTTTCAACGCCGAGGAAATAGGAGAGGGCATTGTAGAAGGTACCTTCTACGTAAGCGGTCTCAGTATTTGCCCAACGATAGGTCAAACCTACTGACCAAGCCCAGCCCTTGTTGTTCAGGCCGGAGTTGTAGCCATACATCGCGCGCAAGGTATAGTTACGGTTTCCGCCAGCGAGCGAAATACGGTGGCCGGCAGCCATCGAACTTGGGCGGAAGTTGTAATTGTTTGAACCAGCCATTGCGGACATGCCGAAGCTATTGTCCTCGAATGGCAACGCGCTTTCCATGGTGCGGGTCTGGTTGTTCAAACCACCAATAAAAGAGTAGCGGAATTCTCCACGCTCAGCGTCATTGGCGGGGTTGCCGTTGATGTACACCTCGCTGTACCTGGAGCCGAAGGCCCTGTACTTGAAGCGTACTGGACTCCACCGATAACCCACATTGCTAGCATAAGCATTGTTGTTGGAGCCGAGAATCGTTACTTCCTGAGCAACGTTATCGTCCTCGCCCAACTGCGATTCGGTAAATGTGAAGGCCGACTCGTCTGTCGTTTGTGCGGCTTTTTGCGCCTCTGTATCCGGTGTCTGCGCAAAAACAAACATTGGGCAGCAGAGGGCTATCACAGCTAATTTCAGCTTTGTTTGCATAAAGTCTTTTTTTAGGTTAATATTAGATTATTTGGTGCAAAGGAACGAATTATTTTTTGAATAAACGAATGTTTCCTGTTTTTTTTTACTTAAAATGATACTTTTCTCCAAAAAGTTTGCATCTTTGACGATAAACCGCTATATTTGCAGCATCATTAAAAATTTAAATCATGAAAAAACATCTATTTTTAGTCCTTTTGCTGATGCTCACCTGCATCACGGCTAATGCCCAGAAAAAGTTTTCTGTGTATGGTGTTGGCTTCTACAACCTTGAGAACCTCTTTGATATAACACATGATGAGGGAAAGAACGATTACCAGTATCTGCCCGATGGCGCCAACCACTGGAACGAACTGAAGTACACACACAAGTTGCACAATATGGCAAAAGTGCTCTCAGAGATGGGTACCGATGTGCTGCCGAACGTTGGTTGTGCATTCATTGGTGTCAGTGAGGTAGAGAATGCCCATGCGCTGACCGACCTCTGTAACCAGCCTGAACTGAAGGCACGCAACATCCAGTTCTGCCATATAGAAGGTCCCGACCATCGTGGCGTTGACTGTGCTTTGCTCTACAATCCGGCTTTGTTCTCCATCCGTGACGTGAAACTCGTACCTTATGTATATGAACTGCCGCAGGACAGCAACCGTGCTACCCGTGGATTCCTTACCGTCAGCGGTACGTTAGCCAATGAACATGTATCAGTCATCGTCTGTCACTGGCCCAGCCGTTTCGCAGGTTCATACTATCGCGAGTGTGCAGGCCGTCAGGTGAAAGTTGTCAAGGATTCCCTGTTGCGCGACGATCCTAATGTAAAAGTATTTGTCATGGGTGATATGAACGACGACCCTATCAACAAGAGTATGGTAGAAGGTCTTGGCTGTAAGCCGGAGATTGACGAGACGGGTCCTGACAACATGTATAATCCTTATTATAATGTGTTGGTGAAGAAAAAGACTGGTACCTTGCAGTATCAAGGTAAGTGGAACCTGTTCGACCAGATTGTCATGACACCGAACCTGTTGAATAAGAAAGGTGTAAAAGACTTCACCACATTGAAGTTCTGGAAGCACGAAGTGTTCCGTCGCGACTACCTGTTCCAGACAGAAGGAAAGTTTAAGGGCAACACCAAGCGTACACATGCTGGCGGCGTATGGCTCGACGGTTATAGCGACCACCTTCCTGTAGTTGTATATCTGGTTAAAGAACAACAGCAATGAAAAACAAAGTAACCATTATCGGCATCGCCGGCGGAACGGGTTCCGGAAAGACCACCGTTGTACAGAAAATTGTAGAGGCGCTGCCCCCGCATTATGTGGCCGTTGTGCCGTTGGATTCCTATTACAACGACACCACACACATGACCGACGAAGAGCGCCATAACATCAATTTCGACCATCCTGACGCCTTCGACTGGAAACTGTTGAACAAGCAACTCAATGACCTGCGAGAGGGTAGGGCCATCGAACAGCCCACCTATTCTTATATACAGTGCAACCGTATGCCCGAAACCATCCATGTTGAACCGAAACCGGTGATTATCATTGAGGGCATCATGACGCTGATCGACAAGAAACTTCGCAACCTGATGGACTTGAAGATATTCGTCGATACTGATCCCGATGAGCGCCTGATACGTAATATCCAGCGCGATACGATAGACCGAGGACGAACGGTGTCAATGGTGGTAGAACGTTACCTGAGCGTGCTGAAACCCATGCACGAACAGTTTATTGAGCCTACCAAGCGCTATGCCGACTTGATTATTCCACAGGGCGGTGAGAACAAACGCGGTATCGCCATCCTCTGTAAGTATATCGAAGGACTGGTACCGGCTTCGTTGAAGTGAATTAGGAGCCTACCTTAAACCCATAAAAAATGCATCGTTTTATAGAGCGATGCATTTTTATTTTCTCCAATAGGAATACCAATCACTCCCCTCCCTAAACAGGGAGGGGTTGGGTGGGTCTTACTCCTCCACTATCTCCGCATCCTCAATCTCAGCAGAAGGAGTTAGGGACGACTGAGACTCCTGTGTGTAGCGTTGCCTTATCCGATGGATATAGAAGGCGTTGACAGCTTCTATCACACCGTAGAAAATGAAGCAGCAGCCAGTAGCGAGAAGAGGAAGACTGGCAACATCCATCGGATCGCACATGATCCAAATAGCGATGATAAAAGTCAAGCACGGGAACATCCAATATAATATAGGTACATAACTATATTGGCGTGCGCGGGCAAGACTGAACAATTGATTGATGGCTCCTAAGATGAGGATGACTCCCAACAGATATACCGCATAGGTGATGAAGGTGTTGGGCATGAGTGCCAGGAACAAACCTAAAATCATGCTCCCCAACCCTACGATGGGGAAGAACGGTTTTCGTTGGATGATTTCATTTCCCTCCGCATCAAACATCGGTGTGGCATTCTTGATGCGTTTGTTTTCCACATAATATACGACGCAGGAAATCAATCCCGACATAAAGAACATGATACCGATGCAGCAGATGAGCCACGTCATCATCGTTTCACGATACTTGATAAGCAGAACGCCGACAACAACGGCGATTACTGCACGAAGGATGGAGCTTTGAACGACTTTCATAAGATAGTTGTTTTTTCCGTTTATACGTAAATCTGTGCAAATGTATAAAAAACTTTCACTTGCAGCAAGTTTTTTAAGTTTTTTACTATTATCTTTGCCGCAAAAATAAGAAAGACAAACAATCATGACGACACTTTATTTAGTCAGGCACGGGGAGACCATTGACAACCAACGGCAGATTATGCAGGGACAGACGCAGGGGAAACTCAACGAAACGGGCATCCGACAGGCTGAGGAACTGCACGAGAAACTTGCCGATGAGGGAATAGATGTCTATGTGTCGAGCGACCTGAACCGGTCTGTTGAGACTTGCCGCATCATCATGGGGTGCAAGGGAACGGAAGTACGAGGGTGCGGGGGTACGGATAAGCCGTTTGTTACGACTCCCTTGCTGCGCGAACGCGACTGGGGTAGTTTTACGGGCAGGTATATTCCAGACTTGAAAGATGAGGTGTGGCCAGATGATATAGAAACACTGGACGCATTGAAAAAGCGCGCCCAGTGTTTTTTGAACTTTATAAGAGAGAGTTATCCTGAACAGAAAGTATTGGCTGTCGGACACGGCATCATCAACAAAGCCATTCAGAGTGTATATTTCGATAAACCGATGAATGAAGTGGCTCGCATGATGAATGCCGAAGTCCGCGTGTTAATACTTCGTTAGCGTCGTCCACCGAAGCCACCGCTTCTGCCGCCACCACCGTGACTTCCTCCGCCGAAGCTACCGCCGCTTGAACGGCTTCCTCCGCCAAAGGAACTGCTACCGCTTGAACGGCTGCCTCCGCCAAAGGAGCTGCTGCCGCTTGAGCGTGTGCTGCTACCGCTGCTATAGGAACGTGAGCTGCTACCGCTGCCGTATGAACCTCCATAGGAACGTGTGGTGCTGCCGCCACGATAGGTACTGCTGCTGCTTGAGCGTGAGCTGTTGTCTGGTGTGAAGGAGCGAGAGGGTGTTGAGCTGCTGCCAACAGAGCTGCCACGATTGCCGAACGAAGAGCTGCTGCCTGACGTGTTACCTCTGGTTACGGTTGTACGGGTAGAACTTTCGCGGTTTACAGAACCGTTGCCGAAACCTCTGCTTCCTTGTGAGCTGCCATTGTGGTTGCCGTTACCGAAAGAGCTACTTCCGCGATTGTTGCTACCACCATAGCTATAGGTATCGTTATGGTTGCCATTACGGCTTCCGTTATCATTCGGTTTGCTTGGGCGGTTGTTGTCACCATGTCCACCATGTCCGAAACTGGTGTTTCCGCGTGAAGACATGCTGCCGTATCCGCGTCCACGATAGTCGTGGTTGTGCGTATTCTTGTCAAAACCGTGCTTGTAATGACCACGACCGTGACCGTCTCTCATGCCTACATGATGGTCTCTGGGGCGACCTGGAGGCGGTCCCCAGCTACGGCCATGATACCAGGAGCGACCGCCGTTGTGGTGCCAGCTGTGACCACCATAGTAGCTATAGTAGAAGTGTGGGCGACCGAAATAATAGTAGTCGCGATACGGATAGCGGGCATAGATGCCGAAATGCCAGTAGCCTGCCTCCCAGTAGAGTGGGCGATAGAAGTAGCTGGCTGCGCAATAGGCCGCATACTGCCAGTCGAGCAGAATATAACTGAGGTCAAGGTTACGGTGCGTCCAGTAGGTTCCATACAGGTCGTCGTAAGAGTTGACACTCATCAGATAGTCGAGGTTTATCTCGTAGGCGGCCTCGTACTGATCCTCTGTGAGGTTCAGCTCGTATGCCATCTTGTCCGTAAGGAACAAGGCCTGCTTACGTGCCTGCTCGTAGCTCATGGCATTGGCCGATACTGTCATCATGAACAGTGCTGTCAGGGCAAATATAAACTTCTTCATAATCGTATGTATTTGATGGTTAAAATTCAATTATTACCTTTTCACGTTGCAAAATTGCGAAGAAAATAATACCTTTGCAAAGGAATTTCCCTAAACGATGGGGGGATTTCCCTAAAAGATGGGGCAAGGAGCAAGGAGCAAGGAGCAAGGAGCAAGGGGCAGGGAGTAAAATCCCTAAACGACCAAACGACCAATCTCCCAAACGACCAAACACCCAAACGACCAAACGACCAATCTCCCAAACGACCAAACACCCAAACGACCAAATGCAATAAAGGGAGAGGAGGAACGTTATTATATAAAATGTACGTGTATAGCATGAAAAGAATCATACTGATGGGAGCCGCATTCCTCTGTGCTACGGTAAGTATGGCGCAGTACGACGAGGGGGATGCGAAGACTCCGATGAAGCCGTTCGAGAAGGTAGAGTTCAAGGTGGAGATGCAAGGGAGCTTCTCAAATGGCAAAACTCCCTTGTGGCTCAATGCCAATAAATACGGTCTCAGTTCGTTGGAGAAGAACAACGGTTACTTCCGTGCGAGTGTCATCCGTCCGTTGGAAGCTGATGAAGAACGCAAATGGGGACTGGGCTACGGCATTGATTTGGCCGTACCCGTCAACTATACCAGTAAGTTTATTGTTCAGCAGGCATACGTGGAAGGGCGATGGCTGCACGGCTCACTGATGATCGGTGCCAAGGAGATTCCGATGGAACTGAAGAATAACTCGCTGAGCAGTGGTGCACAGACTTTGGGCAAGAATGCCCGTCCTGTCCCGCAGGTGCGTCTGGCACTGCACGACTACTGGGCTATCCCAGGCACCAAAGGGTGGCTGAAACTCAAAGGACACATTGCCTATGGTAAGATGACTGACGACAACTGGCAGCATGACTTCACGGGCAAGCAGACCAATTATGCCGATGATGTGCTCTTCCACAGCAAGGCGGGCTATCTGAAGATTGGCAACGAGGAACGCTATTTCCCCTGGTCGCTGGAGTTGGGACTGGAGATGGCATGTACGTTCGGCGGCACAGGCTATATCTATGATAACGCTTATTATGCCGAACACGGCACGTTGATGCCTGTCAAGGGTGGTACGGGCCTGAAAGATTACTGGAATGCGTTTGTGCCTGGTGGCTCTGAGACAATAGAGGAAGGCACCTACTACCAGAATGCCGAAGGAAACCATGTGGGCAGCTGGCTCGCACGCATCAACTACGATGCCGACGACTGGCGTTTCAGCATCTATGCCGATAAGTATTTCGAAGACCACTCTTCGATGTTACAGCTCGACTACGATGGCTATGGTACAGGTGAGAACTGGGATGTGAAGGAGAAACACAACTATTTCCTCTACGGCTTCCACGACTGGATGCTGGGCTTGGAGTATCATAAGAAATACGACAGCTGGCTCAACACCATTCTGGTGGAATATCTGTACACCAAGTACCAGAGCGGCCCCATCTACCACGACCATTCACCTGGCCGTCCAGACAGTCATATCTGTGGTATGGACAATTACTACAACCACTATGTCTATACTGGTTGGCAGCATTGGGGACAGGTGATGGGCAATCCCTTGTACCGTTCACCTATTTATAATACTGATGGAACCATCGAAGTGAAAGACAACCGCTTCATGGGATTCCACCTCGGTATCGACGGACAGCCTTCCGAGCGATTCGGCTATAAGCTGCTGGCTACGTGGCAGGAAGGCCTCGGTACCTATATGAGGCCCTATACCGACAAGCACCATAACTTCAGTTTCCTGTTAGAGGGCAACTATAAGTTTATCACCGATAAGAAGTGGCTCGACGGTACCAGCATCCGTGCCGGCTACGCAATGGACTTTGGTTCCATCCTGGGCGGTACCAACTACGGTTTCCAGCTGACCATAGCGAAAACAGGAATATTTTAGGGAGCCTACCCCCAGCCCCTCCCCAAGGGAGGGGAGTAGATAGTTAGATATTCAAAACGAAGTTTTAAATAGTGAAATATAATGGTAGAAGAATTGAAAAAGAAAATATCCAAGCGCATCCTCATCATCGTAACCGTTATTACTCCTCTCCTGTTGGGAGGGGTAGGACTTAGTTCCTGTTCCTTACATCATGACGATAGTGGAGACTTAGGTGGCTACTGGCACCTGACAGGCATTGACACCCTCGCTACCAACGGACATTGTGATATGTCGAAGGAACCCGTCTTCTGGTCGGTGCAGGGAGCCATCCTTGAAGCCCGTGATGTGGATAAGGGAGAGTTTGTCATGTTCCGTTACAATCGTGAAAACAGCATTCTGTCGTTGTATGATGCCCGTTATAACAATCGTGACATTGGTGACGAGCAGATTACCGATGTTTCCGTCTTACAGCCCTATGGCATCAACAAGCTGGAAGAATCGTTTACGGTTGAGGCTCTGAGCAGCAGCAGGATGATTCTTCGCTCCGACATGCTGAAACTCTATTTCAAGAAATTTTAGCTATCGCAAGGAACATCACTTAGCGAGTCAGGAAGAGATTGCCCTTGAATCGGGCTTCTCATCCCGCCAGTCCTATTATGCCATCCGTCGAAGAATGGGGTGGAAGTGAGAAAAAGGGAAGGAGAGAATGAGTAAGGAGAGAAGGAGTAAGGAGGGAATTAGAATTTTTTTCCGAAGGCAATGCCGAGGAATGTTTTGATGAGCACTTTGGCATCAAACCACCAGCTGCGGTGCTCTAAATAATATAAGTCCAGTTCAAGACGCCTCAGCATCTTTTCCATCGTATCTGTGTAGCCATTATATAAGGTAGCGTATGACGTTACACCAGGACGAATTTGGTACAGATACACATAACGTGGGTCATGTTCTATTATCTGGTCGATATAGTATTTACGTTCTGGACGCGGGCCAACGAACGCCATGTCTCCCTTGAATACATTCCACAACTGCGGCAATTCGTCTAAATGGTGTTCGCGTAGGAACTTCCCTGTTTTTGTCAAACGTGTTTCATTTTCGTGCTGATAGAGGGCGGGGCCGTCTTTTTCAGCATCCGTACGCATACTGCGGAACTTATAGATATAAAAAGGTCTGCCGAAACGACCGATGCGCTCCTGCTTGAAAATAGCAGGACCATTGTCTTCCCGTTTAATGGCAATATAGCATATCAACATCAGAGGTGAGAACACCACCAAGCACAGTGTAGCCACGCAAAAATCAACGACTCGCTTGACATTGCGCTCAATTTCGTTCATCCCATCATCTATATATTGAGTTTTCTCTAATTCCATATAACCTTAAGGGTTCATGCAGGTTCTATATTTATAGAACGTTTTTTCATTTTAAATATTGCATTTATCCTGCAAATAAATTATTTTTTTGCGGCTGCAAAGGTACGATTAAGTGAGCGGAAAACCAAATAAAACTTGTTTTAATTTGTTTTCCTGAGCGTAAGTACTTTCGCGACAACGTCTCAAAATACGATTAAGTGAACGAAAAATACACAAAAATGCATTTTTTTTCAAGATTTTTTGTGTTTTCATCAGATTTCATTACTTTTGCAGGAATAATAACCGTAACGACAACTAATGCCCCATATCCTGAAAAAAATACAGCAGCCCATCAAGGCACATGCCAATGTGACCATCATCATCATAGCAGCATTGCTCATCGAACTGATATCGTTAGGGCAGTACCTCTATATCAGGCAAGACCTGACGAATGACTTGGAGGTGGACGCTGAACGATACCTGATGCTCAAGGGCGTGATTATTCAGGATGTTATGAACACCAGTGAGAAGACGCTGAAGGCGCACATGCTGGAGATACAACACAACCTCCAAGAACCAGACTCGATGTTTGAATCGGTGCGGAAAATTCTGCAAATGCACCCTAATGCCATTGGAGCAGGAATTGCATTTGTACCAAACTATTACCCCCAAAAAGGACAACTCTTCGAACCTTACGCCAGAAGACATAACGGTAAGATTGCTGTAAAACAGGTGGCAGGTGAAGACCACGACTACACGAAGGCTGATTTCTATAAAACCGTTGACGAAAAGCGGACGACAATTTGGACGGACCCCTATATCGACAAGATTGACGGCGACACACTGGTGACAACACTGGTGGAACCGTTAATCATCGGACGGCATTTCATAGGTGCGGTAGCTCTTGACATCACCTTGAGCCTGTTGGACGATACGCTGAACACCAAGCTCTTGTATCCATCATCGTATTGTCTGCTGATGACAGAAGACGGAAAGCTCATTTCGCAACCGTCGAAGGAGGTTTCCCAGAAACACGACATTGCGCAGATTGTGAACTTAGTCAACGACAGCACCGTTGAACGAAGAGAGAGTTCTAGAGTATGTGAAATTATTCGCTTCCACGACAATCAATTACATAAAAAAGGTACCATCTTCTACAGAAACGTGGAGGGTGGCACCAATTGGAAAGTGGTGTTGGTATGCTATGACGAAGAAGTATTCAGAGACATGTACACGATGACGGTCGTCGTGTCGTGTGTAATGCTGGCAGCAATGGCGATACTGGGATTTATCATTCTCCGATATATCAGAAACGAACGACGACTGAACAAGGTGAGAAACGAACAGGACCGTATTTCCAGTGAACTGCGCATCGCTACTGACATACAGATGACAATGTTGCCGCAGGAAAGCGATATCCCTCAGGAATGTCAGGATATCATGGTGGCAGGGAAACTGTTGCCGGCAAAGGAAGTAGGAGGCGACCTGTACGACTATTTCGTGCGCGACGGCAAATTGTTCTTCTGTATCGGAGACGTCAGTGGAAAAGGGGTGCCCGCTGCACTGGTGATGGCTGTGACACGCACACTGTTCCGTGCATCGGCGGCACGTGAAAACAAACCGGCCCGCATCATACAGACCATCAACGATATGGGAAATGGCAAGAACGGTATGAACTACTTCGTAACGCTTTTTGTGGGCGTTTTGGATCTGCCCACAGGACGACTGCGCTATTGTAATGCCGGACATGAAGCCCCGATTATCATAGGGGAAAATGAGGTTTGGGACTTACCCGTGAATCCGAACTTGCCAGTGGACGTTATGCCAAAATACGACTACCAGGGACAGGATTGTACAATCAGCAGAGGTACTACACTCTTCCTCTTTACCGATGGCCTGACCGAAGCCATGAACAATCAATATCAGATGTTCGAAAGAGAGCGGGTGATACAAGAAATTCAAGAGGTTCAAAAAGCTAAAAGGAAGCAAGGAACCCAAGGGGTTCAGCATCTGTTGCAGGCGATGACAGACAAAGTGCAGCAGTTTGTAGAAGATGCTGAACAGAGTGACGATTTGACAATGCTCGCCATAAAATATGTTCCTGTCAAGGAGGAATATAAGGTGCATGAACGGCTGACGCTGAAAAATGACATCAATGAGGTGATCAGACTCACCCAGTTCGTCAAGGAGACGATGGCAGGCCTGGAAGTCGATAGCGCCACCTCTTATAAAACACTTCTTGCACTTGAAGAGGCAGTGGTCAACGTCATCAACTATGCCTACCCCAAGACAGAACAGGGTGAGGTAGATATCGAAATGATGGGCGACGATAAACGACTGAGGTTTATCGTTAGCGATAGTGGAATAGCCTTT
>Ga0310691_10006807_pt1 | contig 12111 bp, 14 predicted proteins | sample 176DNAGHGlowgp2_FD_203887 | JGI IMG/M metagenome (GOLD analysis project Ga0310691, IMG submission 203887) | Sheep rumen microbial communities from Palmerston North, Manawatu-Wanganui, New Zealand - 1766 DNA GHGlow gp2 (v2) (version 2) | ecosystem: Host-associated > Mammals > Digestive system >... | reverse complement strand
CGGCTTCACCAGACATCAATACCGAGGACTTCATGGCTGCAGTTGATTTCCTGTCAAAGCTGGACTATGTGGATGCAGAGAAGATTGGCATCATAGGCATCTGCGGATGGGGTGGCATAGCTCTGAATGCTGCAGCTGCTGACACTCGCATCAAGGCAACCGTAGCCTCTACCATGTATGATATGACCAGAGTAAGTGGCAACGGCTATTTCGACAGCGATGACAAGGAAGAGGCTCGCCATGTTGCCCGTGAGGCAATGGCTAAGCAGCGTCTGGCAAACCCTATGGCGATGGCAGGCGGAGTGATAGACCCTCTGCCTGCTGAGGCACCACAGTTCGTGAAGGATTACTATGACTACTACAAGACAGAGCGCGGTTACCACAAGCGTTCAGGAAACTCTAACGACGGATGGCGAGTGATAGGTACTCAGGCTTACAGCAACAGCCGTTTCCTGTACTACATCAACGAGATTCGTTCTGCAGTACTCGTGATGCATGGTGAGAAAGCGCACTCACGCTATTTCGGCGAGGCTGCATATCACTATATGGTGGATGGCAAGGCTGAGGGATACAACACCGTAGGCAAGCCTAACCCCAATCCTGAGAACAAGCAACTGCTCATAATTCCAGGTGCAACACACTGCGACCTCTATGACGGCGGCTTCAAGGAACTGAGAGGCAAGGGTGAGGCTAAGAATCTGATTCCCTGGGACAAACTTGCCGTATTCTTCAAAGAAAATCTTATGTAGAGCTAAGAATTAAGAATTCTGGATTATGAACTATAAATGGTGCTTTTTATTTTTAATCGCAATAATGACTATGGCAACAGTAAACAGTCAGACGCTGACTGGACGTCAGCAAGGATTGGCGGCATGTGCCTGCCTGATGGCACAAGGTGATATGAAACGTTTGGAGCCTGCTGTGCGCATGGCCCTTGACAATGGTGTCACCATCAACGAACTCAAAGAGGCATTCTCACAACTCTATGCATACACTGGTTTTCCACGTTCGCTGAATGCTTTAGGCATACTGAATAAGGTGTTGGAAAACAGACAGACTAACTGGCAGGAAGGTAAGCCTTGGAAGCGTCCTGCTGAGTGGGACAATGCCAAGAAAGCATACGAACTGGGTGTAAAGAACCAGACACAACTCTCAGGAAAACCCTTCAACTATGACTTCTGTCCGCAGGACGACTACTACCTCAAGTCACACCTCTTTGGCGACATCTTCGCTGGCGACCAACTCTCAGCAGCCGACCGTGAAATAGTAACCGTAGCAGCCCTGAGCGGACTGGAGGGTGTTGCACCACAATTGGCTGCCCACAAGCAGGGTGCAGTGAACATGGGCAACAGCAAGCAACTCGTCGATGAACTCTCAGCTTGGCTCTGTGGTGAAGGCTATACGCTGAACACCAAGTGGGCTAAAGGCGAAAAGAATCCTTATGGAAAGTATTTCATAGGTCAGAGCTACCTGGCTGACGTTGGCGGTGGTGTGATGAATGTCACTTTCGAACCAGGTTGTCGCAACAACTGGCACATCCATCACAAGCAGGTGCAGGTACTCATCTGCGTAGCAGGCAAAGGCTGGTATCAGGAATGGGACAAGGCTCCCGTAGAGATGACACCAGGCACGGTTATAGCCGTTCCCGCTGAGGTGAAGCACTGGCACGGAGCCCAGAAAGACTCTTGGTTTCAGCACCTCACCTATCACAAAGATGTGCAGGAGGATGCCAGCAACGAATGGCTCGAACCCGTTTCTGACGAGCATTATAACAAACTAAAGTAATACCCCACGAGCAGAACTCTAATTTCAGGGAAAAGTCACAATGACGAAAGTCAAAGTGTTCAGCATAATAATAAAATAACCTCCTAAGGTCACTAAATCGTTCGGAAGGCGCATGAATACTGGGCTGAGGATAGTGACCTATGCTTGCCTATAGGTCACTATAGAGGTCACTTAGAGGTCACGACCCCCTCCCTGCCAGCAAGCAGGCATCCCTCCCCGAGTGGGAGGGGTCGGAATTACAATAACTCGTCTGTAATATTTTCCCTCCCTCTCGGGGAGGGGTGTCGCGTAGCGATAGGGAGGGGGTCCGTAGTGACCTATATAGTGACCTCTGTAGTGACCTATATAGTGACCTCTCTCAAAAAGAGGTCACTATCGGGAAGGCGTATAAACACTGGGCTGAGAGGGGTATAAGTGAGGTATCTCACGAAAAATAGTTTTTTTTCGTGAAAGTAAAAATTAAGAAGTAAAAAGTACCCATTTTATCACGAAAAGGTAAAAGCAATGCTTTTAGCGCTAAAAGTAATGCTTTTAGAGATAGAAGTAATGCTTTTATCTGCAGAAGGGCTGCCTCTGCATACAGAAGTAATGCTTCTGCAGGTAGAGGTTTTGATGATTATATATGTACTTTTTTCGTCAACTGAGTGGTTATATTAATCGAAAATACCAAAATGTTTTTCTTGAAAATCGTGAAAATACCAAAATGTTTTGTCATACCTAAAAATAAGGAGTGGGTAAATACTTATTTTTGAGTATTGTGTAGGTGGGGATTTTGCAGTAACTTTGCAGAGACTTCCAAAGGAAGTACGGGAACGTTAACGCTAACGGGAACTCCTTGAACTCTTTGAACTAGCGCGAAGCGCGATTTGAACTATTTAACTTTTTGAACTCCATGACCCACATGTCAACTCTCAATCAGGGCGTAAAGGGCGGTGCCATGCGCGTACTGATGAATCATATCTACGAATATAAGAAGGGGGTGCGCCGAATGGTGCTCTACACCTTTAACCAGAAATACATGAAGTATGCCGAGGAGCGACTGGAGCACCAGGGCATAAAATACATCATGGTGCCATTAGGCAACGACAGGGTGAACCTGTTCTTTGGGCGCAGCGAGTGCCTTGATGTGGTGCGCATGATGATAGACCGTCCGCTGAATGAGCTGACACCTGAGGAGGACTTCATGCTGGGCACGCTGTTAGGCTATGACATCAGTATGCAGTGTGAGCGATACTGCTCAAGGAGGGGGAAATTGATAATTGACAATTGACAATTGATAATTGAAGAAGTTAGAGGAGTTAAAGAAGTTCTTTAACTCCTCTAACTCCTAACAATATCACACTTTATCGAGGAGTCCGTTCTTCCAATCCTGAAGGGCGGTCTCCTTGATTTTTACGTGTAGCTTCTTGCCTGTGGCATTGAATGGTATCTGCCTTACGAAGCGGTAGAAGCGCGGACGCTTGAAGTTTGCCAGTTCAGGGCTCTGCTTGCAGTAGTCATCAAGCTCAACGGCTGTGACGCTGTCATCCTGGGGCACCACATAGGCTGTAACCATCTGACCGCGTATCTTGTCGGGCACGGAGGTGACTATGCAGTCCTTGACTTTCTCATGCAGATTGAGCACGGACTCTACCTCAGCTGGATAGATGTTCTCGCCTGAAGAGATAATCATGTCGTCTTTACGGCCTACGATGGTGATGTAGCCGCTCTCGTCCCACGTAGCGAGGTCATTGGTGTAGATAAAGTCCTTATAATACTTCCGCGAGGTTTCCACCTCGTTGTTGTGATATACGTATGGCGACTTGGCAGGTGAGGAGATTATTACCTCGCCAACGTCGAGTCCGTCTTGCTTGGCAAGGTCTTCAGGTTCGGCACGACGGTCTTCGTAAATCTTTACCACACGAACATCATCATCCACGCATGAACGTCCTGCACTGCCAGCATTATCGGGCAAATCGAACGGACGCAGGAAGGTGTTCCATAGTGTCTCGGTAGTGCCATAGCCGTTGTAGATGTTTGGCGACAGCACTTTCTGATAACGTATGCAGGCTGCACGCTCGAGCGGACTGCCCATGGTAACGATACCTGTGAGGGAAGAGAGGTCGTAGCCCCCCTGCTCCTGACGGTCGGCAAGTTCTTCGAGCACGGTAGGCACTCCGACGATGAAGGTTATCTTGTAGCGATAGACATACTTCAGGGCTGTGAGGGCATCAAACTTACCCATAATGACCATAGAGGCGCCAGCATAGAGGGCTGGACAAGGACCTGCGCAGTGCAAGCCGCCACGATGGAACCAAGGGGTGGTGTTCATGGTGATGTCACGACTGCTCATGGGGAAATGAATCATGATGTCGTGGGCTGAGAGCACCTCGTTGATGCTGGTGATGCACACTCCCTTAGGATGGCCTGTGGTGCCTGAGGTGTAGAGGCGCACGGTCTCGTCATATATATTATAAGGTGTGGTGATGACAGGCTCGTCGGCTGTGGCATCCTTAACGAAGTCGTTATATGCTACCACCGTTGGAGTGCTATTAGGTATCAGTCCTATCACGCAGCAGGGCTTGTGCTTGGTGTGCTTTACCACCTCGACTGCCTCATTACACTTTGACTCGCAACAGATGACGATGGCTGGCTTGGAGTCGTCGATATTCCATGCCAGTTCACCTGGTGAGAGACGGAAGTTGACTGGGCAGCATACGCACTGCATCTTATGGCATGCCACATAGGTGAACACAAACTCGGGGCAGTTGAGCATCTGAATCATTATCACGTCGCCCTTCTTCACTCCTGCCTTGATAAAGGCGTTGCACAGACGGTTTACCTCCTCGTTAACCTCAGAGTAAGTCCACTGGCGGTTGCTCTGGGGGTCAACAAGCGCCTGCTTGCCTGACAGACGGCGCACATTGCGCATGAATCCTTCTATCCAAGTGTATCGGCTTTCGAAAATCTCTTTGAATGTTGCCATTTCTATATTTGTTTTAATTATTATTCTCTCTTATTTCTGCTCGTTTTATCTTACCGCTGATGGTCTTGGGCAGTTCACGGACAAACTCCACTATGCGCGGATATTTATATGGTGCTGTTTCGCGCTTTACGTGTTCCTGCAGTTCTGATGCCAGCGTCTCGGATGCCTTATCCTCGTATTCGTTGGTGAGCACTATGGTGGCTTTCACTATCTGACCACGAATCTCGTCAGGAGCGGCGGTTACGGCACATTCAGCCACAGCGGGATGGGTCATAAGTGCCGACTCCACCTCAAACGGTCCCACACGATAGCCTGAGGTCTTGATGACATCGTCTATGCGTGATACGAACCACAGGTAGCCATCATTGTCACGATACACCACATCGCCAGTGTGATACAGACCGTTGACTATACGCTTTTCGGTCATCTCGTCATTACGGTAATAGCTCTTAAACAGTCCGAGCGGTTTACCTTTTTCTACGTTTATCACCAGTTCGCCGTGCTCCATCGGGGCTACACTGTTGCCCTGTTCGTCAACAATATCTATATGGTACTGGGGGTTAGGTACTCCCATAGAACCTGGTTTGGGCTTCACCCAAGGGTATGTGCCTACGACCATAGTGGTCTCAGTCTGTCCGTATGCCTCATATATGGTGATGCCCGTCTTCTGCTTCCATTCGTCGAACACGCTGGGGTTCAGCGCCTCGCCAGCAGTGGTGCACCACTTCAGGGCTGACAGGTCATAACGCTCCAGTTCCTCGCGTATGAGGAAGCGGTAGATGGTTGGCGGAGCACAGAAGGACGATATTCTGTAGTCTTGCAATATCTTTAACAGATGAGACGGAATGAAGCGCCCCTCGAAGTCATATACAAAGACTGTTGCGCCGCAGAGCATCTGACCATAGAACTTACCCCATACAGCCTTGCCCCAACCAGTGTCGGCAAGAGTGAGGTGGAGCGAATTCTCGTTGAGTTTATGCCAATACTTAGCCGTTACGATGTGTGCCAAGGGGTAGGAATAGTCGTGCATCACCATCTTAGGCTCACCTGTGGTGCCACTGGTGAAATAGAGCAGGAAATTGTCTGTCACCTTATTGCGTGGAGGACGCTCAAAGGGGGTTGCCTCATGCAGTCCGCGCCAGAAGTCGTAGAAGCCGTTGGGCACTATAGGACCGATGGAGATGCAATGACGCAGCATAGGGCTGAAACGTCTTGCCTTCTGCACGTGTCCCAACACCAGCGGATCGCCACATGATATGATGCCACTGATGCCAGCCATGTGACATCTGTACATGATGTCTTTCTCTGTCAGCATGTGTGTGGCTGGTATCACCACAGCACCTATCTTGTGCAGTGCCACCATAGAGTACCACCACTCCACCCTGCGCTTGAGTATCAGCATCACGCGGTCGCCCTTCTCTATGCCTATGCCCTGAAAGAACGCTGCACACTGGTCGGTAATATTCTTGAAGGCACCGTAGGTTACGTGTTGCACCTCGCCCTGGTCGTTTACCCACAGCAGGGCTTCCTTCTCAGGCATAGCCTCAGCCCAAGCGTCTATCACGTCATAGCCGAAGTTGAAATCATCAGGAACATCCACATGGAACTGCTCCATGAAGTCATCATAGGAACTGAACTCCTGACTGCCTGTATATTTCTCTAGAATACTATTCATCGGGTGTGTGTGTTGTGTTTTAAAGCCTTTCGTAACTGGACACCTTGGTTCTGAATTCCGAGTCTATCTCTACAGACTCGTTTGTCACCGTGTCCATCATCACCATCACGGTTTCGCAGTAGCATTTCACCTCCTCGGTGCGCTGGTTGAGGGCGCGCTGAAGGAGAGTGAAGCTCTTGTTGCCTATCTTGACGATGCTGGTGTCTATGACTATCTCGTCAGGAAAGTACACTGGCGAGATGAAGTTAGCCTCGATATGAACCACCACGGGTGCCATGCGGTCGAAGATGTCTGTACCCACTACATCATTGAAATAACGCGTCTTACACATGTCGAACAATGAGAAATAGACTGAGTTGTTGACATGACCAAACCTGTCAACATCAGAGAACCTCAACTGCGCTGGCATTCGATGGCGAAATGTATGTGTGCTGTTGTCCATATAAAAGCTTTTCTATCAGTTCGTTTTGTCAATGCAAAATTACTCCGTAGGCTTTTATCTACAACAAAAAACGTTTCAGTAAAAAACCGAAACGTAATATTAGGCTACCTAACCGTAAGCGTTTTGCACACACTTATTGGGGTGTGTGCATACCATCAATCCAGTTATGCACATTACGCTTGTTATCACGACTGATAACGATGACAGGATTCTTCACTCCCTCCTTGAGTATGAGACGTTCCTTGCCGTTTATGTCGCGTTCAAAGCCCTCAACCTCAGTCAGCGGCACTATATATTTACGGTTCACGCGCATGAACTTGCGGGGGTTGAGTTGCTCGGCTATCAGGGTGAGTGTCATGTCTATATAATAAGATGTGCCGTCGTGGAGCACTATGTAGGTATTCTTATTCTCAGAGACGATGTAGCGCACCTCGTCCACCCCCACTACTTTCTCGCCCTTGAAGGTGTTGACCATTATGCGTTCACGATACCTGCCACTCTCGGCTATGAGGCTGAAGAACTCCTTGCGCTTGTCGTCGGTTATCAGTCGCTCGCTCGCCTTGCGTATGGCTGTCTTCAGTTCATTCTCGTCTATAGGTTTCAAGAGGTATGACAGGCTGTTATACTCAAACGCCCTCAGGGCATACTCATCGTAAGCCGTAGTGAAGATGATGGGCACATCGGCTGGGGCATCCTCCAGAGCGTGAAACGACAGACCGTCCGTCAACTGTATGTCGGCTATTATCAGGTCTATGCTCTCCTTGCTCTTGCTGAAGAAGCGCTTGCCGTCCTTGATGGACACTATCGGACCGTGTATGGTGCAGTCGGGCAACATGTCGGCAAGCATGGTGCACAGCAGATGGTAGTTATATACCTCGTCTTCTAATATCAGTACGTTCATATTTTAACGGGAACGGGAACGTTAACGGTAACCCTTTGAACTATTGAACCTTTGAACTATTTTACCAACGGTATCATAACGGTAAACGTATTGCCGTCATTCTCTATCTTAATCTCTTGATTATACAGCAGACGGACAGACTCGGTGATGTAGGCAAGTCCCATCTTGGTGCTTTCGCCCACAGCCACTAAGGGCATGATGTTATTCTGCATCACCAGGTAGCCGTCCCTCACGTCGAGCGTCACGTCGAGGGGCTGTTTCTTGGAGTGGGCATTATGGCGAATGGCATTCTCCAGCAGTCCTTGCAGCGACAGAGGCGGAATGCCGTAACCCTTAGCCTTGCGCACCTCAGGGGTGATGTTCAGCCTTATGCTATCCACATGGCGCAAACTCATCAGTCCGTAGTATTGCTCCATCATCTCCACCTCCTGCTCTATGGGCACAGCATACTCATTGCCATAGGAGAGCAGATAGCGATACATCTTGGCAAGGTCGCGCAGAAAGGCGACAGCCGTCTTGCGGTCTTGCATCACCAAGCCCATAGCCACACTAAGGCTGTTAAACAGGAAATGAGGCGTCACCTTACGGCGCAACTTGGTCAGCTGCACCTCTTTCTTCAGGTTCTCGTTCTCCTGCTCCAGTTCCTTTATTCTTGCTATGGCTTGCACTGACTCCATAAAGTAGTCGCATTTATCATTTATAACAGTGCAAAGTTAAACAAAAAATACTGAAATTCCCAATCTTAATGCAAAAAAAATCCCCTTTTGTGTGGAGAATAAAAAAAAATCACTATCTTTGCATCCAGTAGTCAAGGGTATCGTCTTCTTAACTCCTTAGCGAGCAAAGCGAGCGATCACTCCCTTTAACTCCAATCAACTTGAGCTTGCGAAAGTTGAGTAAATATAATTATTAACCCTAAACAACAAACAACCACTATGCAAAAGTATGTATGCGACGTATGCGGGTATGAGTATGACCCAGCAGTAGGCGACCCTGAGAACGGCATCGAGCCAGGTACAGCATTTGAGGACCTCCCAGAGGATTGGGTTTGTCCATTATGCTCTGTAGGCAAAGACCAGTTCTCTGCTCAGTAAGAGAAAGCGAACCACCCACCTTTTCCCCAAAGGGGCATGTTTTTACCATTTTGAGGCGTGCCCCTTACATTTATGAACATTCAGAAAAAAACATTATAACATTATGAACATTCTTATTTTACAGTCTTCACCTCGCGCCAAGGGTAACACGCCATGGATGGCTGAAGAATACAAAAAGGCTGCTGAGGCAGCAGGACACAAGGTGACTATCGTCAATGTGTCAAAGAAAAAGATTGCGGGCTGTCTTGCCTGTGAGTATTGTCACAACAAGGGCAACGGCGCCTGCATACAGAAAGACGATATGCAGGAGCTCTACCCACTCATGGCTGAGGCTGAGGTGCTGGTGCTGGCTTCACCTATCTATTACTTCACACTCAACGCCCAGATTCAGGCTCCGATACAGAGAATGTACTGCGTAAATAAGCCTGCAAAGGTCAAGAAAATGGCTCTGCTCATGTCTTCTTATTCACCTGGCGTGTATAGCGGCAGCATAGCCGAGTATCACGACATCTGCAACTACTGGGAAGTGGAAGACAGCGGCATAGTGACTGCCAAGGTTGACGAACAGCAGACTGAGGAAACCAAGAACAAGATTATCAGCATAGTAAACAACCTGTAACCCCTACCCCAACCACCATCATGGAATATATGTCCCAAGAGGGCTACGACAAACTTGTAGCAGAACTGCGCCACATGGAGACCGTAGAACTGTCACAGGTCAGGGATGCTATTGCCGAAGCCCGCGACAAAGGTGACTTGAGCGAGAACTTCGAGTACCACGCTGCCAAGCGCGAACAGGCTAAGCTGCTTAGCAGAATACGCTATAAGCAGAGGGTGCTGGAGTTTGCGAGGGTGATAGACACCTCACGACTTGCCAGCGACAAGGTCGGGCTGCTGAGCAAGGTCGCAATCACCAACCTCAACAATAACGCCAAGATGGCTTACACCATAGTGAGCCCTCACGAAGCAAACATGAGAGAAGGCAAAATATCAATCAAGTCGCCCATAGCCCAGGCACTGCTCAACAGGCAGGCTGGCGACACCGTTACCGTTACAGTGCCTGCTGGCACTCTGAAGCTCCGCATTGAGAGCATCACCCTGTGATAACGAGCATTCTCCAAAAAAAGTTTTTAAATTTTTCTTATCACCTTTGCAGGAACGCCACCAACGACGGTGTTTGGCTCAACGTCTTTGGTTACCACAGCTCCTGCAGCTACGACGGCATTCTCGCCAATGGTTACGCCAGGACAGATAATGGCTCCTATGCATATCCACGCATTCTGCTTTATGGTGACCTGTCCGAAATGGAACAGGTTATGCCTGTCGTGCAGGTCATGATCAACTGTTGTAATCTTCACCTCGGGACCTATCAGCACATTGTCTTCTATCACCACCCTGCCAGGTGACAGAATGGTCGCCCCCTTGTTGATGGTCACATTTTTTCCTATCGTCATTCTGCAACCGCAATCACAATAGAAAGGGGAAACGATGGCTACGCTGTCATCTATCTCACACTGGAACAGTTCTTCCAGCAGACCCTTATAGTCAGGGTCTGTAGGTTTCTTGGACGAGATCTTGAGGCACAGCTCATGACTGCGTATCATCTCAGCCTCTACGTTGCGCATGCGCGGGTCGTTTTTGTAGCCAGACCCTGTGGCGTCTATCACGTCAAACATACATATAGGTTCATCTTTATCTGATAAAATTCATTCCTTGCCAAGGCTCGCGCTCTGGATAGTCGGGGTTGCCGTTGGCATGAATCTTCTTCAGCAGCCAAGCCATGTTGTCGGCAAGCACTCGCATGGTCTGCATACCTTCCGTGTCCTGTGTTGCCTCACCTGGTGTCAAGCCATAAGCAATATTCCAGTATTGGGAAGTGACCACAGGCATGTTCATCATCTCGAATATCATGTTCATAGTCTGATAGGCTGCCGTGGCACCACCGCGACGACAGATTGCCACAGCGGCTGCTGGCTTGTTCTGAACTTTGGCACCTGAGAAGAAAGCACGTTGCAGCACAGCCATTACGGCACCATTGGGCTGACCATAATAGACTGGCGAGCCTACTATGAGTGCATCGGCTTCGTTGAGCTTTTCTACTATTCGGTTGCAGACGTCGTCATCAAAGACGCAGCGCCCTAACTGTTTGGTCTGGCATTGTCCGCAGGCTATGCAGCCACGAACGGGCTTATTGCCCAACTGCATGATTTCAGCCTCTACCCCATTCTTCTCCAGTTGCCTCGCAATCTGAGAGAGTGCTGTGAATGTATTGCCACTCTTATTGGCACTTCCGTTTAATAGTAATACCTTCATTTCTTACAGATTTAGTTTGAATTTTTATGTAACCTCCGTGCAAAGGTAAGAATTTTAATCTTAATGATTACTTTATTGCTTTACCCATTTCGTATGCCTCTTGAAGTTTACTGTTTCCCTGAATTTCATGTGCATCATTCACTCCTCCGCAGAAGAGTGTACCTGCCAGACGGCTCTTGGGATAGCAGTCAATCCAACCTGTCAAGCCCATCTCTGCACGTTTAGGGGTCTGCTCTTCATCTTCGGCTGCCGTTGTCAGCAGATATACATCACGGAACTGGTAATCCTGCTCATACATTCCGTTCAGTCGGTCTATGAGGGTCTTCATCTGACCACTCATCTCATAATAATAAATAGGTGTTGCCCAACAAACGACATCGGCATTCAATACCTTTGCCATAATGTCGTTAACGTCATCTTTGATTACGCAACGTCCCAGCTTCTGACAACCGAAACAGCCCTTGCAGAACTGGATGTTCCTGCCCACCAGTGAAATCTTCTCCACGTCGTTTCCACCAGCTTTTGCACCTTCCACAAACTTCTCAGCGAGCATATCACTGTTTGAGCCTTGTCGCAAACTCGTAGATATCACAATTACCTTTTTCATATTCGTATTTGTTTTACAGTTCACTATATTGAAATCTGGAACGCAGTAGGCTTCTCTCCAAAAATATGAGCAGCCAGTCCTTTTGATTTATTTTCCTGTTCCTTCTTCGTTTTATCTTATCATTTTTCTACCAAATTGGAATTTACTTCAATAAACCATAAATGAGTATATCGTAAAAGATACCTTCTTTAATCACAGCCTTGCGCATGACACCTTCTTGTTTAAAACCATTCTTTCATAATGCTCAGATTATATGCCCTTCTTATAGATATACGTGGTATAGCCAGGAGCGTACGAGTCATAGACCTCGCTGAGGAACTGACTTGCCA
>Ga0310691_10006804_pt1 | contig 12114 bp, 10 predicted proteins | sample 176DNAGHGlowgp2_FD_203887 | JGI IMG/M metagenome (GOLD analysis project Ga0310691, IMG submission 203887) | Sheep rumen microbial communities from Palmerston North, Manawatu-Wanganui, New Zealand - 1766 DNA GHGlow gp2 (v2) (version 2) | ecosystem: Host-associated > Mammals > Digestive system >... | reverse complement strand
TATTAGGACTATATATGCAAGCTTTTCCAGTACTATTTTACAAAAATCTGATGTCAAGGTGCGTTTAAAATCGGGTCATATGTAGCGGTTTACCAAGGTCGTTTTCCTCTGGTGCCTCCATATGTGATCCCTATCTGTATCAATCGACGTGACTACAAGGGTTTTATATAGTCCGACGATTTGGGAAAGTTATACTTAATGAAACTTTTAAATAACTACATAATGATATCAGGCGATGGATTCGATGACCCAGTCCTCATTTTCCACCTTATATTCACTGCCGCAGAAAGGACAGTGCTTATTCTTAGTAGCGTCAAAACTGGCGCCGCAGCCCTCACACATAAACTTTGTCACGGAGAAAGTCATCTTAAGCGGCTTGTCCACATTTTTCATCATCCTCACGTGAAAGATGCGCTCCCTCTTTTTGGCCCTTCCGTTTTTCTCCGATACTATCTCCGTATATACATCCGCATCCACATGGGCGATGTTTCCCTCCAGGAAAACCTTCTTATAATCCACTGCCCCGCGGAAAAAGATATCCACGATATCCTTCATCTCAGCCGGCAGAGGCCCTCCCGTATAAAAAGGAAGCTCCCTGGGCTCATCGCAAAAGATGACAGTCTTAAGCTTTGACACCAGCTTGCTCATAAAAAAGTGGGACATATATTCCTGCCCGTATTTTTTCATCTCCGTCTCAAAATACTTATGGGATGAAAAAGTCACCAGCAAGATAACCGTCTTTATCATCTCTACGGCAAAGCCCACCATGAACACTCCGAACACTATGATAAAGGGAAGGGCCACCACCAGCCGTGCCGCAGACATGAACATGGCCACAGCCATATCAGAAGCCTGATGCCCCGAAGCCAGCCAGCATACCATCACTACCACCAGGGTGACAGCCGCCACCACACCGGCCAGTATCCCAAAGATCAGCCAGGGCACCAGATCCCAGATGACATCCGAATAATCCCTCACCATATTGAAATTGGTGACCTTGGGATACAGTTCATCCATCTTAAACTTTGTATCACAGTAAGGACACCCCTGTGTCAGATCCTTTATCTTTGCGGGATGGGCACAGTTGGGACACACATATATGTCATCCCCGATGGGCGCGCCCTTTATGGCATCCATCACGATTATGGGCACGTTGACATTCTTTCTCTTCTTATATATAACCTTGCCGTCTTTTTTGAGGACGAGCCTGTAGCTGGCGCTGCCCATCCACATCTTCGCAAAATAATAGCCGTCCTCCCACACATTCGGCATCTCTTTTCCCCTGGAGTCGGTGCCGCCTCGGGTAAAATCATAATCCAGCCACAGCCCCTTATCCCTGACGCGTTTTTTCTGCATCTCGATAAAGAACTGCATATCCCTGTCGCAGGAATTCAGCTTCCTGTCCGTGGACAGGGCGTCGCACATTTCACTTAAAAACTGATCTCTTATGGTAGCCATATCTTTAAAGTCTCATAACAGCAGTTTGTGGAGTATCTTAATTCCTTTTCATCAGAATCCCAGCACATCATCCACCAGGATCACATGTATCCTGTCCTTATGCCTGGAAAATCGGGTGATCAAAAACTGACAGCAGATGGTATCGGGCGATTTACAGTCAAAGCAGGATCCCGTCTTTACGCAGGGAGTGGAAAGTCCGAAACGCTGCGCATTTATGGGAGCCGCCACATTCCTGGCCCGTTTCATGGCAGCATCCACATCGACGCAGATCTTGTTCATGCCCACTATGAATATCACCTTCTTAGGTCCTTGGGCGATGGCCGACACACGGTTGGAATTACCGTCTATATTTATGATGACGCCATCCTCTGTCATGCCGTTGGCACTGGACAAAAATACATCCGCATCATAAGCCATCAGCATGGCTGCGCGCTTATCCTCATAAGCGTCCCTGTCTATGAAATTATAATTTCCGTCCATCAGCGCATCCACCAGTCCTATCTGATGGGCGCTCATGCAGCCTCCCATGGTGACGCTGCAGCCTTCCGGTATCAGTTCAAGCGCTTTCTTTAGCGCCTCCTGCCTGTTTTGGGCAAAATATCCGGTCATATTCCGGGACTCCAGCCCTTTTATCACCTTCTGCGCCAGCAGTGCATTTCTCTTTGATGTCAATTCCTTTACGATCGCTTCCCTTTTAAGTGCCCCGGATTCTCTGTCGGTTGCCTTGGCAGATGCATTATCGGATGTTTTCTCAGATGTTTTGTCGGATGTTTTGTCAGATGTTTTCCCGACCGGTTCATCCTGTGCGTTGTCCGCCACCTTGTCTGCCACTTTGTCCGCTGACTCATCAATTTCGTCTTTATTCAATCCGGGCGTCAGATATTTTGTGTACGACCTCCTTTTCGCCTCTATTATTTCCTCATCCTTCTGCAGCTTCTCTGATGCGGATGAAAACGCTTCAAACCAATTTTCTATGGCTCTGAGCACGACCTCCTTATCATCCCTTAGTTCATCCGAAGCATACCGAAGTACCCGACCGTCTTCAGATACCAGCTTCATTATCAGATTCCTGTCATTTCTTATCCCGTCCGAGGCAAACCTTAAAACAGAACCGCCCCAGTCCAGCGCCACCATGACCAGATCATGATCATCACGCATTTCATCGGAAGCAAACTCCAAAGCGGTTCCGAGATTTGATACCGCCCTGTGTACGATCTCACGATCATTTTTGAGCTCCTCGGAAGCAAACTCCAGCGCAGTTCCGATCTTGGAAACAGCCGCCAGCACCACATCCCTATCGCCCCTGTACTCATCAGGCACATAAGCCAGCGCCTCCCTGTTCTGACGTACGGCGGCTATAAGGAAATCCTTATCATATCTCAGATCATCCGGCACATACTGAAGAGCCTTGCCATTACTGAAGACCGCCGTCAGTGCCACAGCCCGGTCGTATTTAAGACTGTCCGCTATGTACTGAAATACCAGCCCATTACTAAATACAGCGGCGGTGACTATCTCCTTATCACGCCTGAACTCATCCGCGGCATATATCAGGGCAACGCCCTTTTCCGTCACTGCCCCCAGTACGAAGTCCCTGTCTTTTTTAAGCTCCACGGAGGCAAACTCCATCGCATTGCCATCATTTTGCACCGCCTCATATACGATATCGCGGTCATTCTTAAGCTCATCATCCGCAAATTCCAGCGCCCTGCCATAACTGCGCACAGCCTCCTGCACTATCCTCTTGTGACCTTTCAGCTCATCAGAAGCGAACTGCAGAGCCAGGCCGTTATTCATATAAACGGCGGCATATACGATATTCTTATCAGCACGCAGTTCCTTCGAAGCATACTGCAGCGCCATGCCGTTTTCTCCCACGGCCTCCATCACTATATCCCTGTCATTTTTAAGCTCATCGGAGGCATACTGAAGCTGCAGACCGTCCTTACGCACGGCCCAGAACACATAATCGCTGTCGGCACGTTTCTCCACAGGCGCATTCTTAAGGTCCGGAATCTCCTTCTGCTTTTTCTCCGTATCGTTTCCCTTTTGACCGGTCATCTTTATACCCATTTCACCCATTTTAAAAATATCTTCCGGATTCATTTTTACCCCCTGTGTACTCTTTACATTAATCAATATGCCTGCTCTATCAAGATTCCTCGCTACGCTCAGAATGACATTGCTAAATGTCATCCTGAGGCCTCAGCCGAAGGATCTTTTTTCATAAACCACTTTACACTACCAATCTCAATCCATCTCCACGCCGTTCCTTTCAGATAACCATAACGAAGGTCATCCTTGGGTCCCGACCGAAGGATCTTTTCATATATTAACTAAACTCCGATATCCTTCAGTGAATCAAAGAGCTCCAGATCCGACTCCTGAACCCTCATATTAGTGCTCATCCTGCTCCCGTCCGCACGCGTTATGGTGATATCAATCACATCTCCCGCGTTCACGCCGTTTCGTATGAGATCAGACAGAAACTGAGCAAACTTCGGATGCGTCTGCTCAAACTTATGCTTTGCACTCATTATCTTCATTATCGCTGCCGGGTTCATCTCTTCCCTCCTACCATCATCATTACAATCTCATTTTACAAAAGATCCTCATACTGTCATAATAGGTTCCTGTCTCATTCTTGAAAACAGCCCCATCCTCTGTCATCATGAGACTTTATCTTTTCTCTTAAGAACAGCCCCATCCTCTGTCATCCTGAGGCGTCAGCCGAAGGATCTTAATTTTTTCATCTGCAAAAACATCTCTACCGACAAAAAGCCATCATTTCTATTATATCAAAGAATCCCCAAAACGGCAAAGAGTTATCATACCAAAAACGCGCCCTGCCAAAACGCCTCTCATCATGACTTTCTCAGCTTAAATCCCGGCCCTTCATAGGTCCGCACAGGATTCCCTCTGACTATCTGTGTGTGCTCCCTCCAAGCCTGATTCGACTGCCTCCCCGCAGCCTCGCGATCCATGGCCAAAAGCACAGTCCTCAGCTTGCCCAGCGCCTTTTGCTTATTCATGTGCTGACTCCTCTCGCTGGTGCACTCCACACTGATCCCGGTGGGCTCATGTATGATACGCACTCCCGTCTCCACCTTGTTCACATTCTGACCGCCCTTGCCCCCGCAGTGGAACGTCTCCATGCGACAATCCTTGGGATCAAAGTCCCCAGTCTCATCCTTTTCAGGGATAATGCTCACATCCACGAACCAGTTCTTCCTCTTATGTCCCAGATGGATGGGGCTTTTGCAAATCCACTGCACGCTTCCCTCCAAAAATCCCAGGTCATGCTCTGTGTCCAACAATATGGATCTGCAGTAATCATCCCCATCAAATTTTGCATTGCTGCTCACTATCTTAGTATCGGGAAACTCTACCAGCAAGGCAGCAGCCAGTTTTTTAACAGCCAGCTGACACTCCAAAGGGCCCTGTCCCGAACTTATCTGAACTAACATATATTAATTTCCTCCTCTGAAAATCCTTCGATCAAATCCGATCAGCCTTTTTCTTTTTCTCACAGCCTGCGCTATTTCGATCTGTCGGATATCCATTAATTATTCTTGGCTACACATCGAAAAATCAATTTCCACCCTTAAAATTAAACACCGGCCTTAACACCTCTTTAATATCCACCGTGTCCCTGACCGCCTCTTTCAACACCTCAATTCCCCTGTAGGCAAAGGGAGCCTCATCCAGAGTACCCGTTCCGATACAGGTACAGTATATCCCCTTCATCTCCTTTTTAAACTCAGAAACCGTGTGATGATTTTTAACCTCATCACGCCGCAGCGCCCTGCCGGAACCATGAGGCGCGGAATAATTCCAGTCAGGATTGCCCTTTCCGATTCCCATTATGATACCGTCCCTCATGTTCACGGGTATGATCACCTTCTCCCCCTCCATGGCAGAGATGGCACCCTTTCTTAATATCCGCCTGCCATCGGGAAGTATCCCCACATAATTATGCATACAGGAAAATACTTCCTCAGCCTTTAACTTCATCCCACGCAGGATCTCATCCAGAATGATCTGCCTGTTTAAAGCGGCATACTCAGTCATAACAGCCACATCACTAAGATAATCCTCCATAAGATCGCCGGTCAGATAAGTCATCTCATAGGACACGTTCTCACCACTCTCCTTTAAAAGCCGCGATCCCGCATCCACATAATGATCCGTCACTTCCTTCCCGGTGTGCCTGCTGCCGGTATGGATCACCAGATAGAGACTCCCGTCCCCACCTTTGTCCACCTCTATAAAGTGATTTCCGCCACCCAGAGTCCCCAGGCTCAGCCTCGCCTTAGCCTCATTGATGTTCCCATGGCATTTCAGGGCACTCAGGTCAAATTCCTCCGCCTTTGGATGAACACTTTCTCTTATCTTAAATCCCGCGGGCACACGCTCTCTTATCACCTTATCCAGTTTCTGCATTTCAATATTCTTCGCCTTTATCTTTGCGCAGGTCATACCACAGCCAATATCCACTCCCAGCAGGTGAGGGATAACCCTTTCGCCTATCGTCATGGTCAGTCCTATGGTCCCCACTTTCCCCGGATGTACATCGCTCATCACACGGATATCACTGTCCTTTGCGACCTCATTGTCGCATATCATTTTTAGTTGTGCTCTCGCATACTCCTCCATGTCATCGGAGTAAACCAGCGCATTTGCGTATGTTCCTTTTATTGTCTCCATATTGGTCCTTTCATAAAAAACTCACACCTTATACCTGAAAATTTTCCCTTCACTCCTAAAAGGGAGTTTTGCTCCGACCGGTATCAAAAATGCATGTTCTCTTTTGATCCTGAGATCACGTTCTATGCAGGCGTCGGTGATCACCAGAATCGGTCCTGTAGCAGGGAAATCCTTTGCCTCTTCCAGTAGTTTCACTCCCGGCCCAAGCACCGTGCCACCACGGCCCGTCACCTTGACGTTTCCTGAGAGATCTTCGGGCGACATGTAACCTGCGTCTGTGGCTTCAGCGTCGCAAAACACCATTCTCACACGGCCCACTTCTTTTTCACGGGCATAGCTGGCCACCGCCCCCAGAGCCATGCCTATCTCTCTGTCAGACATGGAGCCGGAAGTATCTATCACCACTCCGAAGGTTCTGGACATTCTGTCCTCATCTCTTATGATATAACCGGGTCTGGGGATATCCGGGGTGGCTTCCTGTCTTCGGTTGATCCTGGCATAACTTCTGTGTTTTTCCACAGGCGGAAAATGCTCATCAAACCACTGTGCTAGTTCCACTTCCCAGGGAATAGGCTTTACCGCCAGGGCCTTTATCTCTTCCACCAATCCGGCGGGCAGATAGCCTCTGCCCTTTATCTGATGGTAATCCAGTCCTTCCTTAAGAGACCTTTTAAAGAACTCATCCAGCTTCATGGCACCGCCTATACCCTCGCCAAAGCTTCCCGGGATTTCATCCCGCATGATATCGCCTTTGCCATATCCCCTTAATGTCCAAAGTTTCCTGTATTTTCTGAGTTCCTTCACTATCAGGTCATACACCGCTTCCACTGACATGCCATGCAATTTTTCATCAAAAAGGCACCCGTCAGGCATGACGCCGACTCCCATTTCCTTAAGCCAGTCATTCACCACATAATCACAGGCTATATTCCACAGGTAAGCATCCCTCCCCTGGCATCTGCCACAATGATCCAACCCCGCGTGCAAGAACTCATGCCCCATCACAAAGATCCACTCATCCATGGTAAGGCCGCTTGTAGGATTGGTAAAGATCACGCCATGGGATGCATTAACGGCCGCGATCTGCACATCCTCCCTGTGACAGTCAGTCACCGAATCCACTATCTTAAACCCGGACGCCAGACCTCCCAGTAAAGGATAATGCGCCATGAACCATTTGGCGGCCTTTTTCGGAACAGACTCCTTCTCATCAGCATCCACTCCGCCGGCCTCGGCCACTACGGAATTGAGATGTTTTGAGATACCACCTGTAAAATCCTCCACAAAATGGTTTCGCTCTCCCTTCTTATAAACTATGGGATGTTCTATCCCGATCATATCATATAGCTTAGGAGAATTAGTTCCATAGGTCTGAAGCGCTTCAGTCCCTTCCGTTTTCAACAGATGAGCATATATTTTTTTCTCATCATTAAGTTTTATAGAATACTCCTTTGAGGGCATAGGCATCTTTGAACTCTTTATGTTAAGATCATCCAGAAACTGTTCCACATAAATATCGCACGCCTTATTCCACAGCCCGGGGTAAAAAGGCAGATCAGCCGGCAGGGCATCCTTGTCAAAATGTCCGAAGACCAGATGCAGTATGCAATGGGCTATCACATGAGCCCACTCATCCGCATCCATATCGCCGCTTATCCTGGCGTAAATATCACCGCTTGGCATTACACAGGCCCGGGACTCTTTATCAGGAAGATATTTGGTTTTAGGATAAACTCTCACATAAACATTATCCAGAAAACTGCTCTGAGACTCGATCTTATCACAGCCTGAATTCAGGCTTATCAGCGCGGGAGGTATATCTTCTTCATTTCTGAAATACTTATGTATCACATCTATCATACTTACACTGCCTTTCTCTTATTATCATCTGATCTTACCAGCCTCGGCAGATCCCTGATAACCTCCATCATAAACCAGTCGGGAAGCGCATCATTATCTCCCGGAGCCACCGTCATCTGTGCCAGTTCAAAATTGATGACAGAAAGTTCCCTGATCATTCCCTTTGCCCTATACACAAAAGTCAGCAAGTTCCCTGATATATCCTGCTTGCTCTTAGGCAGGGTCTCTATCATCCTGGCTCTGAAGGACTGGGCCAGGAAATACAGCACATCCCGATCCTTAGGATCATCGGGCCATTTTGCGTTCTTTGAGATGATCTCGTCAAGCATCTTATTATTTCCCAGATTCTTTGTATACGCTATGAACATTCCCGCATGGGAAGGGGAAATACATGCATTGGCTATCATCCTCAAAACATCATTATTTACATTTCGCTCCCCTGCCCCATACTCCTTAAGGGCATCGCTGAGCATATGCCACGACCTGGGAGTGGAAAAAGGCTCCTCGATCTTGGGTGGCGGTGAGAAAAGATGATCCGGCCTCTGGATAATATAATCTATCACCCAGGGATGCAGTTCATTTTCCTTTGCCCACTTTATCCACTGCCCCGCGTCCGCCTTCATCTGCACATGAAACATCCTGTTGATAAGCGCAGACGACATAGTCTTCACAATGGCACTGTCCTGGGACCTGTTTCCTGCCCCCACCACTATGCTGCCCTCCGGCAGATGATACTCACCGATCCGCCTTTCATGGATCAGGCTGTAAAATGCCTTCTGCACCTCCTGAGAGCAGGCGTTGAGTTCATCCAGGAAAAGCACATAAGGCTCCTTTTTTGCTATCATTTTGGGCGGCAAGAACTCGGATGTCTCCCCATTTATTCTGGGTATTCCTATGATATCCTCAGGCGCCAGCTGGCTGCCCAGAAGCGACACACAGGGAAGCCCCACCTCATCAGCGAACTTCTCCACCAAGGCAGACTTACCTATACCCGGTGCTCCCCAGATAAAAACAGGGCGCACGGGTGCCACATTTAATAAAACTTCCAACAATTCATTTTGGGTAACTGTGATCGTCAGATTCATTATTCACCTCTTTCAAATTGCGAGGTGTGAACGATCATCGATTTTTGAAGTGAGACAGTACGGAACTGTCATTCTGAAAATAATTAGACAGTACGACCACTGTCATTCCGGTAACGTTCCTGTCATCCTGAGGAACGTAGTGACGAAGGATCTTTAAATAATCCTTATCTGATCCATTTCACGCGACACACGTAAAAAACACGCTTACAGACCACCTTCAAAAAATCATCACACCTCTGATTATTAACTTGTCCCTGTTTAATAAAATATTTGTGTTCATCATTTTTTTTCCTCCTTCCTTAAATTCATATAATTCTTTTTTTACAAACCATATACGCTTTCCGGCACCATTTTTATGTAAAAAACTGCCGGTATCTTCATCAGATACCGACAGTCTACAGTTTTGTAATGACAGAAAATGTCCTTGTACAAAACTATTTTTTAAGCCGTTTCGACTCATTCGCGAAAAATGCTTTTTTATCCATTAAATCACTCTTTCAACAATTGAGCCATAAGCCGTTCCTGATAATCCTTATCCTCTGAAGCTCTGACTGCATCATCGAACCTGCCGGCCTTAAGCAAAACCGCAAACAAAGCACTGACCTTATCTTTCCCCATCTCAAGGCCTTCACGAATACCATCTTTCCTAAATAATTCCCGGATTTCCTCTTCCGTCTCATCCCATCCCAACATACCTGTCACCTCCGCTTCGTGTCCAAGTAAAATATCAGCCGAGTTTCTACGAACTACATCAAATGCATCCCTCAATTTTAATATAAGCTCATCTTCTTTATCGGTCAAGCAATCAGAAAAAAGACCCAATCCCATAAGGATCAAGTCTTTATTGATTCGTTCAATGTGATGATTCTTATCCGGATGTTATAAGAATGCTGTCCGGGTGTTACAAGAATCATCATACAGGCATGGTTATTTCTCTGTTATCATCGAAACTTATTATACTCCGAACAGCTTCATCTACCGTTTCTATAGTCATTATCTTTTCCTTTTTCATTCTATGATAAAAGACCAAATTATTAAGAGCACATTCCAGCGCCATTACATTTGAATGAACCCTTGTAGCCAGATATTGAAGGATATTATCGCTTATATTAATATCATTATAATTTAGCTCGACATGCTTTCTCAAAATAGACACACGCGTTTCATAATCCGGTGCACCTATATCCACAGCAATCCCCCAACCAAATCTATTCTTCATCCTCTCTTCAATAGCGGTAAGACAATTAAGCGGTTTATCTGAAGATAAAACGATAGCTTTCCTCAATGCATGAAGCTCGTTAAATATACAGAATAATTCTTCCTGCGTACATTCTTTCCCCTCCAGAAACTGTACATCATCCAAAAGCAGAAGATCCAGATTTCTGTACTTATCCCTGAATTGGGACATAACATTCTGATCACCTGATCTTATTGCATCTATCACCTCACTTGTAAATGAATTTTCAGAAACATACAATAAATGCATTTTCGGATTTCTATTAAGCACCTCATGTCCTATCGCATGCAGGAGGTGTGTCTTGCCATTACCCGAACCGCCCCAGATAAAAAGAGGATTATATTTATTACCCGGATCTTCTGCAACAGCCATGGCAGCCGCCCGTGCAAAACTGTTAGACTTACCAACCACAAAATTATCAAAGGTATACCTCGGATTAAGATTGGCTTTGTTTTGATAATCCGAAATCCTTTCCGGATCTTTGGACACATTATCGCCTTTGACAAATTTGATATCATATTTGTTCCCAGTGACATTCTCTATAGACGCTTTTAAATGCGAACCATATTTAGACTCAATGAATCTCAAGTCTTCAATACCCATAGAATCCGGAACACCTATAGTACATGTATTATCCTTGACGCCCAAAAGTTTTAAATGCCGTACCCACTTCTTCTCATAGGCCAGATCAAGCATTCCCAGATCCTGATTTATATAATTTTTGATTTCCTCCCATTGAGATAATAATTCTTCCATTATAATAATCCTCCTGCTATTCCTGACCAAATAAAAACTGCCGGTATCTTCATCAGATACCGACAGTCTACACTTTTGTAATGACAGGAATTGTCCTTGTGCAAAACTATTTTTTTAAGCAGTTTCGACTCATTCGCGAAAAATGCCTTTTCCATCACATCACTTTTCCAACAGTTGGGCCATTAACTGTTCCTGATAATCCTTATCTTCCGAAGCCCTGACAGCATCATCAAACCTGCCGGCCTTAAATAAAGCCGCGTTCAAAGCATTAACCCTATCACGACCTTCTTCACGACCTTCCTCACGACCTTCTTCACGACCTTCCTCTCGACCCTCCTCTCGAAGTCCATCTTCATATGCCTTTTTATCAAAAGTTGTAAGAATCTCTAACATAACAGCCGACCTCTCTTCCAATAAAACGTCCGCCAATACATCTTCTTCGATACATTCCCTGACTGCGCGGTCAACAGCCTCCTCTATACTCAAAAACTGCTTATATCTTCTTACCTTTTCGATAAAAACCATGTAATCGCGAAGAGGTTCACAATGATCCATCAACTCCTTATTCATCCCCGGATTAATATTGTAAACCGTCGCTGTCCATTCAAACTCACCATCAGAGGTTTTATTCAAAAATGCATCCGACAAACGAAGCTTTGTAACTTCCGGGCATTTATCTTCCCCATTATAAAAAACAACATACTGGGGTGTAGGAATCTTCACCAAGGTTTTTCCATAGATGTTAAGATGTCCGGTTTTTACATATTTACTGTATAACTTCCCAAAATATGTAAATCCCCGAAGGGGCATATTCGGATTAACTGTACTCTGATGCTCATATATTGCCATGTTGCCACTGACAAGATAAGCGACGTCATTCTTAGCCTTCATATAAATAGCATCTGTCAATGTGATGATTTCCAGATCTGACACATCGGTATATGAGCTCTTATTTACCGCATTATACAACTGCAGCGCATATTTTTTATACTTCTCCCTACCAAAGATCGT
>Ga0310691_10006802_pt1 | contig 12116 bp, 3 predicted proteins | sample 176DNAGHGlowgp2_FD_203887 | JGI IMG/M metagenome (GOLD analysis project Ga0310691, IMG submission 203887) | Sheep rumen microbial communities from Palmerston North, Manawatu-Wanganui, New Zealand - 1766 DNA GHGlow gp2 (v2) (version 2) | ecosystem: Host-associated > Mammals > Digestive system >... | reverse complement strand
CCTTAGTGAGGTTCGGTTATAAGACACTCGTTTTGCGCTGGAAGTAAAGTCAGCCTGTTGCTTCCTCCCATGGCTACTGACGTGGTTGGGCACGCCGGCATCTCGCCTGCACCTGAATTTTAACTCTCACTTACCTCCTTTTTATATTCTTTGACATATTTATAATAAAAAGGAGGCAAAAGACAAGCGGAGTATGAATAAAAATTTTTAATTTTGCATCTGTATGTTACCCTAAACACAAATTAACAACCTTAATTAACCTTTTAAACTAATTAACTATGAGAAAGAGTTTCCAGAATTTGTGTCTGACCGCTCTGCTGGGCGTTGTCAGTACGAGTGCGTGGGCGCTGTCCAAAGTGGACAGTTTTTACCAGATTGGTTCTGCGGCTGACCTGAAGGCTTTCGCAGAGCTCGTGAACAGCACGGAACCCAATGCCAATGCCATCCTGACGGCTGACATCGACAAGGGCACCGAGACCTACAGAATCGGCCGCGACGGTCAGGACTATCAGGGCGTCTTCGACGGCAATGGTCACACCATCACCTACGACATGACTTTCACCGAGAATGGTGCAGGACTCTTCCGCAACCTCGGCATACATGCCCTGGTCCAGAACCTGAAGGTGCAAGGCACCATCAAGACCAACTCATCCTATGCCGGAGGCATTGCCGGATGGAGCAGCGGTCGCATCCGCGGCTGCTATGTTGACGTGAACATCATCAGCACTAAGACAGGCGACGCCACCGATGGCGGTATGATTGGCATCGCTTATCGCGGCTCTGTCATCGAGAACTGCCTGGTAAAGGTGGACATCGATGGCGAAAACACCACGAACTGCGGCGGTGTCGCAGGTTGGGCTAACGACAAGATTAACGTCGTGAATTGCCTTGTCGTCAGCGACGGCAGCGCTTTCAACTATGCCGACGCCTCCAACGGCCACAGCAGCAACATTGCCCGTAACGAAGGCAACCTGCAAGTTGTCAACCTCAGCACCTACACCGCTGACCCATACAAGAACCGTCCTGCCGGTGCCAACTACAACAACTACGTCACCCAGCAGTGGGCTACCTGCAACGCCACAACGGTTGTGCCCCTCGACCAGCTTGGCGACGGCAAGATCTGCTATCAGTTGAACAACGACCAGAGCAAGATTAACTGGGTGCAGAAGATTGGCACAGACCCCTTCCCCGTTCCCGTAGCATTCGGCAGCACCGACGACCAGGTCTATGCCAGCGGCGCAACAGGATGTGACGGCAAAGCCGACGGTCTCACCTACTCCAACACTCCAAGCAATGCAGTAAATACACCACACACCTTCGACAAGTACGGCATCTGCACCACATGCGGCTGCTTCAACTTCGACTGCTTAGAGTTTGACGCTGCCGACAATGCCGTTCTGCTCAAGACAGCAGACGACCTCTACCTGGCAGAAGGTTGGACCCGCGTAGGCGACGGCTTCAAGCTGAACATGAAGATGGAGAACGACATCACATGTATCGCCCCCGAAGGTCAGCAAATCTTCAACTCCAGCAACTGGGTGGACGGCGACTTCAACGGTCAGGGTCATACCCTTACCATCGGCCTCTCTGACATGAGCGTCACCCGCTGCGTCGGCTTTATCCCCGAACACGCAGGTAAGTTCGAGAACGTCATCCTGCACGGCACGATTAAGACAAAGGCAGACCACGTCGGTTCCATCTCCGGTCATGGACGTCAAGCGATAGTACGCAACGTCTTCTCCGACGTCACCATCAATTCCGAAAAGACTGGCGATAACACCACAGGCGGCCTCTTCGGTATCACATATAACGCTAGCAAAGTGGTAGAGAACTGTATCTATGCAGGCACCGTCAATGGTGTCGAGGGCACAACATGTATCGCTGGCTTCTCTGGCTGGGCAGGCGACGCAACCACATACAAGAACTGCGCCTTCCTGGGTACGCTCAACTATGCAGGCGGCGACTCCCACACCATTTCCCGCAACATCGGCAATGTCGGCTGCACCAACGTCTATAGCGTCAATGAGTATAACGGAACAGATGCTGGCAAATACATCAAGACAACTGCAGAGGATGTAGAGAGCGGCAAGCTTGCCTACGAGCTGAACGAGAATCAGAATGGCCTTGACCGCTTCTATCAGAAGATTGGCACAGACCTCATGCCGATGCCTTTTGCAAAGGACGGCGCACTCGTCTATTGCGTTGCTGCAGAGTATCGTTGCGACGGTCAGCCATTGGGCGACGACGTCACGTATTCCAACTCAGCCACAGGTTCCAACATCCCCGACCACACACCTGTTGATGGCTTCTGCACCGTATGCGGAAACCTGATGGAGGACTACATGACTCCCGTGGGCGGCTGGTACGAGATTGGCAACGGCAAGCAACTCACTTGGTGGAGCTGCTACGTGAACAAGTATGCCGAAGCCAAGGCACGCCTGACAGCCGACATCAACATGGAAGGCTGCATGACACGTTTCACTCCTATCGGTACGGGAGCCGTCAAGTTCGTCAGTGAGTTCGATGGTCAGAACCATGTCATCAGCAACTTCAAATACAGCGGCGGCGACTATAGCGGTCTGTTCGGCGTTATCGGTGGCGGTGCTGTCATCAAGAACTTCGTCCTCGACAGTTCCTGCTCCATCAATGGTAACGCTTTCTGCGGCATCGTAGGCGGCACGAATGGCAGCGGCGACGTTTACCTCAGCAACCTCGGCAACGAAGGTCCCGTGACCGGCACAGCACAGAACGTGTCCGGCATCCTTGGCGTAGATATGAACGGCACTGCAACACTCCACATCTCGAACTGCTTCGTTACAGGCGCCATCAAGGGTGACAGAGAGTCTGCCACTATCTGCTCCTGGTCCAATGGCTCTTCTGTCATCGAGAACTGCTACAGCACAGCATCTCTTGAAGGCAAGTACGGCACTGAAGACTCCTTCACTCGCGGTAGCGCAGCTTGCAACAACTGCTACGAGATAGAGGGTGTAGGCACACAGAACAACAAGACTGGTGCCAACAAGACCAACATCATCACAGCTGCCGAGGTTGCAAGCGGTGCTCTCTGCTTCAAGCTGAACGGCCAGAAGGATGCCATTGCACGCTTCTATCAGAAGATTGGTACAGACGCTCACCCCACGACGATTGCCAAGGATGGCACACTCGTCTATGCCATCTACTCAAGCTATCGTTGCGACGGCGTGCCTACGGGTGACCTGACAGGCTTCGCCAACGCTCCTGCAGAGATTACTCTTCCTGAACACGAATTTGTCGATGGCGCCTGCAACATATGCAGTGCCATTGAGACTGACGGTGACGGCTACGCCAAGATCATCAATGCCAAGACCATGGTAGCACTTGCCACCAGAGTCAACGTAGCAGGCCAAACTGATATCAAGGCCCGCATGTATGACGACATTAACATGTCTGGCGTTGCTTACACACCTGCTGGTGCAGAGAACAAGCTATTCGCAGGCGAGTTCGACGGTCAGGGTCACGTCATCAGCAACCTCGTTCTCGACAACAGCAGCACTCCGTATCAAGGTCTGTTCGGCAGAATCGGTAACGGTGCCGTCATCAAGAACTTCATCCTCGACAGCACATGCTCCATCAAGGGCAGCTCATTTGCCGGCATTGTTGGCGGCACGAATGGCAGCGGCGACGTTTACCTCAGCAACTTGGGTAACGAAGGCAGCGTAGAGACTGTCAACGAGAACGCAGCCGGCATCATCGGTGTCGATATGGGCGGCAGCGCAACGCTGCACATCTCGAACTGCTACGTAACCGGCTCTGTCAAGGGCGGTCGTGAGTCTGCACCAATCTGCGGATGGTCCAACGGCTCTTCTGTCATCGAGAACTGCTACAGCACCGCTTCACTCGAAGGCTTCGACAAGACCTTCGCTCGCGGTGGCGCTTATCTTAGCAACTGCTACGAGATTAATACTGTGGGCACACAGACGAACACAACTAAGGTTACTGCCGAGGAGGTTGCCAACGGTGCTCTCGCTTACAAGTTAAGAACTGCCTTCGGTCAGGCTATCGGCACAGATACTCACCCCGTATTCGACGCTCCTGAGGTCTTCTTCGTAGGCGAAGCTGGCTACGCTACCTTGTTCGACACCACAACAGGCTATGAGCTGAACGGTGACGCCAAGGCTTATGCAGCAACGCTCAACAACACATGGCTCGACCTCACAGAGATTGGCGCAGGCGTTCCAGCCGGCACTCCCGTCATCCTGATGGGCAGCTACTACAACAAGCAAGCTAAGGACCTGGCTGCCATCAACATTGCCAACGACCTGAAAGGCACCGAGGCTGACACCGCAGCAGACGGCACCATGTACATCCTGGCTAAGCCCGAAGGCGAAGAGGTTGGCTTCTACCTGGCAACAGGCACCATCCCCGCTGGCAAGGCTTACTTCCAGAGCGCAAGCGGCGTGAAGGCATTCTACTTCTATGCCGACGACGCTACCGGCATCGAAATGGTCAATGGTCAATCCTCAATGGTCAATGATATCTACAACCTCGCAGGTCAGCGCATCCAGAAGATGCAAAAGGGCATCAACATCGTTGGCGGCAAGAAGGTTCTCTTCTAATTCTTAATTCCATTTTCTTAATTCTTAATTTGAATAAGGCAATGAAAAAGTATATTTGTCCTGCCATCGAGATGAACGAGGCACAAGTTTCAAACATGCTGGCAGAAAGCCTGGCAATCAACAGTGAAGTGACCGTGGACGGCAGCAATGCCCTCACGAAGGAAGACAACAGTTGGGACATCTGGGCCGACGCCGAATAGGTCCTGTTCCAGACAACAGATAGGAATAATCCCCGAGGTACTTGCCTCGGGGATTATTTTGTTTCCGTTGGGGACATAGGAGCTTCTACTTAGGCTTCGCACGCAAGGGAAATGGGGGAACAGGCAGGAGACAGAAGGAAAGATAACAGGTTGTGGAGTTTGATTGTTCATGTACTTGCAATTGCATGTTCATGTATATGCAATTGCAAGTACATGAACAATCAAACAACTACCTTAGTAAGGTTCGGTTATAAGACACTTGTGTTGCGCTGGAAGTAAAGCCTGACTGCCGGTTCCCTCCGTGGCTACCGTCGCGGCTGGGTACGCGGCGTTGGATGCCTCGCTGATGGGGCAACCTCAAAAAAGTCTGTTCTGCCGAGAATCAGAAAGGATAGCCAATGGCAAAGTGATAGCCGAGGGAACGTCCGAAGCTGGGCATGTTGTAGTAGCCTCGCTTGCCGGTGTCGTAAGGTGCATGGATGCCGATGCCAAGGTCGAAGCGGATGACGAGGAAGTCCAGGTCGTAGCGCAAGCCGACACCCGTGCCGAGGGCTATCTGCTCGCCGAAGCTCTTGATGTTGAACTGCCCGCCCTGCTGGTTCTCACTCTCGCGAAGCAGCCAGACATTACCGGCATCGATGAACGCTGCACCCTGCAACTGGCCGACGATGGGGAAACGATACTCTATGTTTGACTCGAGTTTGAGGTCGCCCATCTGGTCAACGTATGAATATTGAGACGAGGCGGGGTGATAGGCGCCGGGACCGATGGTGCGCATACCGAAAGCGCGGATGCTGTTGGCTCCACCTACGGAGAAGAGCTCGCTGTACGGCGCCGACTTGGCATTGCCGTAGCTATAGACGATGCCACCGAAGGCACGCATAGCCAGCAGACTGCGCGTCGTGAGCGGAATCTGCCGCGTGTATTGCACCGTCGTCTTGACGAACTGGGCAAAGGGCACACCCAGGAGGCGCTTGCCCTCCTTGCTATAAGAGTCTCCGGCAATGGCATAGATGCTGGACACGAGTGCCGACGCCTCCTTGAACGACACGGTGAGCGAAGATGGATGCCTCGGGCTGCCGACCCAGGAATAGGTGTACGACATGCTGGGCACGAACTGGTCGCGCATAGAGACATAGAGTGCAGGATTGGCATCGACGATGGAGTCGAAGCGAGCCGTGCTGTGCAGCAACTGGTCGTAGGTGATAGTCAGAGGCGAGAACTCGTGCTTGATGCGCTGCTTGCGCTGAAGCGTATAGTTGACGCCTGCACTCCACGAGATTCTGCCAAAGAAGCCTGCACGGTTCTGACAGCGGGCCTGCAAGTCGAGGGCCGTTGATGCCACAAACTTACGGCCCAGCTTGCGCCCTAACCCGAAGAAGCGGAAACGCGGATAGACAAGCGACCCGCTGACTCCGTATTCATAGGAGTTGAGCAAAGAGCTCTTCGTCTCGACATTGGCTCCCGTCTGCCATTCGTAGGACCCCCACACCTTGAGCGTCAGCGTCTCGGCTGCACGGAAGGCATTGCGTTTGGAGAATGAGAAGCTGGCTCCCGGGCCTACCTGACCATCTGTTTTTATGGTGACGTTGCCTTGGAACTCTGCATCGTAGGGCTTGTCGAGCGTCGCATTGACCACGATGTCGAGGGTATCCTCGTCCGCCCTCGGCACATAGTTGATGCGGAGGGAAGAGAAGACATTCGTCGAGGCAAGCCCATCCTGCATCAGCTCACTCAGGGACTGCCTGTAGAGGTCGCCCTTGCGGAAGAGCAAGGAGCGCCACACGGCACGCGGCTTCAGCAACGGGGCATATCCCTTCACGGCCTTGGGAATGCCCTTGGACTTGGAATCCATCGGCTTGAACTTCACGGGACGGCTGTAGCCGAAGGAGTAACCGCCACGCATGGCAATGGAGTCCACTATCTGACGGTCACCATATTTCAATATGTTCACGCGCGTGTTACCTATATAATATGGGCGCATGGCTTCGCTGGGAGCGGTGGGCGAAGGCAATACCTGCAGCTTCACCTTCATGGGCGTCTGGAGCGTATCGGCACGAAAAGCAACGTACTCATTCCTCTGATAGTAGTAGCCTGCCTCGCGCAATGCACTGACGATGCGTGTGCGCTCGGCTTCGAGATTAACGACGCTGAACGGGTCTCCGCGATGCAGTAGGGAACCTGCCTCCAGAGACTCACCCAAGTTCTCCTTTAAGGGGAAGAAGTTCTGGAACATCCCTCTGGATTTGGACTCCTTCGCCTTGAGGGAAGGCTGGGGCAGCTCCGGTAAGTTCATGTAGGCTATGCTGTCCAGATGGTACAAGGGCCCTGGGTGGATGTCATAGCGCACCTTCCCCTTGAGCGAGTCGCGGCGGTCGGGCAGCACATCGTAGGAAGTCTGAGCACGGAAGTAGCCACGGCTGCGCAGGGTGTTCTTCGCTACGGTGGCTCGCAAGCGGGGATTGACATTGCTCATCAGCACAGGCGAGCCGGCGAAATGATTGAACATCCACTTGCCGAAACGATGCTTGCTATCGGCATAGCGATTGTAGATAAGCAGCTTTATGGGGAAGGGATGCGTCACGAAGCTACTGCCCATGAGAGCACCATTGGGAGCATACGAAAGCACGGCCTCCACTTCCTCCTTTGCCGATTCATACGCCTCCTGGTCCTTCTGCGAAGCACGTTTGAGGCTATCTCGAACAGCCTTTTCGTCTGTTTCCTCCGCCGGCTGCAACGCAGAAGCATCGCCGCTGAGCAACCCCTCCACTGTCGAATAGGCATCAGCCAAGGCCGTAATGACGCCCTCCTGCTGCTGCTTGCTCTCTGCTTCCTGCCTCTTATCGTAGTCTATACTCTTGATGCCACGGTAAAGCGTTTCGCCTTCCGGCAGATGCTTGGTAAGCGAACAGGCCGAGGCAAGCAGGCACAGCATCAGGAACTTTATGGGTCGTATCTTATTCATTTAGGACTGGTTGGGCTTGTTGGAGTTTGAGGGCTTGCAGGACCTGCAGGAGTCTGGGACGCTGTATTGCGGAAGATGAAGAGCTCACCCAGCTTGGCAGCCTTCTTGCGCAGCACGATGCCGCCACCCATCTTCGTGACCTGACCTTCGAGCAACGACTCGTAGTTGCGGTCGTAGAACAGGTTGACGTATCGCGAAGCAGTCTTGTCGAGACGGTACTCAATGGCAATGTTGTCGATGATGGTCTGCCCCGTATTGACAGCATCGCGCCCCGTGCTGACCTTGCCGCCCACGATGACGCTGATGCGATTGCCCCAGAAGCGCTTGGCAAAGCTGAAGCTGTAGTCGGTGGTCTTCGTTCCTACTTCGGATGTTCCCTCGGCTATGCCAAAGTTAACATCGACGGTGCTGAGTGCCTTGCCCGCTATCTCGTTGATGGCACCTTGAAGGTAAGCATTGAGCGTATTGGCATAGTTGTAGCCGCCATTCGTCTCGGAATCGTCGGTGACGTACATGCCAGTGACCAGCATCGTGACCGCAACGCGTCCACGCTCTTCGGCAGTCATCGCAGTAATCTGGTTCTGCACCGTCAGGTCCTCGGGAGCCTGCAAGGTAAACTCCAGCCCCATGTCGTCAAGAGTCTTGCTCAGTGCCAGTCCTACATCAAACGCTACGCTGCGCGGCACGCTGTTCTCGGTGACGGTTGAGCGGACACGCTCGCTGGCATTGATGCTAAGACGCGGGTTCATCATGTTCCCCTGGAACTCGACATAGCTGCCCTGCTCTATGTGGAAGTCATTGAGCGGAATAGCCATCAAGGAGTAGCGCATGACACCCTTAATGATGGTGTAGCGTCCCCAGAGCTGCATGTCGTTCTGCAAGTCGTAGGTCATGGTCATCTCTCCCCCACCCTGCAGGTCGATGTAGTCGTTGCCGTTGTCGCTCAGGAAGCAGTGTATCTGTGCCGTCTCAGCAATGCCCACGTTCATCTGGATGTCGATGTTCTGCCGCACGACTTTCGTCGGTGCAACGGCAACGGTATCGGTGAAGTCGCAGAAGGTAACAATGTCCGAGAGCTGGTCATCGACGGTGATGGGCGTATCCGTAAGGACGCAGCTGACATCGGTATTGCCCAGCACATCGAAACGGCCACGCATCTTGAGGTCAGAGAGCGTGCCCCACAAACGTCCGCCGAGGTTAACATAGACCTTGCCATAAGCCAGGGAGCCTTGCCTCTTCGGAGCATTGATGAGTTGATAGTTATCAGCCTTCACTCTCAAGTCCAGCTGTACACGGTCCAGGTCGCTGAAGTCGATATTGCCATCCAGGACAAGGGGCGTCTTGCCTGCAGCGTATGCCTCGATGCGGTTCAGGTCAAGACGGCTGTCCTTGACGGTAATCACATGGTCGGACACCTGAAGGTTCACATTGTAGCTGTCTGCATCGATATGCAGGGAGTCGGTGCGGAGCTCCCCGTTCAGGATAGGGCTGTCCGTAGGACCACTCACAGTGAAGTCGCCCCACGCATAGCCGCTCATGGCAAAAGGTCCGTCGGGCATGAACGCATTGAGGAAGGCGAAAGGCATTCGCTGGAAGGTTGCTCCGCCATCCATCCTTCCTTGCCCGTCCTTCTCATGGTATCTGCCATTGAGCAAGAGGATTTCCTCGCCGTCCTTCGTGACGATGCCATCGACGTAATGCGACTCGTCGGCATTGGGGAAGTAGGCACCGTTCAAGCCGATGTTGCCAAGCAGGACACCATTGTACTTCATCTTGTTCACCAGCATCTCGGCTGATATGGTTGTCGTGCTGTCGGCTTGCATGTAGTGGACATCGCCATGGAGTAAGCCGCTTATGTCGGGCATAAAGGGAAGGGCTTGCGCCAGTTCTCCGACATTGAGGCGGTTGATGCTGAGCGAGATGTCTTGCTGTGCCTCTTCGTTTGGAGTGGTATAGAGCTTTACGCCCGTGCCGTCATCGGCAAGGAGGTCAACCAATGCTTCGAGATGTCCGCTTCGCTTCAAGCTGACGAAGTTGTCGTCGTTGAGCGTGAAGTGGCGATAGGCGATGGTTGGATTGAGCGGCGTAAAGTGTGCACGTATTCCGTCGGCAAACAAGTCGAGTGCCAAGCCGAAGTCCACGCTCTTCTGTCCTCTGGCATCTCGGAAGAGCATGTTGGCCTGCGCTCCTGTTGAAGTCAGCAAGGCATTGAGCTGGGACTGGAATGTCACGATGCGGTTCTTCGGTCCGTTGGCTACGCGGGCATCAAGGGAGATACCATTATGTCCCTGACTGATGCCCCATTGTATGCTGTCGAGGAGGAGCGCTCCGGTATTGAGGGCGTGCATGTAGCCATTGCCGCTAAGGCCCTCTGCTGGCGACGTCAGGAGGTGGAAGGAGAAGTCGCAGAACGTGTAGCCGACGGCATGGCGCAGGATGTTGCCGATAGGGTTCTTCTGGCCGCAGTCGAGTTCCACGCGGAGATGCGGAAGCAGTGTGCGCAGTGTGTCATGCTGTATGTAGAGGCTATCGAGCTGCCGCTGGAGTTCGCTGCTGAAGTTGTCGTATCGTGCCAAGAGTGAGTCAAGCCCTTGGTCGGAGGAGACTGATAGGCTCAAGTCACCTGCCAGTGCCTTCATGCGGATGTCTTCGGGCGTGAGGTTGGCATTGAGGCTGAGGTCGAGAGGATGGAAGACGCTGTCCTTTGTCGTCACCTCCATTGCCTCTATGCGTGCCAACACGTTATGTGTCTGTTCAAAGTCTGAGTCCCCATCTACATGCATCACCATGCTCATGGCGACAGGCTTCTCTGCCAGGCGAAGGGCATAGAGGTCGATGTGGCTGAGGTCCATGTTGAAGGCTGCCGCCCTCATCTTCCGTTCGCTGATGACGGCATCGACACAACCTTGGAGACAGAGCAGGTCGTTCCGGCTGCTCACTTCGAGTTCTGCCTTGCCTTTCTCCATGCGGCAGTCTGCTTGGATGCTGTCCAGGTTCCACGAGCCATAGGCAAGGTGGTCGATGGCTGCCTGAGCATGGAGCATGGTGCGAGGGCTGAGCATATCCGTCCCATGTCCTGAGAGCTTGGCATTGGCAGTGAGAAGATAGAGTGAGTCGTGCGGGAGAAAGTCGTGAAGCTGAAGGTCGGTTATACGTGCATTGGCTTTATAAGCCATGGTCTGCACGTCCATGTTGGCAGTGAGGTGGGCTCTGCCGTGGCCTTCAAGGAGCAAGGCATCGGCGAAGAACTGCGAGGCCTTTCGCATCCTGGTGTCGGCATGGAGCATCATCTTCGGGAAGCGTACATTGTCCAAGCCAAGGTAACGGTTGACGAAGCTGAGGTCCATCGTCGTGACTTCCCACTTGAGGTCAGCGCCAAGCATGGTGCTGTCTGTCAGGTTGAGCAGAGCGCCTGTGGTACGGGCATCAATCACGGTAGGCATAGCCAGGCTACAGGTCTGCAGCGAAAGGCTATCGACGTTGCCCGTCGCATAGAGGTCGAGGTTCAGCGGCTGGGCTGGATAGCAAGCAGCAAGGCCGTCTGGCAGATAAGCTGCTGCAAGGCAGAGGACATCCTCTCTGCCCAGCGATGCTTGCAGGTCTGCCTTCATCTGTCCGCGTCTCTTGGGAGAGAGGGCGTTCCAATCAAGGTTGACATTGCCGCTGGCAGAGCTCTGTGGAGTCTGCAGGTCAAGCCCCGACAGCGTCACCTGGGCGGAGTCCAGCGAGAGGTTGAAGGCAAGGTTGTTCAGTACGAAGCCGCTCTTCTCGCGGAAGGCGAGGCGACGAAGCTGTGCATTGAGGGCCGAAGTGTTCTGAAGGAAGGAGAGCTTGTGGAGCTGCAGCTCCATGTCGCGGAAGGCCAGGTGGTTTACGTCTAAGCCCAACACTGCCAAGGTGTCGGCCTGCGGGACGTCATAGGTCAAGCTGTCGGCCTGGAGGCTGATGCTGCCTATGCGGTATGCTCCCTGACTGAGGCTGATGTCGCCGGCATCGAGGCTTGCCTGCCTAATGGCAGCACTGACGCGCATGGAGTCGCCAGGCATCTGCAGGGCGATTCTGCTCTGCCGGATATTGACCTGGCTGATGTCTATCTGCCAATCTACAGGTTCGCTCTCGGTGGTGTCCTCCTCTGCTGCATTGCGAAGCTGGATGTCGAGGTCACAGCGGTCCAGACTGGCATCCTTCACGCTGACCTTTTGGCTGCGGAGGTCTATGTCGTCGCAGACGATACGAAGCTGGCCGATGCCGCCCTCCATGCACAGCGTCTCGATTAGGTCGGTCGTATAGATACTGCCTTCTGAGAGTTCCACGGCTTCCACTCCTATCCGCAGGAAGAGGAGCCGCGTCAGGTCA
>Ga0310691_10006800_pt1 | contig 12121 bp, 7 predicted proteins | sample 176DNAGHGlowgp2_FD_203887 | JGI IMG/M metagenome (GOLD analysis project Ga0310691, IMG submission 203887) | Sheep rumen microbial communities from Palmerston North, Manawatu-Wanganui, New Zealand - 1766 DNA GHGlow gp2 (v2) (version 2) | ecosystem: Host-associated > Mammals > Digestive system >... | reverse complement strand
AACACTTCGCACTGCTGGAGCCAAGCCTGGTCGATACCTAACTGATAAGAGTAGTAATCGAGGTCGCCAGCGAAAGCATCTGTTTCGTGAACACGGTCGAGCCATGCGTCAGGGAATCCAGCCACATCGGATGGGAAGCTATTACTATCCATGATTTCCATAGGGTCACCATTGTGATAAGACACACCAATGAAATCGTTAGGATAGAGGCGGTTCATTTCTTCGAGACCAATGAATCCACGTGGGCAATACTGGCACCAAGTACCCGTGTATTCCTCAAGGAGAGCACGGTGAACAGGAACGAAGCTGATAACTTCGACTGCACCCGTGGAAACAGCATCTGCCAATTCATTAGGCTGTCCGTTTACCTTCGTCACCTTGTAAGTCACATCGTAGTGACCAAGTTCTGCAATGGCAGGAATCTGAACGGTTGCTGCGCCTGAAGCACCGAAGATGCTTGGAACAGGCTGGTCGAGAGTAACAGTGGTAGTGTATGACTGACCAGCTACCTCACATTCAAGTTCGATAGACTGAACGCCATTTCCACCATAGTTGACCACGTTGATAGTTGCTTCACCTGCTTCTCCCTTCTTCACAAAACCTGTCTCTGGCTGAATCACGACAGCAGCATCCGACTTGATGTTCTGACCAGCAACTGTCACCTGAAGTGCGGTGTTGCCTTGATAGTTCTCCACATAGTTCAACCACTTGAGATAAGTCTTGTCGGAGTGGATGAAGAGTCCGTTTTCAGAAACAGGGTCACAAACTGCCACTGGTTTTGCTCCATAGTCTGACTCAACATCGGTCACAGTGAAAGTATATCCCACGAAAACAGGGTCCTCACCAATCAGGTAAGGCTTGTCGAGTGTCACAACCACGTAGCCATTATCGTCAACAACAGTCAGGTCAGCAGGCTTAGAAACGAGGTTCACCACGTTCTTACCATTGTCGTCGATGCGAAGTTCAGTAGTAAGCCATGCAGACACGTTTGTAACAACTTCTGGGTCAATGATAGGGAGCTGGATACTCTTGATGTAAGAACCCACCAAGTTTGGATTGGTAAGTTGCATAGCCACGTCGTAGGTCTCTGCCTTGCCTGATCCAGAAACAGTGACTTCGTCATTCACCAAGTTGGTGAAAACGATGCTGTTATCGGTATCGCTCACCTGAGCCTCATTGTAAACAGCAGTCTTAGCTTCAGCAGCCTGGTTCTGAGAATCGTCTGTAGCCTCGAAATAAACAATTTCCGAGCGACGCTCCTCGCCAGCACCACGATAGATAGCCTGAACACCAATCTTCTCGAAACCAGTCACATAATAGTAGAAGAAAACTTCTCCACCACCTTGAGGATAAACATCCCAGTCATCACCATAGTCAAGAGGCCATTCGTTCATCTTTTCAGCTACTTGACGAGTGTAAACATCATTGGTAGTTTCAAGGACACGCTCCTTGCCATTCACAACGACATACAGCTGATAAGAAATCTTTTGTTCATTCATGTAATTGCCGTTCGTGTCGAATGAAGGAACCACGAAATCAATGTAACCATATCCATAGCCATCATCCATAGGAGAAAAATCGATGAATTCAGGGTTAGCAGGCGTAGCAGCAACCTCCTTGAATGGAGTAAGAACAGCACTGTTAAAATCAGCAGCAGGATTTGCCTCAGTCTTTCCCTTATTCACGAGGAATGCACCGTCTGCCTTGTAAACGTTCTTAGTCGCATCATAGTTGAACACAACATCCTTTCCGTTCAGCGTATATTCAGTGTAGTATTCTTCATAATAGTCGTCATAAGCCTGAGCAGAATCAGCACCCGTGAGGAATACGTAGTCCGTAGCCGATGCACCGATGAACTGAGCGTTCTGGAATGTGAACTTACCTTCTTCAGCAACACCCTTAATCCATGCATCAGGTGCATCAGCATAGATGCCCTTCACATAAACATTGGAACCATCAACACCAAGGTCAACGATGTTTCCTTCTGGAAGTCCATTACCATTGTAGCGAGTGAGCGCATACTGTTCAGTAGTGAGTTCAGCAGGAACTTCCGCAGGAGTCTCATCGAATTGAGTCAACTGAATATCCCAGTCAGCATAACCAGTCCATGAATTGTCGGAAGCGTATGCCAAACCCAGCACGGTGTTTCCAGACACAAAATCAGGATCTTTAATGGTCAGGTTGCCCTTGAAATAGTTGAACGTAAGGGAGTGCTTCTTAGACTTATTAAACCACTGTTCGTTGGCATCGAAGTCGAAGAGGTCAACTATCAACTCTTCACCATTATTTACACCTATTGTCTGAGGGAATTCAAAAGTGACACTGGCACCTGTGATTGTACCCTTAATCCAAGAATTGCTTGCATACTGAGAGATTGGGTTCTTGAGATAGAGAGTAGAACCATCTACAACGATTTCACCAACACCATTCTCAACAGATGCATTCAGCACATAGAAAATGTACACATAATACGCAGAACAATTGCGATACATGTACTTGTGAGTACCTTGAGGTTGCTCAGAGATGATGTCGGATGGCGCCTTGCGAGCAACAGGAGCCTTGTGAGCAGCTGAAGGGCGAAGATGATTCTGATGAGCATTTCTCAGCTTAGCTTTCGTCATTTTCTGCTGGTCCAACACACGATTTTCCAAACCTTTCGCCATGCGAGCAGGCTGTTCAATCACTAATTTCTGCTGAAGCTTTACAGGAAGGTCCAACTTGAAGTCTGGCTTCAATTGCTTCTGTGGCTTCACGTCGATACGTTGTGCAAACGTAGCTGTAGCCAATGAGATGGCTACCAAAAAGAGTGAAAATCTTTTCATAAACAATTAAATATGGTTAATAAAAAATGTCTGTTTAGAACAAACGCTTGGTGGTACTTACACTTCCATCCACGAAATGAGTCTTCACCACAAACACGCCATTCTTCGGAGATGCTACGGGACGTCCGTCGAGCATGAAGTACTGAACGGAGGAAACCGCCTTGTCGGATGCCACGCTTGAAATGCTGGCAGGGTCGTAAGTGAAATTGAGAACGACCGAAGGACCATCACCTTTCTTCACCCAAGCCTTAGTGATGGCATTCTGTTTGTAAGTAACGATACTCATGCTAACGCTACAACTGCCCACCTCTTTTGGAAGCCATTCCGTCTGCATGTCGCGCAGAGCACCTGCTGCAATATCGCCCTGGTCAGTAACGTATGAACCGACACGATCTTTAGTCACACAGGTCTGAGGAAAACAAATCTGGAATGTGCTACTCGAAGGCATGGAAGTAATGGTGTAATTAGCAGTAATACGAACTGTCTGGTCTGTTGTGTTTTTAATAAACAGGCCTGATGGAACCATAATATCTCCAAAAAAGTCTGATTCGTACGCTGTCAGATTGAGCGTGGAACCATCAGCAATGATATTGCCATCCTTGTCCGCAAATTGCACAGACGTATCGGTAGCTTGAGCTGCCGCAGAAAGTGCGAAAAGCAAAGAAAGGGTAAGAGTAAATAATTTCTTCATAAGCGATATGTTTTTTAAATTGATAATGAGCCTTATTCTTCTATAAAGGATTGAACAAGTTTTAGACGAGTAGCCTGAACAACGCCAGTGCTGTTGTAAACAAAAGCAACAACATAGAGATGATCCTTCACCCACTTGTCACCAAACTGGATGGTAAATTCTCGAGAGCTTTCTGACTGATTGCTCACCTGAATGTCATCTCCGTAGATGTCCTCTGTGACTGAAGCACGGAACACATGGTTGTGGATATACTCCAGGTTGTTAACATTATTCGGGAACACCTGAACAGACGAAATGCTGTCTTCCACCACCCACACTTGCAGTTTTCCTGCAACGGGTTCACTTGCCTTTGCCTTCACAACAATGATAGCACCATTTTCAACGTATGCATTCGTATTTTCAATACTCAACGAGAGAGGAGTGCTTTGCTTCAGCTGTGTGCTGACAAATGATGCATATTGTTTGGGGTCATAAACAGGTCCACTACTACGGTTGATAATCACACCTGGTTGCGCCTCAATGCCCCAATGCGCATAGTATTCGTCGCCAAGGTCTGTGGCGAGAGCTTGATAATTGGGGTTGGGCATCGACTTCACGCCAAAAGGACCACTATGGATTCCAACGACAATCACCGTGTCGGCTCCGTAGGTTTTCTGAAGCGTCTCCAATTCTTCGGTAGCATCAGGACAGTTCACACAACGCTGCCCCGTGAAATCCTCAATCAGAATGCAACGAGACACTTCGGCTGGTGCCACATAAATCAAACGGTCTTCCTCCTTGACATTGTCGCAAGCGGCAAGCGCCATGACCACAACACCTATTAATATATATATAGCTTTCTTCATTTCCTTAATCTCTGAGATAAGATTAAAAAACAACTTGGGATTTTTCTCAACCACGAATTACTCGAATTTACACGAATGTTTGATTTAATTTTTTCGAACCTTCAGCTCGGCGTAAGCCAATTTCTCTAATTAAAAAATGCCAGCATTTTTATTCGTGAAATTTGTTTTAATTAATGCCGAGCTAAAAATTCGTTTAATTGGCTAACGCCGAGCTAAAGGTTCGAGTAATTCGTGGTTTCAAAAAACACAAATGAATGGATTAAAATCATTCCAACTTATTTTTTACCGATTTCTAAAAATTATAATTATACGAAACCGTCACACCTTTGCTGGCAGGAACATAACGGCACACACCACCCGAGCAGTTGTAGCCCGCGCGAGTACGTCCATAGCCCGCCTGAATGCGATGCGACTTGTAGTTGAAAGTGACACTTCCCTGATAGTAGTGAATATCTGTTTTGCCGCAGTTCCATGTGTCGCTAATGGTGAACATCCAGTTAGGAAGCATGGAAAGTTCCAACAAGCCAAAAGCCCAGTCGCCCTCATCCTGTCCTGTGGTGAGATACTGCAATTCGCCACGCAGCGTAAACTTGGAATTGAAGCGATACTTGCCTTCACCCACAAAAATGTTGGAATAAATCATGCCACCTTCACCCTCCACAGCAGTTTTGTTGTATTGCTGATTCATATACATGAAGTTGATTTTGAAGTCTTTGGTCAACTTCTTGTCAATCTGCACGTTGATGTCCTGATAATACGTGTCGTCGCCCCAAGCCCAGAAAGGAGAGCCATAACCATCGCCTCCTGGATAAACAGAAAAGATACCTGCTTCACTCCCGACATTCAGTTGTTTCTGATTCTTCTTCAAACTATGCACATGTGAGAAATTCACCTTCACGGAAGTGCCGTAGCGTCCACCCAATGCCGTCTTACGCTTGAAGGTATAACCAAATTCCGCTTGATAAGCCCATTCTCCCATTGGCTGAGTGGCGTATGGATAAAGGGCAGCCAAAGCGTAGGTATGCTCCATCGTGAAGGCAGGCAGATGGTTGATGAAGGATGAAGTACCATTCATCGTACGCTCACTGCGAAACGACATGTTATCGCTTCGCTTGGCTTGCAGCAGGAGACTCATGCCTTGCTTCGAATACGAACCCGAGAGCATTGCCACGTAACCCTTGCGATAAATATACTCGTTGTCGAAAGAAGGGTCTTGCGTCTTCTGAGCATATTCCGCCAAAAGGTTGACATTACCCTTCTGGAAACGCGCCCTCACATCGAAGGCATTTGTGTTTTCGGGAAGATTCAACTTGTAAGTAGGAGTGACCATCACCTCGTCATCTTTCTTCTCGTGCTTGTTCACGAACGAAGCACCGAGCGTGACGTATGTTCCGCTTTCCGTCATCGCTTTCGACCACTGGTCGAGACTCAGTTCCAAGTCCGCACCACTCACCAAAGCCTTGTTATGATGCCAATAGCGACGTTGCTTACCCGTAAGTGCCTTCAACTGCACACCCTTCACAGGACGCAAAACCAATCGTCCACCTCGCAACGAGTTGTCGATGCCAAGACTACGCTCTTCGTAGGTACGAAGAATGAAGCCCGACCCAAACTGCTCATAATAATCGCCAAGCGTGAGTTCAGCCCATTTGTACTTTCCTTTCACATAGAAATAAGGAACGCCCCATCCCTTGAGATCCTTCTCAAAGCCTGGCAATGGATGTTCCAGAAACTCGAAACGGGCACCAGCATCCACATACTCACTCTGAGCATTCACCTCGGCATACGTGTTGGTCAATGCCCATTCATCATAATCCTTGGCACCAATCTTTTCGTCTTTCTGCGGAATGAGAATATCACTCTGAATGCTTCCGCTCACATGGATGGGATAATCGCCACTTTTCTCTGAATTGACAACAGATACAGCGTCATCGCCACCCGTTTGTGCAACCGCAACGCTTGCTATAAACAACGATGCAGAAACCAATAAAAATCTTCTATTTTTCACTTTTCACTCTTCAGGGCACTTCGTGCTAGTTTCAATGCACTTCGTGCTGGTTTCAGGTTTCAAGTTTCAAGTATCAAGAAATCCTTTAAATCCTTGATACTACTCCCCTCGCCCTTTGGAGAGGGGTTGGGGGTGAGGCCTTTCACTTTTTCACAAGCTCTCTCACCTTCTCAATCAGTTCCTGCTCGGCGCCATCGGTATAGCCATTGTGTTTATAGACAATCTTGCCCGCACCATCCACAATCAGCGTGTAAGGAATCATCTGAATGCCGAGAGCCTTGCAGAAATCGCTGTTAGGGTCAAGAAGCACATCGTAAGGCCAGCCCTTGGAATCCACCATTGGCTTCACCTTATTGATGTTTTGTGCCTGGTCGATAGAAACAGCAATGAGACGAACACCTGTTTCCTCCACCCAGTCCTCATACTCGTCCTTGATGGCATCGAGCTCACGGTTGCATGGCTTGCACCATGTAGCAAAAAAGTCAATAATGATAGGCTTTCCGTTGTTGGAAAGGGTGTCGGTCTTCACTTCTTTTCCATCCATACTGCGAAGTACCACCGATGGAAGCTGTGCATAACTTGTTTGTACAGAAAGAACAAACAGAATCAATAAAGATTTGATAAAAAGGGTAAAATTGTTCATCTAAAAAAGGTTTTTACCATAAAAAAATAAGGAAAAGGCATCATGAAAGTTTGTAATGATAGTTTGATTGCTTAAAAGAAGCTTTATTAATTGTTTCACTTTGTCTTGACCAAGGTTCTTATAAATCGTTGCAAAATTAGCAAAAAAACTTCTAATCAGCAATTATCAGTGCATAAAAAGCGAATAATGACATTCTTTTAACTATATTTCATTGAATATGAACCACTAAAAGGTCAAGTTAGTATTTTTTAAACCACGAATTACTCGAACCTTTAGCTCGGCGTTAGCCAATTAAACGAATTATTTTTTTTATTATTATATCATATTTCACGAACAAAAATGCTGGCATTTTTCAAATTAGAGAAATTATATAAAAATAAAATCTGAAATTGGAGAAATTGGCTTACGCCGAGCTGACGGTTCGTTTAATTCGTGTAATTTGTGGTTTTAAAAACTGTATGTGGTTGAGAATCATCCCAAGTTTTTTTTAACGATTACTTAGAGGCTTCAAATGTACTGGAGCTTTCCTTCAAATGTACTGGAGCTTTCCTTCAAATGTACTGAAGCTTTCCTTCGAATAATCTGGCGTTTTCCTTTGATTTTACTGAAAATCCCATAAAACGACTCTCTGAAACGTTTGTTAGGCTGTTGGTGTGATAGATTTCGGACTTGGATTCGCTGCAAAGTAGCAAAGCGTAAATATTATTTCAGATTCCATCTTTTCAGGCAATGATAATTTGGTAATTTTGAAACTATTTTGTTTATTTGCAAAATCAATGTTTAACTAAATAATTACTATTATGAAAAAATACGTCTTATTAGCTTTTATAGCATTATTTTGTGTATCTTCTTCTGCATGGGCGCAATACGTGAAACTCACTGCCGAGAACGGAACGGTGTCATGGATTCCAATCGCAGGAACCATCAATGGCACGAAGATTGAGTTATCTAAATCTCAATATTATGAATGGTTATGTGTCATTGATAACAGTACAAAGGGTTCCCTCGACCTCAGTCAAGTGTGGTCTCAAAGTGGTGGAAGCGGAACTCATTATCAAGTGACCAGCATTGGAAAAAAAGCGTTCCATGAATGTAGAGACTTGACGTCTGTCGTTATTCCTTCCAGTGTGACCAGCATCGAAGAATATGCGTTCTCTAGCTGTAGTGGCTTGACCTCCCTAACGATTCCCAACAGCGTTACTACAATTGGGGATTGGGCGTTCCTGTTTTGTAACTTCCAGAACTCTATAACGATTCCCAACAGCGTTACCAGCATCGGGCAAGGAGCATTCTTGGGTTGTAGAATGACTTCCATAACGATTCCTAACAGTGTGACCAGCATTGAGGAACAAACGTTCCAAAATTGTGACAATCTGACCTCCATAACAATTCCAAACAGTGTGACCAGCATAGGGAAAGGTGCTTTTAATAACTGTAGAAGCTTGACATCCGTATCGATTCCCAACAAATTGACCAGCATTGAGAATGGTACGTTCGAGAGCTGTCGCTCCTTAACCTCCATAACAATTCCCAACAGTGTGACCAGCATAGGGACAAGTGCGTTCGCAGATTGTAGCAGCTTGACCTCCGTAACGATTCCAAATTCTGTTACTTCCATCGGAGCATTTGCATTCGAAGGGTGTACGAACATGAAATCGATAACTTCTGATATCAGAAATGTATTTGAGACAGGAGAAAATGCTTTTAATAATTGTGACAATGCTACCTTATATGTTCCAAAGGGCTTGGTGAGCACTTATCGTTCAAAAGCTGATTGGAACAGAATAAGCAATATTCAGGAGTGTTGGTTCGATTTCTGTGCCACAAATGCTGATGGTGTTACCATCTACTACAAAATCGTAAATGAAACTAATAAGACCTGCGAAGTGACATACGGGATAGATAAAAGTAGTGGTTCTGCCCCAGCAGGTGGTTATACAGACTACGCAGGTGTAGTTAACATTCCTTCCTCAGCTAATGGCTACAAGGTGATAGGCATTGGCGATTATGCCTTTGCGGAATGTAAAAACCTGACCTCCGTGACGATTCCTAATACCGTCACTTACATTAAAGAATATGCGTTCTACTTCTGTTACAGCTTGACCATTGAGATCCCAAACAGCGTGACAAGCATAGGGGGAAATGCATTCGAATATTGTTATAATTTGATTTCCATAACGATTCCAAACAGCGTGACCAGCATAGGGGAGAGTGCGTTCGGTGGTTGTTATAATCTGACCTCCATAACGATTCCCAACAGTGTGATCAGCATAGGGGAGAGTGCGTTCTATAACTGTAGAAGCTTGACATCCGTATCGATTCCCAACAAATTGACCAGCATTGAGAATGGTACGTTCCAAAGATGTAACTCCTTAACCTCCATAACGATTCCCAACAGTGTGACCAGCATAGGGGAGAGTGCGTTCGGTGATTGTAGAAGCTTGACCTCCATAACGATTCCAAGTTCCGTTACTTTCATCGGAGCATATGCATTCGTTCACTGCATAGACCTAACATCCATTTCTTCTGAAATCAGAAATGTATTTGAGACAGGAGAAAATGCTTTTTTAAATTGTGAAAATGCCATTCTTTATGTTCCAGGAGGCACGAAGGACCTATATCAGAACATGGCTGATTGGAATAGATTCAGTAATATAGAGGAAATTATTAATTATATTCCGTTGTCATTGTCATGTAACAATAGGGGTAAGGTAATCATCAATGAAGGAGTTCAATTCACTAATGATATGGGTGATGTTAGTGTTAAGGATGAAATGGACAATACCTTCATATTCCAACCTAATGATAACTGTGCGTTGAGTCAGGTGCTGATTAATGGACAGGATGTAACGGAATCTATTGTGAACAACCGGCTGACGATGAAGGTAAATAAAAACTCGAATATGATCGTGTTGTTTGACAATAAGGGATATGATGTGAATGACGATGGAAAGGTGGATATTAGCGATGTGGTGAAACTCGTGAATGTTATTTTGGTGCAATAATTCAGTTGTTCATTGGAGCGTGATAACAGCAATTTGAAAACAAAAACATTTAGCAATATGAAACGAATTCAATTACTTTTATGCTATATAGTAGCGATATTTATGCTTTCTGCAAATGCTGCATGGGCACAATATGTGAAAGTCACAGCCAAGAACGGAGCGGTGTCGTGGATTCCAATCACATTAAGCATTAGTGGTTCAAATATTGAGATTTCTCCTAATGCCATTAGTAAAGGCACAGGTGGTTCAATCGACCTCAGTCAAGTGTGGTTTAGAACTGGTGGAAATGGAACTCGTTATAATGTGACCAGCATCGGTGCTGAAGCCTTCTCTAATTGTATCGGCTTGACCTCCGTCACTATTCCTTCCAGCGTGAGGACCATCAAAGAGAGTGCTTTCTCAGGTTGTACGGGCTTGACATCCATCGAGATTCCCTACAGCGTAGTAAGTATTGGGAATTCTGCGTTCGTGGGTTGTACGGGCTTGACAAAAGTAATAGCAAGGGATATAACAGCTTGGTGCAATATTAGTTTTGGAACAGCCAATGCAAATCCTTTATATTATGCCAGTCATATATACAGCAATGAGAATACAGAAATCACAGACCTAATCATTCTTTCCAGTGCGAGGAAAATAGGGGATTATGCATTCATGAATTGTATTGGCTTGACCTCCCTCATTATTCCTTCCAGCGTGTCGAGCATCGGGAATCAAGCGTTCATGAATTGTAGTAGATTGTCCTCCATCAAAATCTCATACGGTGTGACCAGCATTGGGCAACAAGCGTTCGCTTATTGTAGTGGCTTGTCCTCCATTGAGTTTCCTGCCAGTGTGAGAAGTATCGGATTTGGTGCGTTCTATAATTGTAGAGGATTGACTTCCGTTACTTCTTCTATTACCAATGTGTTTGCGACAGGATCACAGGCTTTCTATGGATGTAGCAATGCCATTTTGTATGTTCCGGCAGCCAGTTTGACCAAATATCAGAACACGACAGATTGGAAAAGCTTCAGGACAATAATTCCTTATTCTCCGATGTTATTCTCTTGTAACAATAAGGGTAAGGTATTGGTTAATGGAAAGGAAGAACTCACTAATGTTTATAAAAAGATAAATATTTATGATGGTCTTGATAACACTTTCGTTTTCCTACCTAATGAGAACTGTCAGGTGAGACAGGTGCTGATTGATGGACAGGATGTAATGGGTTCTATGGTAAACAACCAACTGACAGTGACTCTGCATGGAGGCTCGAAGATGTTAGTCATGTTTAATCAGAGGGGTTACGATGTGAACGGCGATGGGAATGTGAATATCAGCGACGTGGTGACGCTTGTCAATATGATTCTTGGTCAGTAAAAAAATAATTTGGTACGATAATATTAAGGAAAGAAATTAGAATAATTAGAATAATTATATCAGAAATCATACGTTTGTAACTATTCTGCAAATCATTATTTTGAGTCGCCTACGGCGAGAAATCTTTCAAATCTAAACAAATCAAACAAATATATTTTGAAAGATTTGAAAAGATTTGTAAGATTTCTGTCACGAAGTGACACTCAATATTAGACATTTAGAACTTGCAAAAGTTGAGGCATATATAATAAAGGAGCTTCCACCGACCAAACGGGGAAGCTCCTTATTATGTTTCGCTTAAAATCGAAGCTACAGCATCTTGAATGCCATCTTGATGACTCGCTCCACGCTGGCATTAGGGTCGTCCTTGAGGATGGCACGCGCCACTTTGGCAACGGGTGCTGGTGGATAGCCCAAAGCCTTGAGTGCTTCGCAAGCATCCTTGAACACTTCCTGATTGATGCCACCTGAATTGTCCTTCTCACTCTCTCCGAAGAGGGTTGGCGTGATGCCAAGCTGGGAAACCTTGTCGTGCAGTTCCACAATGATGCGCTGGGCGTTCTCGGCTTCCAACTCCTTGATGCGTTCAAGCAGTCGTGTCCGTTCCGCTATGAATTCCTGATACCGTTGCGAGGACATACTATAATCAAGCTAATAGCGCCAATACGAGACTTACGCTCCTTGTACTTACAATAAAGGTGTCATGTAAAGCGGAAGATAGGTGATACCATCCTCTACTTTATAGTCA
>Ga0310691_10006797_pt1 | contig 12123 bp, 23 predicted proteins | sample 176DNAGHGlowgp2_FD_203887 | JGI IMG/M metagenome (GOLD analysis project Ga0310691, IMG submission 203887) | Sheep rumen microbial communities from Palmerston North, Manawatu-Wanganui, New Zealand - 1766 DNA GHGlow gp2 (v2) (version 2) | ecosystem: Host-associated > Mammals > Digestive system >... | reverse complement strand
GAGGAATTGTTGTAAAAATGATATGTCCACTTGCCACGTTCACACTAAGGAACTATATGATAGTTCTACTGAGCGATAAAAACGAACTGTATGACTGTGACGGTGGTTACAGTTTGCGTACAGAATTTGCTGTTAACCTTGCTGGAGAACCATCAAATTATATAGGGGTTCCTGAGTCAGCCTATATAGTTAAGCCAACTTTAAAAGACTATTTTGAATTATGGGATATGTATCGAAAATGTAAGGGAAAAATATGGCGTTTACAATAAAAGCAATAAGGAATAAATTCATTGCCTATGTGTTAATTTTCTATAAATATTTTGGTTATTTAAATTATTTTTCGTATATTTGCAAAAAATAATAATTAGTTATGCCAATAATTTATCCAAAAAAAATTCGTAGAAAATTTGCTTCATTAAACCTTGAAAAAATAAAAGCATCTTTAACGAAACAAGGGTATGAATTTATCCGTGACGGAGGGTTTCGTCCAGAAGATGAACCTTTCAAACACTGTAATTATTTGTTCTATAAGCACCCACAAACTAAAGTGGCTGTCAGAGTAGGGTATGATTATCCTTTGTTTGGCAAGAAAAATGTGATTTTTGAAATCTGCTATGCGGAAATCAAAGATACATGTTGGATTGATGTAACCCCAAATTTCTCGAAAAATTGTTGGAAAGAAATTAGCGATTGGTATACTAAAGATAAAACTAGAAAATTCGTAAGAAATAAGCAATAATTATGCTAGCAAAACACGGATTTACTGAAATTTGCTATGGGTGCAAATATCTTGGTTTCTATGGGCATGGATATGCTTGCATCAATGAACACTATTGCAATAATGGCGATAAAAAGAAATAATTATGAACAAGCACTATAAAAAAGAAGAACAAAAAAGGAAAGAGAAACAATTTCTTATAAAAGAGAAATTGGTTGATAGTTATGGAAGTCTTTTTGGAGAGAATAAGTGTTTTCAAAAAAGTAAGCACAAAAGGCATAAATAAAAAGAAATAACTATGGCAACAATTAAAAGTTTTACAGATATAGAGCAAAGCAAGAAGTTGGCTAAGATTCTTCCGCTTGAAAGTACTGATATGTATTGGAGAAGTTTGAATCTTAATGGGCATATTTCATGGTCTTCTCACATTAAAATGTTAGAGCCACCAATATATGATTTAGAGCATTATATTCCTTGCTGGAGTCTTGCTGCATTATTTAACCTATTACCTAATGGCACTAACCTTGTCAAAGAAGAAGCAGACACAGAAAATGAACGCTATATGTGTACTGTAGGAATTAAGGATGATATTATACCCACATTTGGTAAAAATCCAATTGATGCTTGTGTGGAGATGATTGAGAAATTACATGAATTAAATTTGTTGTGATTATGGTATCAGTAGATTATTTTAGAGGCAAAGAATATATCCCATCTTCCGATTATAGGGATTACAGAATTGTTAAAGGCAAGACAAAATATAGCGCAAAACATAAATAACTATAGCAAAATAACAATATGGAAGAACTTACTATAGAAGAAAAAGCCCAAAGATATGATAAGGCTATTAAAGAAGCATCTATTGCCCACAAAGATGAAGATAGACATCTTAAAGCAACTTTAGAAAGAATATTTCCTGAACTCGCAGAGAACAAGGATGAAAAAGAGATTGAGGATGAGAGGATTAGGAAACAATTAAAAGCCTTTATTCATTCTCGTGCAAGTCTTATTACTCAAAGCAAACACGATTCTTGGATTGCTTGGCTTGAAAAACAAGCCTTTAATACATATAATGCAAATAAAGAGTACTGGAGAGGCTATCGTGAGGGCAAGCAAGAAATTCTCGATAAATACGCTGAATTTGAAAAACAAGGTGAGCAGAAGCCTTACGGACAAAGAAAAGAATGTGAAGGTTGCCAATTTAATTATGGTGGCGTGTGCAAAGGTTATTGTGCTTTAAAAAGAAACGAACCAAAGTTTAAGGTTGGAGACAAAATAAAGACTTCCAATGAAGAATCTCTGACTATAACTAAGATTGACGAAAAGGGGTATTGGTCAGAAGATTTGTTTATCTGTGGCTTTGATGAAGAATGTATATGGGATTTAGTAGGGAAGAAACTTGCTGATAAGATTGAACCAAAGTTTAAAGTTGGGGATATAATAATCAATAAGGAGAATGGTGCAATTTCTAAGGTAAATAAAATTTTGTCTTATGATTATGAACTTATATCTTTTGAGACAGGAAAAAACTCTATTTTAGACCAAACTTTAATAAATATAAATAACAAACTTTGGACTCTTGCCGATGCAAAGGTAGGGGATGTGCTTGTTTGTAAGGGAGATATTAAAAACTCAAATGGAATTAAATATGAAAAAATATGTTTATTTAATAACCTTGGCAACGCTTTCTTTACATTGACAAAAACTTCTAATTATGTAGAAGAGTATGACATTGATGTGAATATTGATTATCCAGATAATACTGCTCTTGCAACAAAAGGACAAAAAGAAATTCTATTTATGGCAATGGCTGATGCAGGATACGCCTTTGATTTTGAAAAGAAAGAGTTAAAAAAGATTGAACCAAAGTTCAAGGTTGGTGATTGGATTACCAATGGCGAATTTATTGTTGGTCAAATAATATCAATCGGCAAAGAATATTATCATTATATATGTAATGGTATTGAGCAACCTCTTTATATTCCAAATGCACACAAATATCATCTTTGGACCATCCAAGACGCAAAGGATGGTGATGTGCTTATTAATTGGAATAACACTATTTTTATTTTTAAGGATATAGAAGATGAATCTGTAAAATTTCATATAGCTTATAATGAGAAGTGGGATGCGATTAAAACACCATCAACTAAATCATCTCATATGGGACTTCCAGAACCTCAGTTTGAGTTTCATCCAGCAACCAAAGAACAGCGTGACCTACTTTTTACAAAGATGAAAGAGGCTGGCTATGAATGGGATAATGCAAAGAAAGAGTTGAAGAAGATTGAACAGAAATCTGCTGAGTGGACACACAAAGATGGTAAAAATCTTGCTGAGTTATGGGAGATTTTGTCTGTTCATAGAAATACTAATCCACAAGTAGATAACCTAATGGAATGGGTGAAGGATTTGGTTTCATACAAAAGACAAGAGTGGAGTGAAGAGGATGAAAAACAAGCAAGACAAATAGAAAGAATAGTTCATAATGATGGTTGTACACAAAAGTTACAAAAACAAATAGCAGACTGGCTCAAATCCCTCAAAGATAGAGTACAGCCAAATCAAGAGTGGAGTGAAGAGGACAAAACAATGAAAATTCACACACTAGAAATAATCAAAAAATATTGGAATTCCATACCCGATACAGATTATGATGAAAATGAAATATCCGAGTCTTGTTATAATTGGCTCAAATCTCTCCGACCTCAGAACAATATTACTGATGAAGAGCTTACTCAAGCAAAGAAAGATGCTTATAATGATGCCCTTGACAAAATTGAATATCATAGTGGTGAGCCTACATTTGATGATGGATGGAGTGCTGCAATATGGTATTTAAAAAAGAGAAATACATATATAGTGTAGTAGTATTTTAAAACAAGTAAAATTATGGCACAAGAATATAGAGATTTATTACTTAAAGACCTTTGTGCAAGGTTACCCTATAGGGTTAAAATTAATGTATAAATAAACTAGGAGGGGCGATATGGATTTAGTGGTAGACATTTTCGCAACAGTAGGGGCTATAGTTATTTTATTTTTATTGTGGATGACGATAATAGTTCCATTTATACATTATTTGAAACGAATATATATATTCTATGTACTGAAGAAAATTCGTGTGGCGCATTATAAAACAGTCTATTCCTTTATTTTTGGGCCTGATAGCGTTGAAATTATAACACGAAAAGACTTTAAAAAAATTTATGGATGCGAAGCAGAATTTAAGCACTGTTTTTAATTGATATAATATGACACCAGAAGAAAGAAATTTATTGTTGAAAGACCTCTGTGCAAGGTCGCCTTATGGAGTTATGGTTCTCAATATGGCAGAAGGAGTAAATGAAGTTTGTGAACTTGATAGTATTATGACTTCAAGAAAACACAAAGATAAAATTTTCGTTTCTCTGACTTTGTTTGATGATTCAATTATGACTAGAATCGAAATGGTAAAGCCTTTTCTCCGTCCAATGTCAAGTATGACTGAGGAAGAGAAGAAAGAATATCAAGCATTCTTCAACTATGATGGTGTTGAATATCCAGAAGAATATATTGATTGGCTTAATGAGAAAATGTTTGCCTATCGCACTATTAATGGTAAGGATATGTTTGAGTTAGGTCTTGCATTGGAAGCTCCAGAAGGAATGTATAAGCATTTCGGTGATATGGATGTGGTTATAACTTCAGTTGAACACAAAGATAAATTATAATGATTTCAGAAGATTACGCTAGTTTTGAAACTGCAAAAATGTTGAAAGAAAAATGGCAAAAACAAATCGTTTTAATCAAGGAGACCTAGTGAGTGGTAAAAAATGGAATGGAGAACATTTCATTGGAGTATATGAACATGAATATGACTGCGGAGACCATGCAGTGTTCGATGGGAATGGGCATTTCTGCATCCATAAAAGAGATTGCCACCTTGCCAATGAGGAAGAGGCAAAAGAAATAAGAGAAAAAATTGTCAAATTAATGAAAAAAACTAGCAAGGCATCTAAGAAAAAAACAGCAAATAATAACGAAGAGTTGACAGAAGATGAACTTGAAGCACAGTTAACTGAGGCTTAATAAAAGTTAAATAACTATAAAATACCTAAGAGTTTTTGCTTTTGGGTATTTTTTTTTATACATTTGCATTATGAGTAAGAATATATTAGAAGCAATAAAAAATCTCAAATCTGCTATAGATAACAGTGCTGAGAACATAACGAAAATAACAAGTGGTAATGTATCGCATGAAGTGGCTAACATACGCTCAGTCGTGCTAAATCTAAGTGATGCATATATTAACCCTAACTTGAATAAGATTGATGATACAAACCTTAAGAGTCTGTTGGAGAAAACTAGTAGGAATCTATTTGCTATTAACAATACGTTGGAAATGCTGAACCCAACCAATGTTAGCGAGGCTAGAAAGAAACAACTCCATGATTGCCTTAAATTCTATTCAGATGCCCTAACACCATATATTGAGACATATGCCAAAATATAAATTCAGCACAATAGGAGCAAATAAAAACGGAAGTAAAATATTCTGCAAACTTACTCTAGATAAACATAATTTGTTGAGAGGGTATTATGATTTTGATAAAGAGAAATTCATAATTATCAAATACATATATCATAATTTCCCACAAGGAGTTACAAAAAATAAAATAAAAAAAGCATTGAAAGAAATATTGTTACTTGATTATGACTGGAATATATCATAGAATGAACCTTTATGATGGAGAAAAAAACCCATATTTAAAGCATACCAAAAATTTAGTTCCAAGAATAGTAAAATATGGCGATACTTTTGGATTTTGTTTGGTAGAAAAACACTATCCTGAAATATACTATTGTTTTTTGTCGGGGTATGGGGTCTTTGATGCAGATAGATATTGCCTAGGTGATGCTATTGAAAAACTGTCTTTGTCAGACTATTTCAAAATATCATACAGATTGAGGAGTTTGAAACTTAAAATTAACCTAAAAAAAATAATATATGATAGCAACAGAAATAAATGATTTCTTTAAATACCTTAATGAATTGTTAGAGAAATTCGTAACTTGTATTGAGGTCAAACCGATAAGGATTAAAAAAGATATGTATATCACTGGATTCCGAAGAGACGGTATTACACAGTTCGAAGCACATGTGAAACATATTAAACAAGTCCTTATAAAAACAGATGACTATAAAATGGAACTGCCGCTGAAAGACACACCAGAAGCGGAAATGTGGATAGACGTAGAGCTTTTATCACCACAAACTGTAAGAGAAGCATTCAATGAGCTAAGAAACTATTTCTACACATTGAAAGAATTTGTTATCGCAGAACTGAATTACCGCCTCAAAAACGAAATAGATAATTATTCACTCCATGATGAAACCATCATATATGATGAAAAAAGAACTGCTGCAAAAGAAATAATTGCGAAAAGAAAATTCTGCTCAGTCTTTAAATCAAGTTTCACTAATTGGGGTAAATTAAACGAGACTGAGAATAAAGAAAAACAACCTATAATAAGTGATGAGGAATTTGCAGATATGCCAATATTGAGCTATGTTTAACATAAGAAAAGAAATATGGCACTATGATTAACATAAAAAAAGAAATAACCAATCCACATACTCTATATCTAACAAAAGTAATTTTGTATAGAACAAGAACAGAACAAGGACTTGAAGCATATAAGATGATGAAAAGACTTGTTTATGTCGCATATAGAATGGGTGGCGAAATTGGCTACAATACTTTCTTAACTTCGGCTATAGTTTGGTTAGAGAGGAAAGAAACTATATATGATTTTATGAATATAGGATATAGGTTACGCGCACCATTCGCACCAATATTCGGATTAAATGCGAAAATAGTCTTAAAAGGTACATATGCACAAATAGAACAGCAAATATTAAATTTTATAGAAAATTCATTTTAATAACATACATTATGAATAAAAACGAACTTGAAAAAGCAATCTTTACAACAATTGTTAAAAACGGTGTAGATTCTTCTAAAGACATTGGTAACAATGATAACCCAATGGAAGATAAAGTATATACAAGAAGAATCAATATTAATGCACGATATAAAGATACAGAAATAGTATGCGTGAGCATTACAAGCGATACACCTTCATTTGATGACCCAACTAACGAAAACATGACGAGAATTAACACAAAAAACTCTCGTGGCATGTGGTGCAACATTTTTACAAATGAAGCAACAAAAGATATGCTCGAATTTATCTATTCAAAACTTTAATAGTATAATAACATATACAAATGAATAAAACATTTAATGGTGGAAAACTATATCTACTTGATATAAGAACAATATCTCCTTATGGTACAATCTATTATGGAACATTCGAAAGCCCTAAAGCCAAAAAGTTTGACTTGAGAATGTTCACTAACCCCATCGCTATTACTGGTATTACTGGACTACATAAAAAACAATATCTCGTATATTCACTGAATGACCAAATGCAAGTATTTGAGTTGGGAAGTCTAGAAGAAGAGGAAATAAAACCAAAAACTAGCCCAAATACCTTCATAGCAAAATTTAAAAATTTCTACGTCTCAACATCAAAACTAGAACTTATTGAACTATATAAGAGACATTGTAGAGAGGCAAAGAAAAATATAGAACTTGAGATTAAAAAACTCCCATCTTTTAATACAAAAAGTTTTATTTACTATCGTGAGTGTATGGGTAAAATTGATGAAACATATCGTGATTTTCTAAAACAAATTAAACAAGCATGAATTGGAAACCAAAAAAAGGCGTAGGAAAAAAACTATACGTGGTAGAACTAGATTATGTCTTCAATTGCTATATAGAACATGATGGCCTATTCACGTTATCAAATGTCGTACCGATGATGGAAATGTATAAAGACGTGTTAATCATTACAAACGGACAAACAAATAACTCATTATTCATTACAGCAAAAAGAAAAGGCGATAAAGAATATAGAACATTTAAACTCAAGAAAATTAAAACCATTGAGGAAAACAATGGCATCATTGTAATGAAAGGAAAAAATGTGTTCATTACCAACGATAAAAAAGCCATACTAAAATTTATTTTACCAGCATATAAGAAGAGATTAAGAGAAGCACAGCAAGAGGCTGTTGACGCTGCGCATGGGAAAATAAAACCTAGATATTCTTATTATCCAAGAGATTATGCACTCTCTAAGGTTAATGAACAACCAAAATGCATAAGCGATTCATATAAATTATTCCTACAAAAACTTAAAGAACTATGAACGATAAACCATTTACATTGTATTATATACCGCAACTTAAAAATATTAATTGCGATAATTTTCTAGTTGACACTGGAAAAATAGATGATGTAAAACGTATATCAAAAGGAATAACATTAACAGAACGTAAAGAAAATTCTAACTATTATATGATTGTAGGAGATAATTCAAATATCATATCAATGGGAATGACCAAGGAAAAAGAAACAAAAAACAAAAACATAATCTATATAGGAAAAAAAATATATTCAAGTTCACAAAAAGAACTCTATGACTACATAAAACGAAAAGTAACCAATAAATTACAAGAAATACAAAAGGATATAGAAAAAATACAAGGAATAAAGAAAGAACTATCTAGCATACTAGGTAATGAAACATTTGATGAACGTATTAATCAATTGTATAAAACAATAAAAACAATTAAAACAAATTCAAAAGAATTAATAACAAACCTTAAGAAAGTATGATTTGGAGTAATGAGGATAAATTGATAATGTACGTAGGACAGAGAATTTTTAGTCCAGAAGCATTCAATAAAGGACTTTCTATAACCACAATTCTACCGCCACTAGTAGATGTGGTAGGACTAACTTGCGGAGCAACAGATTCATCAAGACTCTATTTCATACAAGGAAAAGATATGAATGTGAGAGAACTCCCAAGAGCAAAGTATCATAAAAACTCTAAACATATCACAATAGAAACAGTATTACGAATGTATACAACTGATAAAAAAGCACTCTTCGACTACTATAAAGAACAATTCCATAAACTCATACAATATATAGAATCAAGCATCAATATACGAGAACGAATAGTAAATACAGCAAACACTATAAGGGATACACAATATGCACTCAAAGAAATACAAAAATATAGAGAAATAAAAGTAAATACTATGAACGCATATAGACAAACAATAGAAACTATTAAAAAACTATGACGTGGACTAATCATAATAATGATAAATTCATCTATATGTTTAACCTAGGTATACTAGGACATCTAGATACATTCTTTGTGGATAAATACCAAGGTACGGACTTAGGACTCAATAAAACCAATAAAGCAACAACCGTGTCAGTAGATACAATAGAGTCAATGTCAATCGCAACAATTACAACAAATACGCCACAAGGAATAATCTATCTTCCCAATATAGATGTACTATATGCAAACGAAACAACAAAACAATTCGCATTCATAGCAAAAAGCACAACATATAAAAACAAAATAAAACTCATCACTAACGATAAACAACTAATGATGAGAACCATTAAAAGAGTCATTAATAAAAGAGTATTAAGAATAGAAGAACTAAAAAAAACCATAATAAGGCGAAACTCTACACTCAACTCTACACTCATAGATACATACCATATTATGTATGATAATACAATAGGAAAACTATACCAAATCTATAATACTATCAATGAAAAAATAAAATCATTGTGATATGGAAAAAAATAATATCAACCTCATACTCACAGAAATGAAACATATAAGGAACGTAGCAACTATCATGGATATGTTCTTTAAACCATTCGAGGAATTCAGACAAGAAAAAAAATATACTGTCGATGAAGCCATTAAGGCAAAAGATACACAATTCGACTATCTACAAAAATATGGAACATTCACAATAAAAACAACACTAAATAAAATAGAAAACATACTTAAAAACCATAACACAAATGAAACTTGAAGAACTATTACCACAACTGCATAACAAAATAACATATTTCATATACCTAAATAGAACGACAAGTTTTCCTAGGTTATGCATAACAAAAACAACTGATATAAAAATAACAAAACTACCAATGTCATTAATAGAAGTATACCTACTTTCATTAGTAGGACAAAACACAATGCTATTGGGAGCAATGATTAGGAATTTGACATATGATGGACAAGAAATTGTTGAAAATAAACATGACTATATCAAATTTAATAAACATAAAAAATTTGATGACTGGTACATTGCACAAACTAAACAAGGACTAGTCAACGTTATTAAAATATTATTCAAAAAATATAAACTTCCACTATCAACATATAAGTATCTAATCACTACAATTAAAAATAACGAATGACACGTTTAGAACTAATATAAACCATACAAAAATATATACCTTACAAATGTGTAAGTCGTTGATAATTAGGAGCATAAGAGAGAAAAAATTGATAGGTGGGAAATACAATGAATAGGCGCATTTATAAAGCGTTTATGACGAAAAATATTTCCGTGAGAAATTGATGAGGTAGATAGAGTGAAATAAATTAAAAAAGTATCATAATATAAGGAAAAAATATAGGGAAAATATAGAAGAAAAACTGTTGCTTCTGTGTTCCAGAAAAAAAATTAAAAAATAATATGAAAAAATTCCAGTATTATACGATAATGAAATTTCTTGGTAATGATGTTAACACTACAGCATATGAAGATATAAATCGTTTTTGCGAACATGTGGAGATAACTAATCCAGGGGTTGACATAAATTCTTTAAGAAATAAGGTATGTGTATATGAAGAAAGTTTATCTGATGAAATGCATGATAATTATCCTTATGTATATATTGCTATTATTTCTGGGGAGATTTACATAACTATAAATTATAATGCATTACGAGAGAGATTATTTGATGAGGAGAGGAAGTTACGTATTGCTTTAGATGATTATGTGTGTACGATTAACTGTACAACTTGGACTCATAACGTAGTTGGTGAACATAGTAGTATCACATATGAAGTTAGCAAGAATGACGAAGAGAATTATCCGATGATTATAATATATAAGGATAGAATTCATTTATTAAGTAAAAATGGCAAGGTGAGTGGTGTGATAAATGGCAAATATCGTCTTTTCGATGCATCTACTTATAAGAATAAGTAAATATCATTAAAAATATTTAATATATTTTGCTAATTGAAAAAATTTTCATATATTTGCATTATAATATATAGTATATATGTCAAAAAAGATTAAAATAGATGTTCCTAATAAGGTTAAGCCAAATCTTATTAGTTTATTTCATAAATACTTATCACGTAAGGCGAAAGAGCCTAGTCATACTACTATTTATGACGAATGGGATGGCTATGATGATATGGCTGATTATTGGGATAGAGTATTTCCTGGTTGGGATAATGACCTTGACGATGATAGTGATATTATTTTCCCTCCTAGGAACAATGGTGTCTTAATTTTGAATCCCAAAGGTAAGGGGAAGGGTAAGAAGAAAGACCCCTTTCAAAATTTCTGGTCTCAAGAAGACCGTGAAGAATCTTTTTCTAAGGGTGGTAAGGGCAAGATGAAACATAAGAAGGGCAAAAAGGCTAGGATATTAGATATAAATGCTCCTTATAGTAGTTATGAAGATGACCCAACCGAGTATAACTTGGATGAAAATACAGAAGATAAGGAGATATGGTTTTATCCAGATTATCATTGTAAGGACGATAGGTTAGAATTCAACTCTATCAAGGAGTTCAGTGATTATTGTGAAAATCAAGGATATTTTGTATCTAGTGAAGTTGCCAATGACTTATCATGGAGATATGAGAGTCATTGTTGTTTATGCCCAGAATCTGAGAGGGTTGGTTTATTGGAAATAATGTCTGAACATAGTTATGGCGAAATGTTTTATGAGGCTTGTGAAGAACAAGAATTAAGTGACATGTAAGCATTATGAATAGAAGTAAAGATTTAAGAGCTTTATTTAGGCAGTCGTTAATTAATGAAAGGAAACGACCTACTACTACATATCGTTCTCCTTATTATGGTGACAGTTACCCTAATAGTGTACATAGGATACCTAGTCAGTATCGTGAGGGCGAAATTCAGTTTAGTAAAGAGGTGTGTATATACTTTTACGAATGGTCTGATGTTAACAGACAGCCACGTTGTTTTTATCAACTTGAGGCGTTTGAGAATTTCTTGAAGTCTAGTGGTATTTACATGCAATTATATCAGCGAGAGATTATTCAGAATCTTGGAACAGTATATGTCGCATGTTATACTGGGACAAAAAATCTAAATCTTCGTGGCTCATATGATAACTTATTGGATAGTATGAAGGAGTATGAAGCATCCAAGTTGCTGTCGAATATGACCAATAAGACTCCAAAGGTTCTTC
>Ga0310691_10006796_pt1 | contig 12124 bp, 25 predicted proteins | sample 176DNAGHGlowgp2_FD_203887 | JGI IMG/M metagenome (GOLD analysis project Ga0310691, IMG submission 203887) | Sheep rumen microbial communities from Palmerston North, Manawatu-Wanganui, New Zealand - 1766 DNA GHGlow gp2 (v2) (version 2) | ecosystem: Host-associated > Mammals > Digestive system >... | reverse complement strand
CTCAACACGAATTATTATGTGCTATAGGAAGTGTTGATGGTCGTTTGAGCGAGATGAATCAATTATATGTGCAATTTTCAGATGTTTTAAGTGATTATAATTACAAGCACCCAAGTTATTATCAAGAAAGTCATAACATTATTGAGGATGCATATTATCAATATATGAAAGGAAAATGAATAATATGATTAAAACAACTGGATCTGGTTATCAACCGAATACAATAGGAACAGATACGGGATCACTCCAAACCCCACCAACAACCGGCAGTGTATTGGATCAGTACAACAATGATTGTCCCAACAAGTTGCCTTGTGGTGTGTGTAGATTAACAAATCAAATGTGTCCCAAATTTGGTGGGTGGCAAATTGATCCTGTATGGACTTGTAGCACAAGCGGTGGGTCTATCGGGTCTGCTAAAATAGAGGCAAAGATGTGAATAAAAAGATTATTGTTTCATGCGAAATGGAAGAGAGATGGATAGACCACTTTTGCTCTTTCTTAAAAAGATTGCAATACAATGGGGAGCAGGGAAGATCTCGCCTTGAAGGATTTTACTCGGATGGAGACGGGGATTTTAGACCAAAATTTTCCTTTCTTACATTAGAGGAAGCCATAGTTAAGGATTGTGAACCGAGAGAGAACACCAACGAAATCAGACCGAAAGACTATTTTGATGCGGGTTGATGTATGAAAATACCAAAATACATTGATAATTTAATCAGTAGGAGAGAAAGACTTGCCTACGAATTGGAAGATGTTTGTAGCACATTAGAGATATGGCTTGAAAAGAATGGGTGGGATGACCTGCTGGATGGGGATTTGATGGAAGACACCCGTGGAGGTGTCGAAATCTATGTAAATCCAAGCAAGTCTGCTAGCAGAATAAGAAAATATATCGAGGATAAACTATGAATCTACAAAGAATTGACCTTATTTTCCGAGGAAAATGCTATAAAGGTTTTTGGCATAAAGGTAGTTATATTGCAAAAGACAGTTTGATTGTTAAGGATGATGGTGAAGAAATAGAAGTTATCCCTGAATCTGTCGGTCAATTTACTGGTTTGCGTACTAGCTGGGACTGCGGTAGATTTCCCGTGTATGAGGGAGATATTCTTTCTTGCAAGCATATATGGACTGGCATGGATGATAAAAAGAGAATATGTGGTCTTGATGCTTTATCGCTGGTAAAACTACCTTCGGAAGAAGAACTTTTATCCCAATTTGAAAAGCAAGATATTAAATATGTCTATAATAAAATATATGACAAAAGCAATCACATGTTCAAAGAGTTTTCGTACCGTCGTGACTATGTTGTAGAAAGAGATCGTGACACTGGTGGGTGGAGATTGAGAAATAAGGATGTTATAAAACCACTGAATAACAGTCTGTTGTGTAATCGAAAGGCTGCGATTATTGGTAGATTTTTCGACAATCCGGAAATGCTTGAAAGGTACAAAGATTTTGGTCGGACTGTAACGATAATTGAAACGAGCGAGGTATTTTAAAGATGGAAGAATCCATGATCTATAAGAGTGAAAATACAAAAACATATAGAATCGAACAGGTTATCGGACTAGATATTCCAAGAACTATCGGTATTCCTGTTGGAAAAGAAGTAGACTGTACGGCTGCAAATAGAATTGTCCCCAACCATCTGCTATATGCAGTAACAGAAATGATTAAAGCACATCCTACTGCTGAAATTGATATTAAAATGGGTATTGGTGAACTACCTTATGACTAAAGTCATAAAGGCTTCCTACTTCACAGACAGTTGCTTATAATATATAAGTCTTATACCGTCTCCATAGGCTTAAACTCCCGTAGTCCCTACGGTACTAATTTATCTTTACATTCTTAATAATCCCTTATTGAGAATATTTATCGCAGCGTTTATATCTCTGTCATGCAAACAACCACAAGACGGACAATTCCAATGTCTTATAGATAAATTCTTCACTTCTATGTTTTTATAACCACAATTAGAACAGATTTGGCTACTTGGAAAGAACCTATCAATTTTTATAATCTTTCTATCATGCCATTCAGCTTTATAAGATAACATTCTGACAAATTCAGACCAAGAAGCATCGGAAATACTTTTTGCAAGTTTGTGATTCCTAACCATGTTCGCCACAGATAGATCTTCCAAACATATGATGTCATTTTCTTTTATGATATTTGTTGACAATTTATGAAGGAAGTCGTTTCGTTGGTTGGAAATTTTCTCATATAATCTTGAAACGAGAATTCTTGCCTTATTTCTATTCTTACTTCCAATTGATTTTCTTGAAAGTCTTTTTTGAAGTAATGCAAGTTTCTTCTGTGACTTGTTAAAATATTTTGGGTTGTTTACTTTATCACCGTTAGATGTTGTCAAGAAGTCTTTAAGTCCTAAATCAATACCAATAGCAGACCCTATATTTTCATATTCTTCAATAATAGAGTTCTTACAATTTAGAGAAACAAAGTATTTCCCACTGCAGGTTCTTGATATTGTTGCTGAAAGTATTTTGCCACTTATTGATAAATTGTTTTTAGTCTTAACAAGACCTAATTTAGGCAATTTTATATAACCGTCTAAATATGTTATCGAGTTTGAATTGTTGGTAGATGTGTATGATTGCTTAGCTGACTTTTTACTCTTAAATTTGGGGAATTTTCCGTTTTTAGAAAAGAAGTTTTTATAGGCAGATTCCAAATTTTTAAGTGAGTGCTGATATGCCGTAGCATCACAATCTTTTAACCACAGTAACTCAGACTTTAATAAAGTAAGATCATTAGCACATTTATAATAGTTAAAAGTTTCCTTATTTTCTTTGTACAGATTTATCCTCTTATCAAGGTAATAATTATAAACAAATCTACAACAACCGAACATATTTTCTATCCTTTGCTGTTGTTCTTTGTTTGGATAAATCCTATACTTAAAGGATTTTGTTACTTCTTTCATTTTTCAACACTTTTAAGATAATTCATAATAATGCTTCTAACGAAAGATGCAAGAGGTCTACAATCCTCTTTAGCCAATTCATTCAATTTGTTAATAACTTCTTCTTCGAGTTGAAGACCGATCATTTTTTTCATAATATTATGCTCCTTAATTATTGTTCTATTATAATTTAGCAGTATTTTATTGCATAATATTATACAATTTTTATTTTTGCTTTTTAATATAAATTCATCACACGACCGAAGTCACATGTCTTATCTGTCAGAATATTGATAAGTGGAGTCCTGTATCCCCTTGTTATAGAATTCAAGTTAATGGAGAGGTCTGGGACGGCGACGAATAAGTTAAGTAAGGAGTGAGATTTACATTCTCACTCTTTTCTTTTTGTTAAAATAGTTGACAAACTGCACGAGATATGTTATAATATTATTGTAGTAAAAAGAAAGAAGGAGCAAACGTATGAAATTTTGGCTTTATGTATTTCAAGACGGATACACGTGTCACACGGTAGGTAAGATGGATAAACTTTCACTGTCGTTGGAAATCCGCAAACATGGCAAATTAAAATTGGAATTCTAATGAAACAAAAGAAAAAGCCCGCGCTGAAAAGAGAAACCCGCCCGACATGGGCTGGGTTCAAGCCTCGCAAAGAGGCGACCAAAAAAGAGCGCATAGAGCACGCTCGCAATAAACACAAGGGGGTTCAAGAGTAATGAAAATCACCTTTACAAAAGAAGAACTGGAAAAATTCAAAGAAGGCGAAGGATGCGCCGCTTTTGACTGCTCTGGGTTTGCTTGTAGCAGATGCCCTATTGAACTTTACATGGAAGATGGAAACTTTGAAGATGAAGTCAAATTCATCGAAGAACACCTTGAAAAATAATTCAAAAAATTTTTCAAAAACCTATTGACAAATCGCCAAAAGTATGATATAATATAAGTACAAAAGAAAGAGAGGAATTAAGAAATGAATCAATATATCATTACCGCAACAGTTTCTAGTCTTGAAGATGGTATGTTTGTTGGATTTGCCGGCAAGGGTGACTACGGGTATGAGTGGAAAAAGGATTTCTCAAGTAGTGTTCTCTTGTTTGAGAATGCGGAGTGCGCAGAGGAAACCATTCGTGAATATAACGCAATCTCTGATGATTTGTTGAGATGGTTTCCCGGAAGAGTTGATGATATTAGGATTGTAAAGGTTGAATTCACTTTCGTGAAGGATATTAAGTTGTAAGTATTTATAGCTGGTAAGGATATGTTCAAAAAGAATAAAAAATTAAAGAAACAAGTGAGCAATATGTACACCGTACTATACGGTCTTGAAACTCAACTGGAACAGGCAAGGTGGCACAAAGACAACACAGATATTCCAGAAGATGAGAGAAAACAACATGAACTAATCTACAAAGTTCTTAAGTATTGGTACCTGGAAGTATATAAGGCTTTGAACGGGGAGTTAAAAACGGAATGAAACTCTGGATTGATGATGTGAGACCAGCACCTGATGGATATGTTTGGGTTAAGAGCGTCAATGAAACAAAGTTGCTAATTGTTAGGAATAAGTGCTATAAAAAGTTAATCAACCTGCATGACGGTGGCCTTCGCAAACTCCTTGAGTTTGACAATGACACGCAAATAGAACTCATAGACACAGACCACGATGCAGGTGAATATGCTTCCGATGGCGGGGATTATATCAAACTCCTTGATTGGCTTGAAGAAGAAGGTTACAATATCCCTATTCACATTCACAGCATGAACCCTGTTGGAGTTGAAAACATGAAAAGAATTATTAAAAGAAACGGATGGATTGAAGTATGATTAATTCTAACAAATATTATGTAATTTCTGCTGAAGGCTATTATGATGGAAAGAAAGAAATCAGATATGTCGGGGCAGATGTCGGATATAGTGGATATTATACTGGCTACCCCTGTTGGGTAAGCGATTACGCTTCGATGAGCACGAAGAAATTTACAAGTAAAGAAGATGCGAAAAAATACTTGTTTTCCGAACATCAATACCTTATTGATCACGGTCCTTTCAAGGTGGATAAATCCACTATTTCTATTATGGAAGTATGCCTTGTGTTTGTTGAAAAAATTGATGTTGATGACTTTGTTATGTCTTGAGTAACCAACGGGGAGTATAAATATGAGTAGTAAACTTGCAAAAGCAGTAAAACAAGCAAAAATGCTTAGCGAACAGTATCCTGAATACTTTCATGTTATGACTAAAAGGTTTCATAAACCTTCCGTTGTGATAGGTGGATGGCACAGAACTTACATGGGAATGAATGGGTGGATTACTCATAAGATTTTTTGTGGCGGGGACGAGGTGCAAATCGTTACTTACGGTAGGGGCAGAGGAAAGTCTCTCGTGGATTTTGGGGTAGTTCAATAAGGAGAGAACATACCGTGAAGGGAACATTAGACAATTATCTGAATAATGCACTGGAGTTGAGTAAAACAGTCAACTGGGATGTTTTGGTACTCACGGATCTAAATGGAAAATACAGTATTGTTATGGATGGGGATATTCCAGATGGTGGTCCGTGGTATCTGACGGCAAGGTTTAATAATGGACATTTTTATTGCTGTCTTGATTTTCCATATCCTAGATAAGGTGAATATTTTTAGGGTTGCTGAAACATGCAACCCTATTTTTATGAAATAATTTGATAAATAGTTAACAATCTTAATCAAAATTTAATCGAAATTTAATCAATTTTTAATAATTTGTTCATACATTATTAACAAATTTAATCAATTTTTCATAGATTATTAACAGATTGTTAACAATTTCGGTAATATGCACAAATTGATAAATTTTTAACAAGCGACTGGTATATAATATATGAAGGAAAAATCACTGCAAAAGTACAAAAACAAGACCTAAAAAATGCAAAATTTTGGTATATAATAATGAATCAAAGAAAAATGCTTCGCATTTTTCATTATATTTTTATATATAGAATATATTTATTTATTATTATAATAATTATAAACTAGTAAACTAGTTATATTTATTTATTAACTTGTTAACTGACTAGTATAGCGCACTATAGACCGCATCCTATATGACGAACACACATATATAGTGCCTTATATGGGGTTCTACGCACGTGTATACGCATGTATGGGGGCATATCTGCAAGAAATTCTGTCTGGAAATTTGCAAATATGTCAGAGAGGCAAAATTTGCTATCTAAAATCAACTTTCTTAAAAAAGTTAGCCAACCATGCCTTTTTTCCAAGAAAATGCAACAGAGAGAGTTTTAGAGGCATCTCCGTTGATGTCATATTTTAGCAATTTTCAGAAAATAGTTAGAAAATATAGTTGACAAATAAACAGAAATGTGATATATTATACTTATAGGATTTTTGAAATTATTTTTGAAAATGCCATTTTTGTATATTTTGCACAAAAGGAGAATATTTTCATGAAAGTGTATCTTGCAGGGTCTTTTGCGTTTGATGATAAGAACAAGAGTTTTACAAGAAAGCAGATATTGTCAAACATTTCACAAATGTTAAGAAAAGAAGGTCATGAGGTGTTCTGTCCGTGGGAGCATACCATTCCGAACGCATGGGATCTTCCTAACAGAGATTGGGGGATGGCTGTGTATGGGATGGATGTTACTGCAATTCAGAATTGTGATGTTGTAGTCATGGTTTCATACGGGAAGAAAGAGAGCAACAATGGCTCTGCTTGGGAATGTGGGTTTGCTTGTGGAATTGGGAAGAAAGTGGTTGTTGTGAGTGCTACTGATGATGTTGAAAGTCTGATGATTGTTGGTGGTTGTACTTCCCATCTTTCTCGAATTAGTGATCTGTATAACAATGACCTTGATGATATTGTTTCAGAGAGAATGAGAACAGCAGAGAACGAAGTGAGTTAATATTTTTTATATACTATAGATTTTACATGTTTCAGATTCACGCTTTTTTATTCAAGTAATTTCTATAATATTCTTATCATAATATATTAATTGTTTCAGATTCACGCTTAGACAGACAAGCATATAAACAATAAAAGAAGCGAGTTAATATTTTATTCCTTCTAATAGTTATTATTGTTTCAATTTCACTATTTTTCAGAATAGCATACATTTCATAGAATAGTAAAATATTTGTTAGAAAATAGTTGACAATCACTTTATAATATGTTAGAATAGAAGTACAAAAATAATATTATTTAAGGGGAGAAAAACAAACCATGAAAACTTGGAAAGTATCTTATAAGAAGGGCAACAGTGTTCCTACTGTCACTGTAGAAGCACACACCAGAGAGCAAGCAAGATATGCTTACATGAAGAAGTTCAACCTTTTCAATTATTGCAATGTAAAAGCAGTAAGAGCATAAGAAGTATTGACATCATGAAAGATCCTAAGCAAACTGAAATCTATAAAGACTATGCTGGGTTTATGGAAACAGCAGACAAGATTGAAGAAGAATGTAAGAAGATGAAGATTATTGCTTCCGCTCACATTGATGATAACAGCAATATCATTACAGATTATGAATGGAGAAAAGCAAAGGATTCCATGAATGAATTTCTGTATTATCTTGTATCCAAACAGAATGAGGTAATGGAAAGATCATTGAAAGAAGCAAAGGAGTAAAAAGAAAATGGATGAAAAAATCGTTTTATTAAGCGATCATACATGGTTTGCGGTTTATACCGAAGAGCAAGCCCAGCAGATTGTCAATGAACATAAATGGAAAGACATCCGTTTCAAATATGGCATCTATATTGAACCACAGTCTGACAAAACCATTTTATATCCTAATATTGAAAGAATAAAAGCAGATAAATAAAAAGCAAAAATTAAAATCATTAAAAATTTGTTCATAAATATCCGCTAAATTATAGTGAATTGTTTTTTCATGGAAAAGAGAATGATGAAACATAAATATTCATATTCAGGATACGTAAGAGATACAATCTATTATAAGCCCTATAAAGAAACACATAACCACTATCAAGTAGAAGCCTATTCAATACAGCAAGCAATGTTTCTATTAAGAAGAAAGATAGCAAAGGATATGAAGTTAGAAGTATTTCAGATAGGGATAGACATAGAAGGTATTCAGGATTATGGTCTTACAGAAAAGATAACAAATAACAAGCCAAAAAATATTGTATCTAATAATATAGAAGAACAATTATCAATTACTTTTTAACAGGAGTAAATAAAAAATGAACAGAGAAAAAGTGGTAGAGTACATTAAGAACATGGATGATGAAGACATTATCATGTTGGTAAGGGATATTAACTCCTATAATGGAAATCTTGATGACATCACATACTATACTTTCGATGAAGATTTCTTCGAGAATTTCTTTGATGATCCTATGGAAGCAGCAAGAGCAACTTTCTTCGGAGATATTCAATCTTGGAGTGACGAATACATTAAGTTCAATGCTTATGGAAACCTTGAGTCAAGAAGTGAATATCAAGTAGCAGCAGAGTGCAGAGATTACGCAGATGAAATTGCCGATGCAATTGAGAGTGACTACAACCATCTTGATCTCCCCGATGAACTTTATGATCTTGTTGTGGAAGATGAAGAGGAGGAAGAACAGTAATGGGTGCAGGTGCAGGATATAAAATTACAACAAAAGATATTTATGTAGAAGGACAGGTAACCTCTGCAAAGATTATTGGTAAAGATTATCTTGGAGATCCCCTTATTCTCTGTGATTGTGACATGAAAGGCAAGGCAGGTTCATTAAGAGCATCTTCTTATATGTATAGTACAGAAGAAATTGAAGATGTTGAATTTGTTGTTACTAAAGCACTCCTCTCTGTTAATGGAGATGAAGAAGCAGAAGAGATTGTAAATGACAACAAAGAACTTTCAGAGATTATTAAAGATGACCTTGAAAGAGGTTCTATCGACTTTATCTATGGTGGTGGATATGTTCATTCAGAATGGGATGGAACAATCTGCTCTGTAGAAGATTCTATTAAGAACTCCAAGAGAACTGACTACAATTTCTATATGATTGATGATGCTTATGCTGTGGCTGCTGTTGATGCAACTGTAACAGACGATAAGATTATCAATTATGTAGATAAAGCAGTTCAAGGTGAAAACTTTGAAGAACAATATGTTGTCTATGATGAAGATAGCAACATTGTAGATGAATATGACAAAGAAGAAGATGCCATCGAAGAATGTAAGAAGCATGGTGTCGGTTCCTATGTAGATAAGGTTCAATATTATTATGACAGCAACGGGGATTTTGACCTCGACAATTTTGATACAGACCATGAAGTAGTCTATGAGAAAGAAGAAGCAGACGAATCCTTAACTGAATCTGCTGATGATGACATTGCAAGTGCTGTCAATGGAAAAGTAATTGACTTCGGTGATAATGGTTACTATTATGTAAACTATGATGGATATACTCTTCAAGCAGGTAGTGCTACTAACAATGGTTTTATGGTTGAATATGAAATCGACTATGATCATGACAAGAGCATTGATGCTAACTTAAATGATCTTTATGATAAGATTATTGAAGAGCATCCTGAATATGTTACCGAGTCTGTCAATGAGAAATATTGCACTGCCGAGCGGTTTAATGAAAAACTGAATGAAGACCTTGAAGATGGTCTTAAAGTAAGAGAGTGGTATGTATCTGCCTTCCCCAATGATGAACTTGGTTGGGAGATCAATGCTGATGCTACCTTTGACGGAGTACAGAAAGCAATTGACGAGGGTGCTGATGTATATGCACTTCTTGAAGTCAATGACAGTTTAATTCGTGAAAGAGTTTTCGATAAACTTTCTGACATTACTGGTGTTCCATATGATGACATCTTTGAGAAGTGGGTAAATGGCAGTGATGAAAGCAAGAAGAAAGCAAGAGACGAACTGATTGCTTTTGATAATTGATTATTCTGAGGGAGACATATAAAAGTGCCTCCCTCTAAAAATATTTTTAGAAAATTTTACAAAATCTATTGACAAATGGTTTTGTTTGTGATATACTATAAGGGCAGTCAAGATATTGGCTGACTATAAACAGACCGAAAGGGAAAATTAAGATGGACAAGAAAGAAGCACTTGAGAAGTATCTTGGAGTAGAAGTCAAACAATCTGACTACGATGAGAATACTTTTGAAACAGAAGACGGAGAAGAGTACCTTGTTCTTGATGGGGACGAAGCAGACAAGGCAACCTATGATGATATTGAGAGTTTCATTTATGACGAAGGGATTGAAGGATTTACACAGGGATTCCAAGATTGGATTTATAGCAATGCAGTAGATGAAGATTTCCTTTATCAAGTAGTAGATGAGGATATTGACAGACTTGTAGGTGAAATGCTTGATGATTCAGAAGCACTTCTTGAAAGAGCAAAGGAACTTGAGGTTCTCCCAGAAGATGCTACAGAAGAAGATCTGTATGACGGGATTGATGAAGACATTAAAACTGCATGGATGGATGAGATTGCAAAGGATAGCACCTACGAAGATTACATTGTAGATAATTTTGGTTCGGAAGAACTTTCATACCTTGTTAAAGAGAACGATGCCTACGACCTTGACAAGATTGTTGAGGAATGTATTTCTTGGGACGGAAGAGGACATTTCCTTGCCAAATATGATGGAACAGAGCATGAACTTGAAGGCGATGAGCCTGGATATATTGAGTACTATGCATACAGAACGAACTGAGGTAAATAATTTATGGCAGATAAGTTTATATTAAATGAAGATTTTGACATTCCTGGTGCTGATGAAGCAGCTGATGTGCTTGGATATGATCCAGATGCAGAACCAACCCTTGAAGATCAAGGTTGGGAATACGTAGCTAGTAAGGATGTCTACGATGAAGATGGGTTCAGAGATTCCTATATGTGGTATAGGAAGGATGGTAATAACCGTTTCTTCTTCTCTTCTGATGTTGACTATGGAGATCCTGAATACTTTGACTGGGAAACCGAAGGTGATGAAGCAGCACAGGAATGGTTTGACAGTTATGGAGAAGATGAGGATGATCTTACACTTGTCAATAACAGAGAGGCTGCCATTCTTGGTAAAGGTGGTGACCCCGCTGATGACAAGAAAGCACTTGTTAACGAAGATGATGACATTGAGGGTACAGAGTGGTACTCAACAGACATTAAAGAAATTCCTTATGGCAAGAACAATAAGAGAATTCAAAACAGGAAACTTGTCGATGTTGACAAAGAGCCAGTAAGAAAACCTGTTAATGAAGACTTTGAAGATAGCAATGAAAATGCTACCCTAATCAGAAATGCTCTTGCATCAGGAAGTCTTGACAGAGATGCTTTCATTGATTATGTTCTTACTAACACACCTGATGAAATGCTTTCCGGTGCTGTAAACTTTATTGGTACTCAAGACTTCGATACAGAAGATGACCTTGACTTCCTGGGTGATGGTGTTGATGTAACAGATAGCTTTGCAGACGATCTGTTTATTGATGAAGACACTCTTGAAGATGGCAGTGTTATTACATTAAAGGATTACTCAAAGGGTGACGCCTCAACGTTACAAAATGACAGTAAACCTGTATGTGATGATTGCGATGACCTTCCCGATGGTGTTGACATTACTCTCGTAGATGTGGATGATGATAAACCGCTCGAAGAGGAAAAACCTTTACAGGAAATGGGACCTCTTGCAGCCACTCTTTTAACAGCAGTAGCACCTGTTGTAGCAGATAAAGTTATGGATAAGGTTCTTCCGGAAGAAAAGGGAGAAGAAAACAAGGTTGATTGTGAAGTTCATGGAAATGCCGACGATGACGATGTTGACATTAAAGGTATCTGATAGGAGATAATCATATTATGGAAATTAAGAAAAATAAAACACTTGCAGAGGCAATTCAAGAAACTGTAACACCTGATGTTATGGCTACTATTGAATCCACCGAAAAGCATAAAGAAGAAACGGACAAGGCAAATTCAGATGCACAGAAAATTGCTGACGATTTTGTAAAGGGTGAAGAAAAGTATGCTAAAAAGTCTGCTGACAATAGCAAGAAATTAAAACTGTCAGAAGACCTTGATGAAGCTGTAGAGGATGAGTATATAAATGTATTTGGAGAGGTGTATGGGGACCTGGTTAATCAGTTCCCCAACGCCCGTATCCGTAGTGGCTTTAATAAGGAAGAAACAGAAGG
>Ga0310691_10006795_pt1 | contig 12124 bp, 11 predicted proteins | sample 176DNAGHGlowgp2_FD_203887 | JGI IMG/M metagenome (GOLD analysis project Ga0310691, IMG submission 203887) | Sheep rumen microbial communities from Palmerston North, Manawatu-Wanganui, New Zealand - 1766 DNA GHGlow gp2 (v2) (version 2) | ecosystem: Host-associated > Mammals > Digestive system >... | reverse complement strand
CCCAACGCAGGTGGGACGGAAAGCGGGAAACCCAATATTTTATCCCTTTGAAACGTCGATTTGTCCGCCAAATCGGCGTTTCGTCACTTTTTTTGTCCGCCACTCACACACGTTTGCGCACGTACGCCGTGCGGGGTAATTTTGCAGCCGGAAAATAAACGAATGACATGATCAGAAGTTTTGACGAGCTGTATACCGAATTGAAGGCAAAGGGAATCCGCAAGCGGATGACGGCCGCCTGGGCGGTCGACGGACATACGGTCGAAGCGGCTGCGACGGCGGCCCGGATGGGTTTCGTCGAGGTCACGCTGGTGGGCGATGCCGCCTGCATCGGCCAGGTCTGCCGTGAACGGGACATCGATCCCGCAACTTTCCGCATCATCGACGTCCCCGACGAGATGCAGGCCGTCGCCGAAGCCGTGCGCCTGGTCCGTTCCGGCGAGGGCGACCTGCTGATGAAAGGGCTGTGCTCGACCGACAAGTTCCTGCGGGCCATCCTGCACAAGGAGACCGGCCTGCTGCCCCCCAAGGGGCTGCTCTGCCACGTCGGCGTATTGGAGAACCCGCGCTATCACAAACTGATATTCATGGGCGACATGGCCGTGATCCCGCTTCCCGACTTCCGCCAGAAGGTCCAGATCACGGGGCACATCGTCTCCGTAGCCCGTTCCTTCGGCATCGAGCGGCCGAAGATCGCCTTCATCGCCGCCACCGAGCAAATGCTCGATACGATGCCGGCGTGCATGGACGGCGCCATGCTCGCCAAGATGTGCGACCGCGGCCAGATCCGCGGCTGCATCGGGGACGGTCCGCTGGCCATCGATGTCGCGCTCGACCGTGAATCGGCCGCGATCAAACGCCTGGACAGCCCCGTGGCAGGCGACGCGGACGGCCTCCTGTTCCCGAATCTCGAAGCCTCCAACGTGTTCTGGAAGACCAATTCCAAACTCGCGGACGGCGTCCGGCAGGCGGGCATGCTCGTCGGGGCCAAGGTGCCCTGCGTGCTGTCCAGCCGCGCCGACGACATGCAGACCAAACTCAATTCCATCGCCGAGGCGGTGATGTTTGCCGCATAGCCATGAAAGGACGCGTACTTGCCATCAATACGGGCTCCACGACCACCAAGGTAGGTTATTTCGTGGACGGCGCCCTGCGCTGCGAGCGCAAGCTGGAGCATTCCACGGAGGAGATCGCGAAATACTCCCACGTGATGGAGCAGGACCACATGCGCCGCGACGCCATCATGGACTTCCTGCGGCAGGAAGGCATCGGCCTGGACGAGATCGACATCGTGATGGCACGCGCCGGCCTGTTCTCCCCCGCCATCACGGGCGTTTACCGCGTCAACCGCGACATGCGCGACGTGCTGCTGACCTGCCGGGACGGCACCCACGCCTGCAACCTCAGCGCCGTCATCGCCGACGACATCGCCGACGAGGCACAGTGCCAGGCCTATGTCGCAGACCCGCCCATGGCTGACGAGATGCTGCCGGAATGCCGGATCGGCGGCCTGCCCGAATTCCCCCGGAGGGCTTTCTTCCACGCCCTCAACTCGCGCGCGACGGTCCGGAAGTACCTGCGGGACCACGGCCACGAAACCAACGACATCACGGCCATCGTCGCCCACATGGGCGGCGGAATCACCGTCACGCTGCACCGCAACGGACAGGTCATCGACACCAACAATGGCCTGGGCGGCGACGGTCCCTTCACGCCCGAACGGGCGGGCAGCTGCCCCGCGTTCCCGCTCATCGAGATGTGTTTCAGCGGCCGTTACGACGAGAAGCAGGTCAAGAAACGCGTCCTCGGACAGGGCGGCGCCGTGGCCTTCTTCGGGACCAGCGACCTGCGCGAGATCGAGCGGCGCGCCCGCGGAGGAGATGCTGCCTGTGCCACCTGGCTGGAGGCCTTCTCGCTGAACATCGCCAAGTATATCGCTTCGCTCGCGACGACCGTGGAAGGGCGCGTGGACGTGATCCTGCTCACGGGCGGAACGGCCCGCAGCGGACTCATCACCGAAGGCATCCGACGCCGCACCGCCTTCATCGCCCCGGTGGAGATCTATGCCGGGGAGAACGAACTGGAATCCCTCGCCGAAAACGGCTACAACATACTCTCGGGCACCGTCAAGGTGCACCGCTATGACAAAAACAAACTTGTAGAAGACTGAATATCCTGAGCTTATGAAACTGATCGGAACCGGAAGCGCCTTGCCGAAACGGCAGGTCACCAACGACGAAATCTCCCAATTCCTGGACACCGGCGACGCCTGGATCTGCCCGCGCACCGGCATCCGCTCGCGTCACGTCATCTCCGACGAACTGCTGGAGGACCTGGCCGTCGAAGCGGCCGGGAAGGCCCTCGAGATGGCCGGACTCACGCCGGCGGACATCGACTTCTTCATCTGCTCGAACGTCGTCAATGAGTACATGACCCCCGGGCTCAGCTGCATCGTCGCCCACAAGATGGGCATCGCCTGCCCGATGATCGACATCAACTGCGCCTGCCCCGGCTTCATCTACGCGATGGATATCGCCGAGACCTACTTCCAGGCGGGCAAGGTCAGCAACGTGCTGATCGTCTGCGCCGAGGAGCCGTCCCGGATGACCTCCTGGGAGGACCGGAGCACCTGCGTGCTGTTCGGCGACGGGGCCGGCGCGGCCGTCTTCACCAAAGGCGACAAGCTGAAGGCCGTCAAGCTGAACGCCGAGCCCGCTCCGGACAAGATCTGCGAGTTCCGCTCCCTGATGCCCACGCCCTTCGTGACGAAGGAAGAGAGCGACTCCCCGCTGCTGATGAAGGGCCGCGAGGTCTTCCGCTTCGCCGTGAGCACCTCCGTGCGCGACATCCAGGAACTGGTCGCCCGCTGCGGCCTGACGCTGGACGACGTGAACTGGTTCATGATCCACCAGGCGAACCTGCGCATCATCGACGCCATCCGCGAGGGACTCGGCGTCGAGGAAGCGCGCTTCCCCACCAACATCGCCGACCACGGCAACTCCTCCTCCGCCTCCTGCCCCATCCTGCTGGACGAGTGCAACCGGAAAGGCATGTTCAAGAGCGGCGACATCCTCGTCTTCAGCGCCTTCGGCGCAGGACTTCTTTCCGCGGCCGCCGTTTTGGAATGGTAAAAATATTGCCTACCTTTGCGCGGCAATGAAAAACCGTAGAGTGGTCATCACCGGTATGGGCGTTGTCTCCCCCGTGGGCAACGACGTCGATACTTTCTGGAAAAACCTGGTCGCAGGCGTCTGCGGCATCGATTTCATCCACGATTTCCCGACAGACAGGCTGCCGGTCAAGATTGCCGGCATGGTGCGGGATTTCGACCCGCTCGCCTATGGGATGGACCGGGGGTTCGCCCGCAAGCAGGACCGTTTCACGCTCTACGGCGTGGCGGCCGCCTGGCAGGCCATGCAGGACGCCGGCCTCAAGGCCGGAGGAGACGGCGGCAACATCGCCCCGGACCGGCTCGGCGTGTATGTGGGCAGCGGCATCGGCGGATTCGAGACACAGTACCGCGAGGCCGCCAAGATGGTCGAAGACCCCTCCGGGCAGTGGATCTCTCCCCTGCTCATCCCCACGATGATCAGCAACATCGCCGCCGGGCACATCGCCATCCGGCACGGCGCCACGGGGCCCTGCCTGGACATCGTGACCGCCTGCGCCACCTCTTCGCACTGCATCGGGGAGGCGATGCGAGCCATCCGGCACGGCTATGCCGACGCCATCATCGCCGGCGGCTGCGAGCACATGGTCACCCCGCTCGGCATCGCCGGATTCGCCAACGCCAAGGCGCTCAGCCGCTCCGAAGACCCGCATTACGCCTCCCTGCCGTTCAACGCCAGGCGGGGCGGTTTCGTGATGGGCGACGGTGCCGCCATCCTCGTCCTCGAGGAACTCGGGCACGCCCTGGACCGCGGCGCGCGGATCTACGGCGAGGTCGTGGGATACGGCAACACCTGCGACGCCCACCACCCGACGGCGCCGCGTCCCGACGGCTCCACCCAGGCGGAGTGCATCCGCATCGCCCTGCGCGAAGCCGGGTATGACCCGCAGCGGGACAGCCTGTACATCAACGCCCACGGTACCGGCACGCACCTCAACGACCTCGCGGAGACGCAGGCCTACAAGCTCGTCCTGGGCAAGGACGCCTACCGCGCCCGCATTTCTTCCATTAAGTCGATGACCGGCCACATGTTCGGCGCGGCCGGCGCGGCGGAAGCCATCGCGACCGTGCTCGCCCTGCGGGACGGGACCGTACCGCCGACCATCCACCTGGATGCGCCGGATCCGGAATGCGACCTGGATTACACGCCCGGTACGGCGGCGCGCTGCGAACTCACCCTCGGCATCTCCGATTCGCTTGGTTTCGGGGGACACAACGCCTGCCTGGCTTTCCGTAAATACGAATAACATTGAATCAAGCAATACTGAAACCATGAAACTGAAAATCGTCGTCCTCGCCAAGCAGGTGCCCGATACCCGGAACGTGGGGAAGGATGCGATGACCCCGGAAGGGACCGTCAACCGCGCTGCGCTGCCTGCCATCTTCAATCCAGACGACCTCAACGCCCTTGAGCAGGCCCTGCGCCTCAAGGAAGCGAATCCCGGCTCCACGGTCGGCGTCCTTACGATGGGGCCGCCGCGTGCGGGAGAAATCATCCGGCAGGGACTTTACCGCGGCGCAGACACGGGCTGGCTCCTGACGGACCGGCTCTTCGCCGGCGCCGACACGCTGGCCACCTCCTACGCCCTGGCGACGGCCATCCGCAAGATCGGCGACGTGGACGTGGTCATCGGCGGCCGGCAGGCCATCGACGGCGACACCGCCCAGGTGGGCCCGCAGGTCGCCCAGAAGCTGGGCCTGAACCAGGTGACCTACGCCGAGGAGATCCTCGGGATCACGGACGGCAAGGCCATCATCCGCCGCCACATCGACGGCGGCGTGGAGACGGTCGAGGCTCCCCTGCCGCTGCTCGTGACCGTGAACGGAAGCGCAGCGCCCTGCCGCCCGCAGCACGCGAAGCTCGTGATGAAATACAAGCACGCCAGCTGCCCGCTGGAGCGTCCCGCGGACGATCCGCGCGCGGAACTCTACGCGCAGAAACCCTACCTCACGCTGACGCAGTGGAGCGTCGCCGACATTGACGGCGACACGGCCCAGTGCGGCCTCGCCGGCTCGCCGACGAAGGTCAAGTCCGTCGTGAACATCGCCTTCCAGGCGAAGGAAAGCAAGACCCTGTCGGCCTCCGATGCCGACGTGGAGGGCCTGGTCAAGGAACTGCTCGCTGAAAAAATCATTGGATGACAGCTATGGACAACGTATTTGTATATTGCGAAACGGAAGGCGCGAACGTCGCCGAAGTATCCCAGGAACTGCTGACCAAGGGCCGCAAGCTGGCGGACGAGCTCGGCGTCGAGCTCCACGCCATCGCGGCAGGAACCGGCCTGAAAGGGCAGGTGGAGCCGCAGATCCTCCCCTATGGCGTGGACAAGCTCTTCGTCTTCGACGATCCCGTGCTGTTCCCCTACACCTCCGCCCCGCACACCGACATCCTCGTCGGCCTGTTCCGGGAGGAAAAGCCCCAGATCTGCCTGATGGGCGCGACCGTCATCGGCCGCGACCTGGGCCCGCGGGTGTCCTCCTCGCTGACCAGCGGCCTCACGGCCGACTGCACCCAGCTGGAGATCGGCTCCTACACCGACGCCCGGACCGGGCGGGAGTACAAGAACCTCCTGTACCAGATCCGGCCGGCCTTCGGAGGCAACATCGTAGCCACCATCGTCAACCCCGAGCACCGTCCCCAGATGGCCACGGTCCGTTCGGGCGTGATGCAGAAAGCCGTCTATGCGGGCAGCGCCCGCGGCGAGGTCGTCTATCCCGAAGTCGGGAAGTACGTCAGCCCCGAGGCCTGCGTGGTGAAGGTCCTCGACCACCACGTCGAGGCCGCCAAACACAACCTCAAAGGGGCTTCGATCGTCGTCGCCGGCGGCTACGGCATGGGCAGCAAGGAAGGCTTCGACAGCCTGTTCGAACTCGCCCGGGTCCTCCACGCCGAAGTCGGCGCCAGCCGCGCCGCGGTGGATGCCGGCTGGTGCGAACCCGACCGCCAGATCGGCCAGACCGGCGTCACCGTGCACCCGAAGGTGTACATCGCCTGCGGCATCAGCGGGCAGATCCAGCACATCGCCGGCATGCAGGACAGCAAGATCATCATCAGCATCAACAGCGACCCCGACGCCCCCATCAACCAGATCGCGGACTACGTGATCACGGGCACCGTCGAAGAAGTGGTCCCGAAGCTCATCAAGTATTACAAAAAGAACAGCAAGTAACCATGGCAAACTACTATACGGACCATCCCGAAATCGCTTTCTACCTGCAGGACCCGCTGATGCGCCGCATCACGGAGCTCCGTGAAAAAGGGTTCAGCGAGAGCGCGGAATACGACTACGCCCCCGTGGACCACGAGGACTGCATCGACAACTACAAGCGCCTGCTGGAGATCGTCGGCGACGTGGCCGCGAACGTCATCGCGCCCAATTCCGAGAGCGTGGACCTCGAAGGGCCGCACCTCGAGGACGGCCGGATGAAATACGCCTTCAAGACGCTCGAGAACCTGGAGGCCACCCGCAAGGCCGGCCTCTGGGGCATCACGATGCCGCGCCGCTACGGCGGTCTCAACTGCCCGGCCGTGGTCTTCTCCATGGCGAGCGAGATCGTCTCGGCGGCGGACGCCAGCTTCCAGAACATCTGGAGCCTGCAGAGCTGCGCCGAGACCCTGTACGAGTTCGGCAGCGACGACCAGCGGGAGCGCTTCATCCCCCGCATCTGCGCCGGGGAGACGATGTCCATGGACCTGACCGAGCCCGATGCGGGGTCCGACCTGCAGCGCGTGATGCTCAAGGCCAGCTGGGATGAGAAGGAGAACTGCTGGCGGCTCAACGGCGTCAAGCGTTTCATCACCAACGGCGATTCCGACGTCCACCTGGTCCTGGCCCGCAGCGAGGAGGGCACCCGCGACGGCCGCGGCCTGTCGATGTTCATCTACGACAAGCGCCAGGGCGGCGTGAACGTCCGGCACATCGAGCACAAGCTCGGCATCCACGGCTCGCCGACCTGCGAACTGACGTACAAGGACGCGAAGGCCGAACTCTGCGGCAGCACCCGCCTCGGCCTGATCAAGTACGTGATGGCGCTGATGAACGGCGCCCGCCTGGGCATCGGCGCCCAGAGCACCGGCCTCAGCCAGGAAGCCTGGAACGAAGCCCGGAAATACGCCGCCGAGCGCGCCCAGTTCGGCCAGACCATCGAGCACTTCCCGGGCGTGTACGACATGCTGAGCCGGATGAAGGCCAAGCTGGACGCCAGCCGTTCGCTCCTGTACAGGACCGCCTCCTACGTGGACGTGTACAAGGCCCTGGAGGACCTGGACCGCTGCGGCACGAAGCTCACGCCCGAACAGCGGCAGGAGTGCAAGAAATACAACCGGCTCGCGGACGCGCTCACGCCGGTATGCAAGGGCATGACCTCGGAATACGCCAGCCAGAACGCCTACGACGCGGTTTCCGTCCACGGCGGTTCCGGTTTCATCATGGAGTACAAGTGCCAGCGCCTGATGCGCGACGCACGCATCTTCTCCATCTACGAAGGCACGACGCAGCTGCAGGTGGTCGCCGCCGCCCGTTACATCTTCAACGGCACGTACGCGGGCATCATCCGGGAGATGCTGGAAGAGAGCTTCGCACCGGACCTTGCCGCGCTGCGCGACCGGCTCGCCGCCCTGGCGGACCGCTACGAGAAGAGCATCGAGGCCGTCAAGGCCCTGGGGAGCCAGGAGGCCCAGGACTTCCTCGCCCGCAGGCTCTACGACATGACCGGCGAACTCATCATGTCGCTGCTCCTGCTCCACGACGCCAGCCTCGCGCCGGAACTCTTCGCGGACAGCGCCCGCGTGTATGCCCGCATGGCAGAAGAAAATGTTATCGGGAAGGCCGCCTACATCGAGCATTTCTCCATCGAGGACCTTTCCGCTTTCCGTGCCGTAAAAGAATAAGCCATCTGTTCCCGAATTTTGCTATCTTTGCGATAAGGATAGCTTATATGTTCGAGGATTTCAGATTACGCGTTTTCACCCAGGTCGCTTCGCTAGGCAGTTTCACTGCCGCGGCAAAGGCCCTGGGTGTTTCACAACCCGCTGTCAGCCAGCATATTGCCGAGCTGGAGAAATCCGCCGGCGGCAAACTTTTCGAACGGGAGCGCGGCAGCGTCTCCCTCACGGCCCGGGGACGCCTCCTGCTGGAGCACGCGGAGCGGATCCTCTCGGAATACAAGCGCCTGGACGGCGCTTTCCGCGTGCCGGACTCCATCCTGCTCAGGGACGTGCTGTACGCCGGTCAGCGGCGCAACATCCTGATTCAGAAGGATCGTTTCGCCAGCCTGGACGCCCCGGCGGACACGCCGGCCGACTGCGTCGTAGAGGCCGCCGGGACGGCCATCCTGCCCGCCTTCTTCAACGCCCACGCCCACGCCGCCACCACCGTGCTGCGCGGCCGGGGCGAAGACCCCGCGCTTGAGGGGAGCCTGGAGCCCGAAGACGTGCGCCGGGGCGACACCCTCGCCATCCGCGAGATGAACTCTGCCGGAACTACCTTCTTCTCCGAGATGTTCTTCGACCCGGAAGAGACCGTCGCCGCCGTCGAGGCCTCCGGGCTCCGCGCCGCGGTAGGCATTACCCTGCACGAAGGGCATCCCAAGGCCCAGGGCATCGCGCTGCGCGACTATATAAAAAGCTGGAAAGACCCCAGCGGCGGCCGCATCCAACTCACGATGGCCCCCCGCTCCGTGCTGGCCGTCAGCACCGACGAACTCCGGCGCGCCGCCACCTTCGCCCGCCAGAACGGGCTGCTGCTGCACATCCAGGTGGCCCGGACGCGCCGCGAGGTGGACGAATGCGTCCGGCGGTTCGGGATGACGCCGGTGCGCTATATGCACAAGATCGGCTTCCTGGGCTCGGACGTGCTCGCCGCCCACTGTGTCCACGTGGACGAACAGGAATGGAAACTGCTTGCTTCACAAGGCGTTACCGTAGCGCATTGCCCGCGGGCGGACCTGCGCGTCGCCGGCGCCCGCTTCCCCTACCGGGCGGCGCTGGACGCGGGCTGCCGCATCGCCCTGGGCACCGACGGGGTCGCCGGGGGCGGAAGCCTGGACCTGTTGGAAGAAATGAAATTCGCCGCCCTGCTGGCGGCGGCGGACGGCTGCACCGTGCCGGCGGATGAGATCCTCCGCTGGGCCACCCGCAACGGCGCGGAATTCTACGGCATCGACGCCGGGCAGATCGCCGTCGGCAGGCAGGCGGACGCCATTCTCGCCGACCTGGACGCGCCGCGCATGCAGCCGGGCACGGACCCGGTGCGGGACTGGGTCCTGTCGGCGGACAGTTCTGTGATCAGGCAGGTGCTCTGCGCGGGAAAGATCATATATTCACGTCCTCCAGTTCCTCCTCGGAACGGAGATTCGCGCGAATGAAATTCTGGCGCTCGAGCGTATTGTCCCCCATATAGAAGGACATGATGTCGGCGATGGACTCCTCCTCCGCCAGTTTGACGAGGTCCAGCCGCATGTCGGGGCCGATGAAATGGACGAACTCGTCGGATGAAATCTCGCCGAGGCCCTTGAAACGGGTGATCTCCACGCCGGTCTTCAGGGCGGCGACGGCCTTCTCCTTCTCCTCGGGCGAATAGCAGTACCGGTTCTCCTTCTTGTTGCGGACGCGGAACAGCGGCGTCTGCAGGATGTGCACGTGGCCGCGGCGGATCAGGTCCGGATAGTACTTCATGAAGAAGGTCAGCACCAGCATACGGATATGCATGCCGTCGTCGTCGGCATCGGTGGCCACGATGATGTTGTTGTAACGGAGGTTCTCGAGGTCGTCCTCCACGCCCAGGGCGGAGATCAGCAGGTTCAGCTCCTCGTTCTCGGCCACCTTCTTGCGGCTCTCCTTGAAGGAGTTGATGGGCTTGCCGCGCAGGCTGAAGACGGCCTGATAGTCGGCATTGCGGGCCTGGGTGATGGTTCCGCTCGCGGAGTCGCCCTCCGTGATGAAGATGCTGGAACGCTCGATGCCCTCCTGCGTCTTCTCGGTCACCTTGTCGTTGTAGTGGTAGCGGCAGTCGCGCAGTTTCTTGTTATAGACGTTGGCCTTCTTGTTGCGCTCGCGCGTCTTCTTCTGGATGCCGGAGATCTCCTCGCGCTCGCGCTGGGAGTCCTTGATCTTCTCCTCGATCACCGGGACGATCTCCTTGTGGATGCGGAGGTAGTTGTCCAGCTCGTTGGCGACGAAGGAGTTGACGTAGCTGCGGATGGTGGGGCCGGTGTCCAGCTTGAGCGTGCCGTGCTCGTCGTGGGTCTGCTTCTCCCACATGTAGTTGGACCCGAGCTTGGTCTTGGTCTGGCCTTCGAAGTTCGGCTCCTGGATCTGGATGCTGATGGCGCCCACGACGCCCTGGCGGCAGTCTTCCGGCGCATAGTTCTTCTTGAAGAACTCCTTGAAGGTCTTGGCGATCGCCTCGCGGTAGGCCGCCAGGTGGGTGCCGCCGTCGCGGGTGTTCTGGCCGTTCACGAAAGACGAGATGTTCTCGCCGTAGTCGCGGCCGTGGCTGAGCACGATCTCGATGTCCTCCCCTTCCAGGTGGATGGGCGGATAGAGGGGCTCTTCGGAGAGATTCTCGTTGACGAGGTCCAGCAGGCCGTTCTCCGACTTGTAGGGTGTGCCGTTCAGGGTGAGCGTCAGCCCCTTCTTGAGGTAGGAGTAGTTCTTGACCATCGTCTCCACGTAGTCAAGGTTGTAGGCGAACTTGCCGAACATCATCGGGTCCGGGTAGAAGCGGACCAGGGTGCCGTTCTTCTCCTTCGGCGTATCTTCCTTTCCGCTCTCCTTGAGTTCGCCCCGCTCGAAACGGGCCCAGGAACTCTCTCCTTCGCGGTAGGAGCAGACGTAGAACGACTCGGACAGGGCGTTTACCGCCTTCGTGCCCACGCCGTTCAGTCCGACGGACTTCTTGAAGACCTTGTCGTCGAACTTGCCGCCGGTATTGAGGATACTCACGGCCTTGACCACGGAATCCAGGGGGATCCCGCGGCCGAAGTCGCGTACGGTCACATGGTTCTCCGGGTCGATCTCCACCTGGATCTGCTTGCCGAAACCCATCGCAAACTCGTCCACCGAGTTGTCGATGATCTCCTTCAGCAGGACGTAGATACCGTCGCCGGGGTTGTTGCCGTTGCCGAGGCGTCCGATATACATGCCCGGACGCATCCGGACATGCTGGACGCCCTCGAGGGTGCGTATGTTGTCGTCTGTGTAGTTGCTACTTGGCATTCTTCGTGACGGACCCCTTGAGATGCAGGATGATCGGCTTCTTCTGCGCGGACGTGTAGACGGTCAGCGTCTTGTCGAAGGTACCGGTGCCTTCGTCGTTGGAGTAGGTCGCGGTAATCACGCCCGTTGCGCCGGGGGCGATCGCCTCGCGCGGCCATACGACGTCGGTGCATCCGCAGGAAGGGACGACGGCGAAGATGCTCAGGGCGTCCTCGCTGTCATTGGTCACGGTAAAGGTGCAGGTCTGCTTGCCGGCCTTGGTGCTGATTTCGCCAAAGTCGTGCACAGTCTTGTCGAACTGGATGGGTGCTGCGAGTGCGGCAGCAAGCAAGAGTGTCAAAATCGTCTTCATATCTGCAAATTTACGAAAAAATGATTACTTTTGTCATGGTATTTGCAAAATACGGACCGAACACACACTTAATTTTATTGATAATGGCTTACAAGATTAATCCCGACACCTGCGTGGCTTGTGGTACTTGCCAGGGTGAATGCCCTTCCGGCGCTATCCAGGAGGGTGATGTCTACACGATCGACCCGAACGTCTGCATCGACTGCGGCACTTGCGCCGACGCCTGCCCGATGGGCGCCATCGCCCCCGAGGAGTAGTATCCAACGCATCTGTCAAATCGAGTAGGAGGAAAACAAAAGTAGTGAGTTTTCCTCCTACTTTTGTTTTCCGACCTCTCACACCACCGTACGTGCCGTTCGGCATACGGCGGTTCCTCATACTCTGT
>Ga0310691_10006794_pt1 | contig 12126 bp, 18 predicted proteins | sample 176DNAGHGlowgp2_FD_203887 | JGI IMG/M metagenome (GOLD analysis project Ga0310691, IMG submission 203887) | Sheep rumen microbial communities from Palmerston North, Manawatu-Wanganui, New Zealand - 1766 DNA GHGlow gp2 (v2) (version 2) | ecosystem: Host-associated > Mammals > Digestive system >... | reverse complement strand
GGACGCCATATTATGCGCACGTCGGCGTCAATCGGTTCAATACGACGCACACAAGCGCCGTTGAAAAGGCAGTGTTGTGGAGGATAGATCACGATAGCGGCGGTCAGACACCCCCCACCCCCCTCCCTTTTGAAGCCTCGCCGGAGGGGGAAAAGAGAGGCGAATTTTTCGAGAAAGAAGGGATTGCGCCATGAGTTTGACGGCGAAAGAGCGCCTGTTTGCGGATGCGTACATCGAAACGTCCAACGCAACAGAGGCAGCGCGGCGCGCCGGTTACAGTATGCGGACGAATACCGCAAAAGTCACGGCGTGCAGGATTCTACAGAGGCCGGATGTCCAAACGTACATTGCTGGCCGCATGGAACAGCTTGAATCAGAGCGAACAGCGACGTTGCAAGAGGTGGTTGAGTTTTTGACCGCTGTGATGCGCGGCGAGGTTAAAGACCAATTCGGGCTTGAAGCCTCTATTCAAGATCGAACGAACGCAGCCAAGGAACTGCTAAAGCGGTTTAACGTGGCTGATTCACGGACAAGCAGCACCATGGCGAAACTCGACGCGATTTTGCTTGAGTTCACTACTGCGATTAATGCGCCTGAAGGCGAGAAAGGATAAGGAAACATGGCAGTTATGAGGGACGTTTACGAGACTTTGAAGCGTGGCGCGGCAGAGATTGCGCCTAAGCTGGAACAGGCTAACAAGCTGGACGATGAGATCAAGTCGGGGCGCTTTTCCAACGATGTAAACAAGGAAAAGCTTCTCGAAATGCAGGGGATTCGGGGCGAGATTCGGCGCGATGCTGAACGCATTGAAGATGAAGCCAACAGGCATATCACCGCCTACATCGAACAGGTACAGCAGGCCAACGAACTGCGCCCCGAGGAATTGACCGACGATCTGAAATTGCTTAGCGCCGGGGTGAAGCTGGCCGAGCGCGACATAGTGGCCATGCTGAAGCGCAATAAAACCAATCGAACCATGCAACAGATTATTTTCAATTATGCCGATGAACACGGCATTGGAACCGGCGGTTTTGTCTATGACAACGGTCTTTCGAGTATTCCGGCCGCCGAGGGCCTGCGCGGTACAGTGCGAATGTACATCGATCATTGGATTGACACCGACAAGGCCGTTGAGATGCTCAACAAATTCTTTCCGGGGGTGGGAGCATGATAGGCAAGGTTTGCGGATACATCCACAATTTTTTCGAGACTGACGAAATGACGGGCCAGCGCCTGATTTATCCGGGGATTTACACCATCGAGGACGGCAATATTGATTTGCCGTTCCTCGAAGCCGGTCAATATTTCCGGGTGATTCATTCCCGGTTCAATAACGGCGTTCATGTTTATGGCGTCGATGAATTGAAGGATGAAACCTTTGACGGCGTTATTTGGGAGATGCGGCCTCCGCAGGAATTTCTTGCCCTGGTGGATGAAATCACCGCATGGGTGGAGAAATACGGCGAGACGGCAAACAGCCCTTTTCAATCCGAGAACGTCATAGGCGTATACAACTACACCAAAGGCGAGGGCGGCGGCAGCTGGCCCCAGGTGTTCAAAGAGCGCTTGAAGCCTTATAGAAAGCTGTGTTTTTAGGAGGGTAGAATCATGGATTGCTTTGATGTTGTGACCATAGGAACAAATGAAGGGAGACGTGAATATGAGCGTTTGGGCGTGGCTATTTTGGGGGATACTGGCCGGGATTGCCTTGATTATGCTGATATGCTTTGCATCGGCGCTGATATTCCGGGTTTACTGGATTGAGCGCCGCCGGCACTTGGTTGAAACGGCGCGGGCACTTCAACCCCTGGCCCGTGAAGCAAAACAGGCGTTGGAGGTGAAAAAGCGTGGATCTGTTTGAGTTGGTGGCTACCCTTGCCCTTGATTCGTCGCAGTATGACAGCGGCTTGAAGGGTGCAGAGGGTAAAGCATCGAAGTTCGGCGAGGCCCTGAAAAAGGGCCTCGGAACGGCGGCGAAGGTCGGCGCGGCTGCACTCGGCGCAGCGGCAACAGGTATAGGCGTACTGGTAAAGAACAGCGTCGAAGCCTACGCCGATTATGAACAGCTTGTCGGCGGCATTGAAACGCTTTTCAAAGGCAGCGCAAACACCGTATTAGAGTACGCTAACAACGCCTATAAAACGGCGGGCCTGTCCGCGAATGAGTACATGGAAACGGTGACGGGCTTCTCCGCTTCGTTGCTGCAATCTTTGGGTGGCGACACGGCAGCGGCGGCGGCCCTTGCTGACCAAGCTATCATTGACATGGCCGACAACGCAAACAAGATGGGGTCGGACATGGGGAGCATCCAACGGGCTTACCAGGGCTTTGCCAAGCAGAATTACACAATGCTTGACAATCTGAAACTCGGTTATGGCGGCACGAAAAAGGAAATGGAACGCCTTTTGGAGGATGCCACAAAACTATCCGGCGTCAAGTATGACATGAGCAGCTATGCGGACATCATTGATGCTATCCATGTCATACAGGAGAACATGGGCATAACCGGCACGACGGCAAAAGAGGCAAGCGAAACCATTAGCGGCAGCGTAGCCGCAATGAAAAGCGCATGGCAGAATCTTGTAACCGGCATTGCCGACGAAAACGCGAATTTCGATCAACTGATTGCCAATTTCGTTGATAGCGCCGTCACCGCCGGGGACAACCTTATTCCCCGCATTGAACAGGCCCTAATGGGCGTTGGGCGGCTTGTGGAGGGACTTGCGCCTGTCATAGCGGAGCGGCTACCCGCTTTCGTGGAATCTGTTTTACCGCCCATTCTGGCCGCTGCAAGCACGCTCCTTGATGCCGTTGTGCAATCCCTACCCACCATCATAAAAGCGCTTATAGAGGCCCTTCCGGGCGTTATGGAGATGGTGATAAACGCTATCGTTGATATGGCCCCGGAGATCGTGGAATTAGGCGTTGATTTAGTCGTTGCCCTGATTGATGGAATCGCGGCGGCAATTCCTCAACTATTAGCAAAACTTCCCGAGATCGTGGCGAAGATTGCCACAACGCTGATACAGAACGCTCCTAAAATCCTACAAGCCGGTATTGCGCTTATTGCGGCGCTTGCCAGTGGCATGATACAGAATATCAGCGCGGGCATACAGGCGACACGGCAGATATTCGACAGTATCGCCCAGACCATTACAAGCCTTATTTCCGGGGCGTGGCAATGGGGCGCAGACCTGATAAACAACTTTGTTGACGGTATCAAAGCGTTTATCAGTAGGCCCATAGACGCTATTAAGGGCCTTGCCGGTAAAATCAAGGCTCTTTTGGGCTTCTCGGAGCCGGAAGAGGGGCCTTTATCCAACTTCCATACATACGCGCCGGATATGATGCGCCTGTTTGCCGAGGGCATTGAACGCAACGCCGGTATGATTACCAACGCCATTAGTAGTGCGTTCAATCTGAAACCGGCCATCACTGCCGGGACCAACGGCAAAGAAGAAGTGTTCACAGTGCCCAGGTATAGCCCTTCAAGCGCCGGAAACGGCAATATGACGGTCATTCTTGCGCTGGACGGTAGGGAGTTGGGCCGCGCCGTTACCCCGCTTGTAGAGGCAGAACAGAGGCGCGTGGGTGTACGCATTGCAATGGCATAAGAAAGGAAAAGTGCTATGAAAAATTTAGCGAATTGCAGTCCCAGGGAGTTTTTGAAGCAAACAAACAGAATCCGCAAGGCGGCAGCGGAGTGGTTAGACGCTACTAAGATACTGGACATCCGCAAGAATCTCCCGACCATCGACAGGAACGCGCCCCAGGATGAACAGCGGACAGCGGTAGCACAGCAGATTAAGCGCAACGCAAGCGCCATCCTTGACGCCGTGTTGGAGGCCCACCCCGACGAAACCGCCGAATTGCTGGGTCTGTGCTGCTTCATTGAGCCGGAGGATTTGGACAATCACCCCATGAGTGAAATAATCGGCGCTGTGGGTGAAATGCTGGGGAATCCGGAGATCGTCGGTTTTTTTACTTCGTTGGCGCGATTGGGGAATCTCGATACTTCCAATATTGCGAATCAATAAGGCTTGATCTGCTTGACCTCATGGGGCCGGGGTACATCCTTGACCATTGCTATGAGGCATACAGACAGGAACAGCGTGAAACGCAGTATCGCGCCTATATTGCCGAGGGCGTCCGAATGGTGACAGAGAATACCGCTAATTTCGGTGGCGGCCATTACCTTGATAAGCGTTGGGTGGATTTGATCGACCTTGCCAACATTGAAAAGGCCGACCAACGCGACGGCAAGGAAATTGCCAAAGAGCGCCTTGATCGGTTCGGAATAACGATAACGACATAACAAAGGGCCGGGGGATTATCCCTCGGCCTGTTCTGCTTTGGCACTGTACGCCATCAATCTAAGCCCCATTAACACCCCCTGCGTGAAAGAGAATTTTTCAAGCTTTATCAGGGCGTCTATTACATGGCCGGTATCTTCGTCAACCTCTTCACATTTGGGGCCTTTGTCGGCGGCGTCTATCTTCAGGGCAGCTAACGCCTCTCCGAGTTCTTGATCTGCCTTGATATATTCGGCGTCATCGTCCTTCGCCAGTGAATAAGCCTCATATAAGGCATTGACGGGGTTCACAATCTTCATGTGTCAATTCCTCCTTGACATGGCCGGGGTTAGAGGCCCCCGGCTGGCCTTGTCGGTTAGTCCTTTACGTCGAGTGCGTCCATGACGCTCTTGTACACTTCCGCAAAAGTCAACTTCAGGACGTCAATGTTGATTTTGCCATCAACATAGGGGTTGGCCTCTGTGATGTTGGTGATCACTTCATCCAGCGTGACAAATGCGGCGCTCCATCCGTGGAAATAGCCTGTCTTCTCGGCTTCGGACGCGAATTTGGCGGTGATCATGATGTCGTTGGAGATAATCGTTGCTTCGTTCATGTTGATACCATCCTTTCTCTCTTGACATGGCCGGGGGCCTGGGCTATACTGTAGCTGGCCCCTCGGCTGGTTCGTGGTGCTGGCCCGGTGTGCTGTGGAAGGTCTACCGGGCCTTTTCCCTTAGTTCTACAGCCCTTTGGAGGGCCATATCAGCGGCGTTATAGTTCATAGCCCTAAGTGCCTTACATGCCGCTCTCTCCCATCTGTGGGCGTCCCAGAGGGCTTGTAGGCGTCGCAGGAAGCCTATTAGCGCCTCCAACTCGCTTTGTAGCACGTTCTCACCTCCTTTGCTACGCCATCGGCGCGGGTTGCGTCTGCGTGTAGGTGAAATAGCTCTTGATGCGGGTGCCCTTCTTCGTGAGGGGGTCGGCTACTGCCACCTTCAACACGGCCTCTTCGGTGTGAATCACCATGCGCCCCAGGGCTTGCCATCCTGCCCAGGTATGCGCCTCCTCCTCGATACCGGCGGCCTCCATTGCGGCGGTCACGGCCTCGGCGTTGGCGGCCTGTACCCTTATCCATGCCCACGCCCTTTTCAGCGCCTCGGAGAAGGTGATAGCGGCCTTTTTCATGGCCTGCCGGTAAAGGCTCCACGCCTTTTTCATCAGCTTGCGAAGATCGTACTTCATGGGGTCTACCTCCTATAATGTATTCAGATGGGGGAAGGTGTCGCCGCGAGGTCGTCAGCACATCTCCTGGTGATCGTGGCCTTTTCAAGCGCTCTTACCTTGAACACTCTATATATTCGCTCTGTTGTGGCCTTCCCTCAACCTGTGACCATATTATAATCTATTTGCGCAAATATATCAATAGACAGAATCACCAAATATATTTGCGTAAATATAGGCATAATGTATATTTACGCAAATATGCCCTTTAGTGTATAATATGGGTGGAGGTGATATATCATGCCTATAAGCAAGGCACAACAGAAAGCGGTAAACAAGTACATCAAGGGCAATTACGACAGACTAAACGTAACCATTCCCAAAGGCCGTAAACAGGCCGTAGAAGCCCATGCAAAGAAGCAAGGGGAATCTGTCAACGGCTATGTAAACGGCCTTATACGGGACGATATGGGGCTATCTGAGGATGAATGGAAGCGAGGCGATAATGAATGAACAAGGATAGCAACTGGTTTATTGACTGGTATTGGCATCAGGCAACAGAAGAAGAAAAAAAGTTATATGATCGCTTTTGTGATTTCTGCGATAATGACTTTAACGACATGGTATTTGGTGAGGATTCTGAAACTCGTTCTCTCATTAAATGCCAAAGCAAGAGCAATGATTCTGACGAATGGCAAGACGATTATATTTCTTTGCCGGATGAGTTGGAATACTTTAGCCCTACCTGGTTTCATACTGAAATCAAAGATTTGGAAGATGATGCAGTCGGCCAATACAACTATGAAACGCAGACGATAAGCATTGCGCCTAATTACGTCAATGATGACAGCCACCTACTACATGAGATGATTCATCTCTATGAACATGTTATCAATGAATTGCCAATGTATTTCCATGACATGTTAGTGATGTCGCTGTACATGCGTTTACGTGATAAGATCATGGGCTTGGATGAAGCCATAATGGAACATTCTCACTTATTAGTCGGTTGGTCTATTGCGCGATACGGCGGAGTTCATGACGTTTTGTTTTTACTGAAAAGCTTTGACTTGGATATTAAACATGGTTATGAACTCGGTACTGTATTCGGATATGGTAGGACAGATGATTTTAAGTTCCTGAAACTCGCATAAAAAATGCCTCATCGGCGGCAGCGTGTTAAGCGTTGCCGCCACCTTTTTTGTGGGGAGGGAGGAATTAAAAGAGACTAACACGAGCCAACTTTTAACATATTGGCAATATTACCCGCAACCAGGCGTTGCCCCACCCCCCGCGCCGGTGACGATCTCCGCAAAGGAAACAAGAGAGGCGCATACTCGGCAAAACAATTAATGGGCCGCAAATATGGGTTGGATTAATTAGTGTTGACTAACTGCGCCGTATTATGCTATACTAACCACGGCATAAAGGACATTGCCGAGGGCAAAGCATCGCCCATGATACCGTTGCGCAGCGTAGCGCGACGGTTTTTCTTTTTCGATGCTTTTTTATGGGGTGTGTGAATTGCGTGAATTGCGTGAAGTCTGTGAATTGCGTGAAGCATGGCAGGGTGTGAATGTTGCTATGCAGCTATCACCCCTCATAACCGTCACAACCGTCATAACTGCCACAGCCATAAACTGTATATAATCATATCAACATTATTTCTTAACAATATGCCTAATATAGAGATTGCTATTATATTGTCCAAAATCGTGAAGTATGTGAATTAGGGAAATTAGGGAAATTTCCCTAAAAGTTTCCCTAATGCGAATTGATTTCTATTGACGATAATTGCTATATGCCCTGCAAAAAGGCCAATTTTACGGGGCTTTTCAAGCGCCTATTTACCTCTATTTTTATATGGTGATAAGTTCGAATCCTCTCACCCAGACCAATCGAAAAGCCCTGAAAACACAGCGTTTTCGGGGCTTTTGCTATGCGGTGAATAGCAGAATTTCCCTAAAATTTCCCTAACCAGCCTCTAAATTCACAGACTTCACACACTTCACGGAATTCACGTAATTCACATACGCCATAGAAAACGATCAAAAAAAACAGAAACCGCCACGCCAGGGACGAGCGCAACGGCTTCATGGGAGACATCTATATTATACCATCTGCTTATGCGATTGTCAAATTCACACACTTCACGGAATTCACGTAATTCACGGAATTCACGTAGTGCATAAGAATCATGTTTTTTCGTGTCGTTGTTGCCTACGGTCTGCCGCCTGGCGCATATCCTCCCGGCGCTCTGCCGTGTACGTCTCCAAGGTGATGCCGGTTGTGCTGTGCCCCACCGAGGCGGCCACGGTCTTGATATCCTCCCCGGCGTGGACCTGGTTCGTTATGTACGTCTTTCGGAGAACGTGAAGCGTCAATTCAGGATGGCCGAGGCGCTTTTTGATGCGGTCGAAGGCGTGTTCCACCGTCCGATGCGGCAACGGGGAACCGTCCTCACGGGTGAACACTAAATCGGCGTCATTCTGCCATGCCTCCCCGGCGTGTAACCGCTTTTCATTCTGGCGGCGGCGTTCATCCTTTAGATACTCAATCACGTATGGGGGAATAACTATAGATCGGTCTTTGTGGCTCTTTGTGGTGGCCTTAAAGGTGCGTTCGATGTCGCCTTGCTTGCGTTCTAACTGCCCTGCTATGTTTACGTCGCCGGTTTTCATGTCGATATTGCGCCATTGGAGGCCCAACACCTCAGATATTCGTGCCCCGGTATGCAATGCGATCAAATAAACGTTGCGATATGGCGATTGACTGATAGCGTTTTCAAATTCGGCTTGCACCTCTTTTGACATGGCAAGCGGTTCTTTTTTGACTATGCGGGGTAAATCAAGGTCGGCGGCGGGGTTCCTTGCTATGACTTCCATCTTAACGGCGTCTGCCAGCGCAGCGGACAACACCCCCACAACGTTGTGGACGGTCTTAGGGGCGATGTCCGTTAGACCATTGACAAATTCCTGGCAGTGGAGGCGGCGAATGTCTTGTAACCTGGCCTTGCCTAACCTGGGCTTGATATATAATCGAATAGCTGATTCGTATTTGGCGCGGGTTCCGGGTTCAAGGTTCTGCTTGCGATCTAACCATTCATCAATCCATTGCTCCAAAGTTGTCTTTTGAGGGGCGACATAGACGCCGGTGGTGATCTTCGCCAGCACTTCACGCAGTTTGCGGGAACATTCTGCCTCCGAGGTGGCGCTAATGCTCTTTTGAATGTGGGTAACAGGGTCGGTATATCGCCCCTCGAAATAGACCTTGCCCTTGACGATCTTTTTACGGATGGAGCCGAGGCCGTTAGGTGCTTTGCGTGTCATCGTTTTCACCTCCGTCATGAGTATTGTTTTGTGCTGCTTCCTTTAATACCAACTTAGATGCTGGAAACGGCGAATGAAACAACCATCTTATACGAACGTTGATTAATTCTCGAATTTGACTTACCAATTCGTTTGTTTGGCTCTCCGTAAGAATCAATTCATTCCGGCCAACCTTAATCATTATTCCACCATCTGGGCGACGATGAATTGTTGGGCCTAATGGGGTGGCAAGTAGTATAATTGCAGATAGCATATCGGCCATCATTTGTTTTTCTTTTGCAAGGCTGTTTTTCGTACTGCTAAACCATTCGTCATGCGTCATAATGTCATCTTCACCGAGAAGCCATTGCAAACGGTATTCGGGATATTCGGTAATGATGGCTTGCGCAAGTAGAGGGCTCAATCCCTTAGTCCCGGTAACAATGTTGGATATGCTTCGTTCTGAATAATTGATTTTTTCGGCAAGTTCCTTTTGTGTGATGCCCTGTCTTTCGCACAAAAGTTTGACTCTTTCACCGCTTTTAGGGTTAATCGTTATTGCTTTGCGTCCCATTTTTTCACCTCATTGCTATAGTATTCACTATTGAATTGAATCTAATAAAGGTAAATTTGCGCTTGACTTTTATTTCTATCTATTATATACTATTATCACATAAAAGTCAATAGGATGGAGGTGCGACGATGGAAGGTATTAAAACTGATTGCGGCGCTTTCAATGTTAAAACTGCCGCAGAATATGCAGGCGTTTCAAGGCCGACAATGGCAGAATGGATTAATCGAAGCGATTTTCCGGCCTTTAAGTCGGGTAGCCGCTGGATTATTCCCCGTGATGCGCTTATTCGTTGGCTGAATGAACGCGCAGCGGAGCGGGCCGAATTATGACGATCTTCGAATTAATTCGGCAGGAAGTCACCGCCGAGGACGCCGCGAAGATATACGGTCTGGAGTTTGGCCGCAATGGCCGGGCGCGTTGCCCCTGGCATAACGATCATCACCCCGACCTGAAATTTCTTTCGTCTGGGCTGTGCTACTGCCACGCTTGCCATAAAAGCGGCGACGCCGTAGCACTCACGGCGCAGATGCTGGGGGTTACACCCAAAGAGGCCGCCGAGCGTATACGGCATGACTTCCACCTCGATGCACCCACCACTAACCGACCTGACCCGACAGCCTCGGCAAAGGTACAACAGCGAAGGGACGAACGCGACAAAGAGCGTAGACGCTGGGGGTATCTTTGCGATGTGGTACACCAGGCCGACGCAGAATTACGCCGGTTCAATATGGAAACTGCATGGGATAATCCGCGATTCGTGGCCGTACTGAAAGCGCGTGCCCGCGCGGATGAGCAGTTAAATGTAATGTGGGAGACACTGCAAAATGAAAGAGTTAGATGAATATATCTCCAATGAGTTTACAATCCATGAAGCAATACCAACGCCCCCGGCAGGGCCACCGACGATTGAAGCGATCAACGCCGCCGACCTCACTGATACCGAGTTTACGCCGTTGGTGGAGGTCGTTTCCGGGCTGATAGTGGAAGGATTGACACTGTTTTGCGGTTCGTCTAAGGTCGGCAAAAGCTGGGCCATGTTGCAACTGGCCGCAGCGGTGGCCGCTGGGGAGCCGGTATGGGGCAGGAATACGACGCAAGGCGCGGTTTTGTATTTGGCTTTAGAGGATTCACCACGCCGGTTAAAGAAGCGTTTGGAGCAGATGGGGATTCTACCTAATGATTCCCTATTCTTCCATACAAAGGCGATTTCCGTTGATGCCGGTTTGGTTCCTGCCCTGGAGGCGTGGATTACCACCCACCCCGACGCTAAGTTGATCATCATAGATACGTTGCAGATGATACGGGGCGCGGTTCCCGCCAGGGCAAACGCTTACGGCTTGGATTATGCCTTTATTACCCCGTTGAAAGCGCTGGCCGATAAGTATCATATTGCGCTTGTGCTTGTCCACCACCTCAATAAGTTGCGCGACGTAAACGACCCATTTGACAGAATCAGCGGGTCAACTGGCCTTATGGGTGCGGCTGATACAGCGATTCTTATTGAGCGCAACCGGGGCGAAGATACAGCCAAAGTCAACTATCAGGGGCGCGACGTTTGGGGTGATAGCTTTGAAATGGCCTTTGAAAACTGCCGGTGGCGAGTGTGTGACCCTGCTATGCTTGCGCGGGAGCGTTACGAAAAGGCCGATGCCGTCAAAGCTGTCAAACTCTTCATGGCGCAGGAAAGCACCGAGGATATTAGACGAACAACATTCCAAGACCTGGGCGGCTTTGCACAAGACCACAATCTATTTATCGGTACACGCCCCCAGGAAGTGCGCCGCAACGTTGAAGCCTATGCAGAGCAGTTACAGCGATACGACGGTATACGCATTGACTATTGTGACAGAGTTTACGGAAAGACCGGGCGAGGCTTCGCCATACGGAGGTTGCTATGATGATTTGCGTAATCGAAACGGATTGTAAAACAATTCGTGTAATGGTACAGAATGACAAGAGCGTGCCGGATATGCTTAAAACTTGTAAGGCCCTGGGCTTTGAGCCGATACGTTGGTATTTGGATAATGTATGAGCAGTTATTGAAGGATAACCGGGGGCTTATCGCCTGGGCCGCTGGGAAGTACCTTAGAGCCGTCCAACGGGATGCCGCTATAGATTATGCAGACCTACTGCAAATCGCCTTTATCGGGCTTGTAGAGGCTTCACGGACGTATGACGCAAGCAAGGGCGATTCGTGGTCACACTGGGCCCTGCAATACATCAACCGAGAGCTACAACAGGCCATTGGATGGCGTGATGGCAAATGGACTAAGGCCCATAGCGGCGCGGTGGCCCTTGATGCCCCCATTGACGATGAAAGCTGTGATACCCGCCTGGACCTGTTGCCAGACGATGGCCCACCCATTGACGCCGGTGTGCTGCTTGAAGGTGATCGACAGGTCGTTCGGGATTGCGTGGCAGCCCTGGAGGATGATCGGCAACGCGCCGTTGTGGAGCGCTGGCAGCTGGGCGAAGAGACGCAAGCCGACGTTGCTGCTACGCTGGGAGTATCGGCGCAGATGGTTAGTGCGCTATGGAAACGAGCGCGTAAAGTGCTGGCCCGTGACCAACGCTTGCGTGAACTCGCTGACCTTGAACGCAGGACGCCATATTATGCGCACGTCGGCGTCAATCGGTTCAATACGACGCACACAAGCGCCGTTGAAAAGGCAGTGTTGTGGAGGATAGATCACGATAGCGGCGGTCAGACACCCCCCACCCCCCTCCC
>Ga0310691_10006792_pt1 | contig 12133 bp, 11 predicted proteins | sample 176DNAGHGlowgp2_FD_203887 | JGI IMG/M metagenome (GOLD analysis project Ga0310691, IMG submission 203887) | Sheep rumen microbial communities from Palmerston North, Manawatu-Wanganui, New Zealand - 1766 DNA GHGlow gp2 (v2) (version 2) | ecosystem: Host-associated > Mammals > Digestive system >... | reverse complement strand
TCAAATGAAAAAGAAAATTATTAATGGTTTTTTGATGGCAGCGCTGATGCTGACTGCCACAACATCATTTGTTTCTTGCAAGGACAATGTGGACGACGAAATGGTTGGTGTTTACAGCAACCTCGCAGCTCAGAAGACTGCCCTTGAGAAACAGATCAGCGATTTAAAGACGACTCTGGAGCAGAAGATTCAGGCAAACGCTGAAGCTATCGAAGCGAACAAGGCTGCCATTACAAAGATTAATGAGCAGATTGCAGAGATTGACAAGCAGTTGGCTTCTATCGACCAGAGACTGAATCAGGCTGAGGCTGACATTGCACAGCTGAAGGAAGATCTCGCAAGTGTTAAGGAGCAGATTAACGACCTCGACAAGAAGCTCGAGTCACTCATCGGTGGTCTCATGCAGAATTTCTATGCTGAGCACACTGTTAACCACGTTATCGGTTCTATCAACACACCGTTCGTACAGTCTCTGTCACTCGCAGCATTCTACGGAACCAACGAGACTCTCCTCGAAGAGTTCCCGACAGCTGACGAGAGCTTCATCGTTGACAAGGCCAATGGTGCTAAACTCAATGCCTCTGATATTCAGGGTGCACATAAGATTCAGCTTGGTGAGATCATCTCTCAGCCTGAGGGCAACGCTGGTAAGCTGTACTTCACCGCAAGATCTTACGATCAGGCCAATTTCGACATCAACGAGTATAAGCTGAGTCTTATGAACAGCGTTGGCAAGGTTGCTCCTATCACCTTCTCTAACGTGAAGCTTTCAGACTATCAGGTACAGTGGGGTTTATTCAAGAGCCAGGAGCTGTACTCAATGGGTCAGACAAAGGATGACTGGTTTGAGGCTGACGCTACTATCGCAAATGCAGACCTCGCTCCCAACAAGTTCAGCATCAAGAAGTTCATTGACTTCGACGGTCTGAAGAAAGACTTCAAGGCAGCTTGGGAAGAGATTAAAGCTGGCAGACCTTATGAGACAAAGGATGAGGCGATTAAGACCATCGGCCGTGCTGCAGCAAGAATCTTGATCAATTTCTACAGCGGCAAGATGAGTGCTAACAACACTGACCTCAACAACATGTCTTACTCTCCACAGCGTCTCGTTCTGAGCAAGGTGATGGATGATGGTACAGAGTTCATCATGAGCCAGACCGAATTGAAGATTGCTGCAACTGCAGTTGCTCCTCTGGCATACACTGCATTCTGGAATTATGAGAAAAACGCTGCCGTTCCTACAGAGAAAGTCGCTGACGTAGAGAAGCTTGTAACAAAGATTGGTAAGAAGGTCGGTGCTACCAAGATGGCATCTAAGATTAATACTTGGTTTGAGAAGAGTGTAAACTATTACGTAAACAAGCTGCACAACCACCAGCTGACCCGTGCCCTTTCTCCTATCATTCTCTGCAATGGTGAAAACGGCGAAATCTTCCGCATGACCGACGAGACCACACTGAAGGGTACAGGTACACTGGAGATCATGATGACCTCTCCGACAGAAGAGCTGCTTGCTCCTGCTTATGAGAAGTACATCGCAGTTGTTGATACCGAGAACGGTAAGGTTCGCCAGCAGGCTACTGTACCTGGCAGCACTCAGTACTGGACACTCGAGTTCCCGAAAGCTGGTGTTTATAGAGTAGTTCTGAGCTGTGTTGACTACTATGGTAACATTGTCAACAAGGTGCACACTGTAACAGTTAAGTAATAACATCTGAAGGTTTAAAAATCAATTAAGTAACAGAATATGAAAATGAAGAAAGCAATATTGTCTTGCCTGATGCTGATGGGCGTGCTCTCAGCATCTGCTCAAGAGCAGAAGGGCACGACAGAATACGTCTTCGAGCCGCACTGGTATATCCAGCTTCAGGGTGGTGCAAACTACACTGTTGGTGAGACAAAGTTCAGTAAGCTGATTTCTCCGACTATACAGGGTGCCGTAGGTTATCAGTTCTCTAAGAATATGGGTGCTCGCCTGGCTCTCAATGCATGGCAGGGCAGAGGTGGCTACGATGAGGATAAAGTAGGCGCAGGTCAGGATCTGAACTACAAGTTTACTTATTTCGCACCTGCAATCGACCTGACATTCGATTTGTCTAATATCATCGCAGGTTTCAACCCCAACCGTGTTGTTAGCTTCGGCGCATTCATCGGCGCAGGTCTGAACTTCCGTTCAAAGGCAAGTGATGATGTGAACGCAGTAAAATCTAAGATTGAGAACATCGCAGCTACATCTACTTACAATTGGACTCCAATGCCTGATGACTATATGAAGGCTGCCACACTGTTCTTCGGACAGGCTGGTCTGACTATGGACGTTAAGGTAAGCGACGCTGTTAAGATTGGTCTTGAGGCCAATGCAAACTTCCTCGGTGACAAGTTCAACTTCAAAAAGGCTGGTAACGCAGACTCTTATATCAACCTGCTCGCAGGTGTGAAGATTGCTCTCGGTCCCACCTACTCTACGAAGTTCATCCCCGAGCCCGCTCCACGCATCGAGTATGTTGAGAAGATTGTTGAGAAGGTTGTTGAGGCACCATGCCCAGAGCCCGTTATCGAGCCTCTCCGTCGTGATGTATTCTTCCTGATCAACAAGACCAACATCCGCGACACTGAGGAGCAGAAGGTGAAGGATATCGTTGACTACATGCGTCAGAACCAGACTGCTAAGGTAATGGTTACCGGTTATGCAGATGCTGGTACTGGTAATGACAAGATCAACGACCGCCTCGCTGCACAGCGTGCTGACGCCGTTGTTAAGATGCTGACTCAGAAGTATGGCATCGCTGCTGACCGCATCAGCTACGACAGCAAGGGTGCACGCGTTCAGCCGTTCACAGACAACGATAGCAACCGTGTATCAATCTGTATCGCTGAGGTTGTGAAGTAATATCACAAATATAAGTGACTTTTAAGCCCGGTCCCAAAATGGGGCTGGGCTTTTTTAATAACAATAAAAACAATTAGCTTATGAAGAAGATTTTTACTTCGTTATTATTCCTGACATTCTTCCTGACAGGCATCAAGGCACAGATTGCCGATGGATTCTACTATGTAAAGAATGCCTACACAGAACGATATATCAGTATCGCTGACAATGATAAAAACCATTATAACATATCAATAGAAGCAGGAGGCAGGAAAACACTTGGCGGACTTAAAGCCTTTAAGTCATGGGACAATGTCAGAACCGATCCTTCTTGCGTAGTTTATGTTCGCAACGTCAGTGGAAACCAGTATGATTTGGAAGGACAAGGATCAAGTCTGAGCAAGCTGACAGGAGGAAAGCTTAACGCGACACTTACGCCAAACGGAGACGGTTCGTATAAGGCAAGCGGAACGTATAAGGGAGTCACAGTGACCTTAGGCGACAACTCGCCTAGTAAAACTGCCGACGAATCAGTGTTAGCTACAGGAGCAGAAGATAATGTCAGCAACTGGATTCCTGTAGCTGTGAATACTGGAGATAATTACATCGGCATCAAACCAGATGTGGAAGCAGACGGGGCATACTATGGAACCATCTTTGCCGGCTTTGCATTCAAATTGGCCTCAAGCGGAATGAAAGCATACTACATCAGTGAAGTCAGTGGAAGCAAGTTTACACTCAAGGAGATCTCTGGCACCATTCCTGCTAAAACGCCTGTCATTGTAAAGTGCTCATCCAACGATCCCGCAAACAACAAGATTGAACCTGTTACATCGGGAGGTTCTGCAGTCAGCGACAACAAACTGGGAGGTGTATATTGTGCTACGACAAAACTGAGATTTACAACTGTCACATTATACGATCCAACAAAGATGCGCGTGATTGGCTCAGCCAATGGAAAACTTGCATTTGTCAAGGCATCTGCCAGTGACTTGTTCGAGGAAAAGTACTTGAAAGCCAACAAGGCCTATCTAGCCGTTCCATCAGGTTCTGCTGATATCATGACAGAGAGCGGAACAGGTATCACGACAATCAAGGCAGAGGACGTTTCTAAAGAAAAAGAAGGCCTCTTTACCCTGACGGGCATAAGGGTTCCTGATAATGTGACACCTCAACCTGGTATATATATTAAGGACGGTAAGAAGATTGTAATCAAATAGACTACACCTTATACAACAAAAAGCCGCAGAAGTTTGACCTCTGCGGCTTTTTGTTATTATTATTCGCCCTATTAGAAGATACGCTTGGTAATGCGGAAACTCAACACCGGGAATACCTTAAACGCCTTGAACAAGTCAACGTATGTACCCACTTGACCCGATACCCGCTCTACATCTTCAATCAAATTGATACCATCGTGCATATAAAGGTCAGGTGTTCCGCCCCAGAACATAGCACCACAATCAAAAGACACGTGCCAGTCATCACGTCCTTTCACCAAACGCCCGCCGTAACCGAAACCCAGATATGGCTTAAAAGAGTTAGATTTTGCAGTCACTGTGACCATCCCCCATTTATCGGGTTCAACGATATAGCGCTCACCTGCTTTATGGATTACGTTGCCAGACTCATCTACCATATCATGCTTAAAATAGCCTACAGCAAAACCAAGCCGCCCCGTCTTTAGAAGCTTTTTGTATATCTTGTCTTGCTCTGGCAAAGTAATTACCGCATTGATACCACTGACATTGGTAAGATCGAGAAAGGGCTCTCCTGCCTTCGCTTTATCATACATATTATTATAAATATCAACCGAGGACAGCGTTCTCATAGACTCAATGGCATTCTCAGCATAGGCAAAACGCGAAGGGCCCCAATAGAAACCAGCCGTGAAATGCCAATGTTTATTCTCCTGGAATGGGAACACATCGACAAGAAACTTGAAATTGTTAATGGTCGGTTTACCGATCATATCGACATGGTCTTCCACATCGTAACCTGTGAGATCATAGAGGAAATCACTCATTTTGGTAAATTTCGTGTCCTGTTTATATCCATTCTTATCATAGACTATAGCTGGCTCACCATTAACGGTCAAGTCAAAACTCATCCGTTTCGTGAAACGGGGCATGAACTCATAACCAGCACGCAACTGTACATACTTTCCTATGGGAGAAGCAACGTCGATACCAATACCAGTGGTACCTGCAGTCACCGAGACATCCAAATGCTGGAAGATGTCGTGTTCCTTCCAAAACTGTTTTACTGGAATGTAGTTTGCCTTGGCTGCTTCCTGCTCCGCCAGCGCATCAGACCCCAACGTAAAACGTTTCCATGTGGCTGTATCCTGTTGCGCAAAGGCTGACAGGCCCATGAAGGCCATAGCCATCATACATGTAAATCTTTTCATATCTGCTATCCTAAATTAAAATTGTTCAGAAAATATTCTTAATAATACGAACGCCAATAGTCGGATAAGCTTTCAACTTAGACATCAACTTGACATAGTTTCCTGTCTTTCCCTCTATTCCGTCCACATCCTTCACAAGATTGACGCCATCTGCCGTATATAAGGAAGGACTTCCTCCCCAGAACATAATACCGCCTGTAACGGCAAACTTGATATCTGGCCGCTTCTTCAAAAGCCTATTCTCATAACCGATACCAATATATGGCTTTATACTGTTAACCTTGGCGGGAATCAGAATCCAATCGTCTGCCCCGCCAGTCATTTTATAGTAATCACCAGCCTTTACGAATGTACCGTCAGCCAGTTTCATATCCTTGTTAAACTTACCCATGACATAGCCAGCAGGGCCGATGGCCTTGATTTCATCACTGGCACCTTCAGTGGTAAGCAGATTATTATACGTATTGACACAAACAAGACTACCATAAAAAGCATCATCGCTCTCAATCTTCGCAAATTCCGACGATCCCCAATAGACGCCAAGCGTCACGTGCAAGTTCTTGTTACCCGACAAGGGGAAGATATCCACCAGGAACTTAAAGTTCTGCATCAGCATCCTGCCCGTCATATCAATATGGTCTCTCAGGTCATAGTTGGCTTCTTTATACATCAAGTCTCTTACCTTGGTATAATTCGACTCAACGAGGAAGCCATTCTCGTCATGTATATATGCCTTCTCTTTGCCGACCATTATCTCCGAGGTAAGCTTCTTCCTGAAATGCGGCATCAGCTCGTAACCGACACGTACCTGCGCAAACTCACAGACAGGAGAAGCAATCTCGATACCGATCCCAGACGTCCCGAGGCTCAAAGCCAGGTCTAAATGCTTGAACGTATTGCCCCAATGCCAATAATCGTCGGAAGGGCTCTTCACACGCTGTTCCATCGGCACAGAAGGTATATACTGTGCCATACTCGACAGCGCAAACATCATCAAAGACGCCAAAAGAACAAATCCTCTCTTCATATCTTAGAATAGTTTTAGTTGACTATTATTTCATCCTCCAACTGCCATGTCGCTCTACCATCGGCACTACGATTTCCTCGTTTGTAGAATCACCAAAGCAAAGCATTAGGAACACATTGGTATATTTCTGCACAGAATCAGTGGCTGCCCTGACAATACGCACTTCCCTGATACCGCCATGGAGAGAATCCTGCTGCGCCTTATACTGCCGATAGCTGTCGAGTAACTGTGAACGATAGTCAGCCTCATTCATCGCTACGCGCTCATCCATGCCTTCGAGAAACAATTCGTATTCGCCACTCACCAGATGGTCGTAATATCCCTTGGCAGCAAGGGATGCCAGTTCCTCTGGACTTGGTTGGGAGCAACCCCAAACAACCAACATAAGCAGCGAGGCGAGTTTCTTCATTTCTGACGGACAAAGACGTTAATAGGCGACCCTGTGAGCTTCCAGTTTTCACGGATCTTGTTCTCAAGGAATCGCTTGTAAGGCTCTTTTACATACTGTGGGAGGTTTGCGTAGAATACAAATGTCGGAATCTGTGTATCCGGAACCTGTGCCACATATTTTATCTTGATATATTTTCCTTTTACTGAGGGAGGCGGGAAGGCTTCTATCAGCGGCAACATCACTTCATTAAGCTTTGACGTACCGATTTTGGCCTTCCGGTTCAGATAGACCTCCTTTGCAGTCTCAAGCACTTTGAAAATACGCTGCTTTGTCAAGGCAGAAGCAAAGATAATCGGAAAATCCACAAATGGAGCCATGCGCTGTCGTATCGCATTGACAAACGTATCAATGGCGGCCTGAGACTTATCTTCCACCAAGTCCCATTTGTTGACGACAACAACCAGCGACTTGTTGTTCTTCTGAATCAGCTGGAAAATATTCATATCCTGCGCCTCAATACCACGGGTCGCATCGATCATGAGAATACAGACATCACTATTCTCTATGGCACGGATACTGCGCATCACGCTGTAGAACTCAAGATCCTCTGTCACCTTGTTCTTCCGACGGATACCCGCTGTATCAACAAGATAGAAATCAAATCCAAACTTATCATAGCGCGTATAGATACTGTCACGCGTCGTACCAGCAATATCAGTGACGATATTTCGGTCTTCGCCAATAAAGGCATTGATGAGACTCGACTTTCCGGCATTTGGTCGCCCGACAACTGCAAAGCGGGGAATACCATCCTCCAGCTCATCCTTCGGCTTCACGGGCAGCATCTCCAACACTTTGTCAAGCAAATCACCGGTTCCGCTGCCTGTTGCAGCGCTAATAGGCCAAGGATCGCCCAACCCTAATTTATAGAACTCGTATTGGTCATATAGGTCTTTACCATCGTCAGCCTTATTTGCCACCAGGAGCACAGGCAGCTTGGCACGACGCAGGATTTGTGCGACATCCTGATCCCAGGCAGTCACACCATTATTGATATCGCATAGGAAAAGCACCAGGTCTGCCTCCTCTGTGGCAATGATAACCTGCTTTCGGATCTCCTCTTCGAATATATCGTCAGAGTTCACGACCCATCCCCCGGTATCGACGACGGAGAACTCCTTACCGTTCCACTCACACTTGCCATACTGGCGGTCGCGCGTGGTGCCAGCCTCATTACTGACAATCGCCTGACGACTTTTCGTCAAACGGTTGAAAAGGGTTGACTTTCCCACATTCGGGCGTCCTACTATCGCTACTAAATTTGCCATATCATTCAGGGTTATATCCAAAATTATTCAATTCTCGTTCCGACGAACGCCAGTCCTTATCGACCTTCACAAATATCTCCAGATAGATTGACTTGTCAAAGAACTTCTCGAGCGACTTGCGAGCCTCAGTGGATACCTTCTTCAACGCAACACCCTGATGACCGATGATGATGCCCTTCTGGGAATCACGCTCCACATAGATGACTGCGTTGATATGGATATGACGGTCGTCTTCCTTAAAACGCTCCACACTGACCTCCACGCTATAGGGAATCTCTTTGTCATAATAGAGCAAGATCTTCTCACGGATAATCTCGGATACGAAGAAGCGTGCAGGCTTGTCCGTCAGCTGGTCTTTGTCAAAGAAGGCAGGACTTTCAGGAAGCAGTTCCTGAATGCGCTTCAGCAAGATGTCCGTTCCGAACTTGTTCTTTGCGGAAATTGGCAATATCTCGGCCTTTGGGAGCAAGTGATGCCACCGCTCGACTATTGCCGACAATTTGTCCTGGCTAGACCGCCCTGGTTCATTACCCAGCTCGTCAATCTTGTTGATAAGCAGGATGATGGGTACGTCCATCTTCTGAACCTTCTCCAGAAAATCCATGTTCTTCTCTGGATTCTCAACGACATCCGTCACATAGAGCAACACATCGGCATCCTGAAGAGCCGACTCTGAGAAAGCCAGCATCGACTCCTGCAGCTTATAGTTAGGCTTCAATACACCCGGTGTATCAGAGAAAACAATCTGCATCTCAGGCGTATTCACGATACCCATGATGCGGTGGCGCGTGGTCTGGGCCTTGAACGTAGCAATCGAAATACGCTCACCAACCAATTGGTTCATGAGCGTACTTTTTCCTACGTTGGGGTTTCCAACGATATTGACAAATCCGGCTTTATGTTTATTTTCCACCATCATAAGCCCACTTTAAGTAGGATGCTCCATGGACAAATCCTGCACCGAATGCGGTAAGGATGAGGTTATCTCCTTTGCTCAGCCTGCTCTCATTGTCCCATATCGCCAACGGAATGGTGGCAGCACTCGTATTACCGTAATGCTCTATGTTCACCATTACCTGATCCATCGAAAGATCCAGACGCTTTGCCACTGCCTCTATAATACGCATATTAGCCTGATGAGGCACCACCCACTGGATGTTATCCTTGTTCAAGCCGTTACGCTCGGCAATCAGAGCACAGTCGTTGCTCATATTCGTCACAGCATAGCGGAACACCGTGCGACCCTCCTGATAGAGGTAGTGCAAGCGATGATCGACCGTGAAATGAGACGGTGGACAAACCGACCCACCAGCCTTCAAATGCAAGAAAGGAAGACCTTTTCCATCTGTCCGCAGGTAAGAATCCATCACACCAATATTCTGCTCCTCTGTAGCTTCGAGCAGAACAGCAGCAGCACCATCACCGAAAAGCGGGCAAGTAGAACGGTCCTTATAATCCGTCACCGACGACATTTTGTCGGCACCGATAAGAATAATCTTCTTGTAACGCCCACTTTGGATCATGGTTGCAGCCACGTCCAGAGAATAGAGGAATCCACAGCATGCACCCCAGAAATCAAATGCCATGGCATTCTTCAGTCCGAGTTTGCCAACCACGATGGATGCTGTGGATGGGAATTTATAATCTGCCGTAGAAGTGGCTACGATCAGCGCATCAATAGCGTCAGGATCCACGCCTGTCTTCTGTACCAGCTGTTTGGCAGCCTTTCGGGCCATATAGCTAGTGCCAAGACCTTCCTCTGTGAGGATACGGCGCTCCTTGATACCGACACGCGTCATAATCCACTCGTCGTTGGTGTCCACCATCCTCGACAACTCCTCGTTTGTAAGGACATAGTCGGGCACGTATCCACCAATACCGGTGATTATCGCGTTGATTCTATCCATTATTCAGCGACTTCGTCCTCCTTCTTGATAGCTACCTTACCGCGGTAGTAGCCACATGTCGGGCATACTGTGTGATACACATAATATGCACCGCAGTTCGGACATACTGCGAGTGTAGGAGCTACTGCCTTGTCGTGGGTACGACGCTTGAGGGTACGAGTCTTTGACTGTCTTCTTTTAGGATGTGCCATAATTATTCTTTATCTTTAATGTTTAACGTTTTCAATTTGTCCCATCGGGGGTCTGACGCCTGATTGGACTCCTCATCGCTGCTTCGGTCAGCTGACAGCTCTTCCAGAGCTTTCGTCATGGCAGGGTTGCACTTGCCGGGTGCATGCACGTGCCTGATGGGTATGACCAGAACTACAAACTCATAGATGAACCAAGAGATGTCGAGTATTCCTTCGTCCTCGGGCACCACGATGATGTCATCTTCCTCAGAGTATGCGCTTCCGAACTTGACGACGAGGCGGTTCTCGGTCTCCACCGGCTGCTCCATGTCGTCCAGACAACGGTCGCAAGGTATGATAATCGTGCCTTGGGTATGAAGCTTTAACTCGAAAAAGCCGGAAGCCTTGCGTATAGACACCGACACATGCAAAGAGCCTTTCTTCACTTCGGCACCGTCAAGAGCCTCGAAAAAGCTATTGTCAAGATTGAATGTCAAGGAGGTCTCCTCAGCTTCCAGTCCCTTCAAATCTATTTTCAACAACTCTAAACTGCCCATTATCACACTTTTGGGTTGCAAAGTTACAAACTTTTTTTCATATCTGCGCCCGATATTTGATTTTTTTATGTTTTTACCTCAAATTCGTCTGTTTCAAGCGCTTATATTACACATTTTATAGGGTATCTGTGCATTTTTTTACGTCATCATCTCTATCCTGAAAGTTGTGCCGACACCGAGCTCCGACGATTTGACGAAGATACGCCCTTTATGATAATCCTCCACAATACGCCGGGCCAGCGAGAGTCCAAGTCCCCAGCCTCGCTTCTTCGTAGTAAAGCCTGGCGTAAACACATTCTTGATATCTTTCTTGGGAATCCCCTTGCCATTATCAGTCACCTCGACAGCCACTCGCTTCCCTTCAACAGACAAGTTCAACTCTATCCTTCCCTGTCCTTCCATCGCGTCAACGGCATTCTTACACAGATTCTCTATCACCCATTCGAATAGTGAGGCATTCATCTTCACAATGACCTCATGGTCAGGGAATCGCCTGACAATCTCCACTTTTTTCGACGTACGCCGGTTCATATAGTCCACCACGTGGTTAAGCACTTCATTCATAGAGGCATCCACAGGCTCGGGCAGCGAGCCAATCTTCGAGAATCTGTCTGCTATCAGTTCCAGGCGCTTCACATCCTTGTCCAGTTCCGGAATCAAGTCGTCATCGGGATAATTCTCCTTCAGCATTTCCACCCAGGCCATCAGACTACTAATAGGTGTACCAAGCTGGTGGGCAGTCTCCTTCGACAAGCCTACCCACACCTTGTTCTGTTCTGCTTTCTTCGATGCCAACAGTGCAAAAATAGCAACCACTACAAATATCAAGACAATACCCAGTTGCCAATACGGATACAGAGAGAGCCGTTTCAGTAGCGTCGATTCATCATAGCAGACGAGCTGATAGTCTTTATCCACTCCCGTCTGGAGCGAGTCCCCCTGCCCGTCTCCTATTCGGATTTTAATATAATTTCCGCGCTTGAACAACGACTGGGCATAGCGCGCCACATAGTCTGCCGAATCAGAGGCCGTGCGCGCACTCATATCGATATTGCGATAGTCGGTCACCCTACCGTCGGCATCCATCACGATCACAGGAATTGTATTATTGCTCTGTATCACGTTCAGCACCAGCGACATGTACGTATTTTCATCGCTATTGTTCAACGCGCGCATGGCTTCAGCCCAGGTCTCCATCTTGTTACGTTCCTCCTGCTGCAGATCCATCACCAGATAGTGTGACGCAAGCAGTGAGACCACCGCAATAACGATGGCTGCCACCACAAGGATGATCTTTACCTGCCTGATCCTGTCTGTCCACTGCATAGTATCCTTATAACGGAAAACCACCAAGAAAAATTGTGTGAGTTAACTCAGAATATCAATTGAGTTAACTCAAAGCACAAAATGAGTTAACTCAACAAAAAAGCCCCGGCTCACGCTTGTGAACCGGGGCTCATGAATAAAAGTGGCG
>Ga0310691_10006791_pt1 | contig 12134 bp, 13 predicted proteins | sample 176DNAGHGlowgp2_FD_203887 | JGI IMG/M metagenome (GOLD analysis project Ga0310691, IMG submission 203887) | Sheep rumen microbial communities from Palmerston North, Manawatu-Wanganui, New Zealand - 1766 DNA GHGlow gp2 (v2) (version 2) | ecosystem: Host-associated > Mammals > Digestive system >... | reverse complement strand
AGGGAGAGCATAATGTGAGGAATGCACTTGCTGCGCTTGGTGTAGCTGCTACTCTGGGTCTTTCCCGGGAAAAGGCAGAGGCGAGCCTTTCCACATTTGCGGGTTCCAGACAGCGAATCCTGCATATCAATGAAATGACCGTTATCGATGACACCTATAATGCAAGTCCGGATTCCATGAAGGCAGCGCTTTCCGTGCTCCTTTCCAGAGAAGGCAGACGTGTGGCCGTCCTCGGCGATATGTTTGAACTCGGAAAGAATGAGATAGCGCTTCATGAGAGTGTCGGAGAATTCATCCGAAAGGAAAAAGAAACAGGCAGAACACTTTCTCTTCTTGTTACAGCGGGTCCTCTTGCGGAAAAAATCGGTGAAGCAGCAGGAGATGCCGTTCCCGAGATCCTGCATTTTGCGGATACCCAAGCGGTGAAGGATTCGCTTCCGGATATTCTTAAGGCAGGCGATGCGGTTCTGTTTAAGGCGTCCAACGGTATGCATTTCCGGACACTGGTAGAAACACTGGAGGAAGACAAATGAAGATAGCTGTTTTTTGCGGTTCGCTTCCGGGAAAAAGAGAAGCCTATCTTGCGGATGCCCGCAGGCTGGGGGAATGGATCGCTTCGGAAGGTCATGAACTCATCTACGGTGCCGGGAAAGAGGGCATGATGGGAGAGGTGGCAGATGCGGCGCTTTCCGGCGGTGCATCCGTTACGGGAATCATCCCCAAGTTTATGAAGGATAACGGTTGGTGTCATGAACATCTGACCAATCTTATCGTGACCGAGGATCTGGCAGATCGAAAGGAAAAAATGGCAGAAATGGCAGATGCCTTTATCGCTCTACCCGGCGGACTCGGTACGCTGGAGGAAATTGCCGATATCCTTTCCTGGATGCGAATCGATTTTTTCGAAAAACCCTTTATTCTGTTCAACACGGAAGGGTTTTACAAAGATCTGTATCAGGTGATCCAATCTCTGGCCACAGAAGAGTTTATGGATCAGAAGGATGCGGACAGGGTTGTTTTATCGGATGATCCGGAAGCGATTTCCGCATATCTGCAGAAGGTACTAAAGTAGTATAAGGAAGATGGTACATGGATTTTTTAGAAGAATTATCACAGCAGCGGTTATTTAAGGTCGCTGTATATTGTCTGATCGCCTTCATTGCTACGAAAATCGTGGATCAGATCTTTTGCGCCCGCAAAAAGAAAAAGGGGGCGGAGAACATCCAGAGCTCCTTTTTGAGGGGTGTTTTCCGCTTTCTGATCATTGTTCTGCTGGTTCTCAATGTCGCGAGCCTGTGGAACGGCATGCATAAGTTTGCCAATACGATCCTGATGTCCAGCTCCCTCCTCGTTGTCGTGCTTGGTTTTATTTTTCAGGAGGGACTCAGCAACATCATTCACGGATTTATCATCACGGTCTTTAAACCGTTTGATGTCGGTGACCGTATTGAAATGACTGTGGGAGGGAACCGGATATCCGGCTACGTTCTTTCCATGAATCTCCGTCATACGATCGTGAAGAATATCATGGATAAGTCGGAATCCATCATACCCAATTCGGTCATGGATTCCACAGTGGTAAAGAATCTGACGACCCAGCATGAAGAAAACAGGTATCCCCTGACGGTAGCCATTACGTATGAGGATGCGCAGGATCCCGAAAAGCTTGCTGCGGCGAAAAAACTGCTTTCCGAAACGATTCTGGAAAACAGGCGGACGATCGATCTTCGCAAGAATACGGCGGAGGAGCTCTTTATCAATGTGACACTCGAAGACAGCAGTGTGAATCTAACCTGCTTTGTCGAAACCCAGACGGCGGAGGATAATTATTACGCCGGCAGTGAGATCCGGCAGGTACTTCTTGCCAAATATCATGATGCGGGAATCAATTTTGCATATCCGCATATGGAACTTGTAGGGAAGGTGCATACAACTACTTGACAGATGACTAAAAAGTAGCTAATATGTAATCATTCATGTCAAACGGTTCGATGAGGGTTGAACGGGGCTTTGATATGGGGAACATTATTTATTACCAAGAGGGTAAAAGGAGGAAGCTATGGACAATTATGGCGGATACGATCCGAATCAGGGTCAGTATGGACAGGGCTATGACCAGAATCAGGGGTACGGCGGCTTTGATCAGCAGCCTGCACCGGCTCCGGTAGTGCCCAAGAGCAATGCACCGAAGATCATTGCCATTGCAGTGGTTGTCGTTGCGCTCATTGCAGCAGCTATCGTTTTCCTGACGATGAGCAAGATTAAGGGTACTTACAAGGGAACTATGACAGAAAGCGGTATTACGCTTGATATCACGCTGGAGCTTGACGGTAAGAATTTCACACTTGATTACAGCTATTCCGGAACATCTATGGGATCTATGTCGGGTACTTACAAGAAGAATGGTAAGTATGTAACCTTCTACGTTGATGGCGAAGAGTGGGATAACGCTAAGATCGAAAAGGGTGGAAAGAGACTTCAGTTCTACGATACATCAGGAAGCAAGGCTTTCGTTCTTGAAAAATAATATAGAATACAAAACGGCCACAGGGAAACCTGTGGCTGTTTTGTCCTACTTGACAGAATAAGAAAAAACAGATAAACTTCAGCCTAGTAGTCCGTTCATTCGGAAACGGTGCACCGATATAAATATGGCGGGTTGCCGGAGTGTTACAAGTATTAAAAAGGAGAGAATATGGATAATTACGGCGGATATGATCCGAATCAGGGTCAGGACGGACAGGGCTTTGATCAGAGTCAGGACTTTGGCGGCGGTTTTGATCAGCCGATCGCATCGCCCAATCCTGTTGTACCGAAAAGCAATGCACCGAAGATCATAGCCATTGCTGTAGTGGTTATAGCGCTTGCTGCAGCGGCGGTTGTTCTTTTGATGATGAACAGGATCAAGGGAACCTACAAAAAAACACAGATTCCGTTTGATACCGGAAGCGGTATTGTTTACGAGGATATTACACTGGAGCTGGACGGCAAAAATTTTACGTTGCGTTATGATAATGTGACCTTTGACGGAGAATCTTATCCGGAACTTTCGCAGGAAATGAAGGGAACCTATAAGAAGAACGGAAAGTATGTTACTTTCTATGTGGATGGGGAAGAATTTGATAATGCACTGATCAAGAAGGGTGGCAAAACGCTGCAGTTCTTTGATTCATCAGGCGCAGATGCCTTTACTCTGGATAAGCAATAATAAAAGTATCAGCCATAGGGGCATCCCTATGGCTGTAATTTATGAGGTGAATATGAGCTGGGAAGAGAATGTCAGGCTGGTTACCCCCTATGTGCCGGGAGAACAGCCAAAAGAGAAGAATATCATTAAATTAAATACCAATGAGAATCCTTATCCGCCGAGTCCGGAGGCGGCAAAGGTTCTGAAGGGGTTTGATGCGGAATTACTGAAAAAGTATCCGGATCCCAATGTTACACTTCTCCGGGAAAGCATAGCAAAGTATCATGGGGTAAAAACATCTCAGGTGTTTGCCGGGGTAGGCTCCGATGATGTGCTCGGCATGGCCTTTCTAACTTTTTTTGGCGGAGAAGAGCCGGTACTTTTTCCGGACCTCACTTATTCGTTTTATCCGGTCTGGTCGGAACTTTACAGGATTCCGTTTACGGAAATTCCCTTGGATGATACGTTCCGGATTCGGCCTTCCGATTACAGGATTCCCTGCGGCGGGGTGATCTTCCCGAATCCCAATGCACCTACCGGAATTTATGAAACAAAAGAAGTGATCCGTGAAATTCTGAACGATCATCCGGATGTGGTAGTTATTGTGGATGAAGCCTATATTGATTTTGCCGGAGAAAACGCAAGTGTTCTTGATCTGATTCCGGAATATGAGAATCTTCTGGTGACCAGGACCTTTTCCAAGTCCCGCTCCATGGCGGGAGCCAGGATTGCGTATGCCGTCGGCAGTGAAAAGCTGATCGATTATCTGATGGCGATCCGGAATTCTTATAATTCCTATACAATGAACTCTGTCTCCATTGCGGCCGGTGTTGCATCGGTTGAGGATGATGGTTATTTCCGGGAAAGCGTGGAAAAGATCAAGACCACCAGAGACAGGTTTACCGAGGAAATCCGGGCTATGGGATTTACGGTGCTGCCGTCGTCCGCCAATTTTGTGTTTGCGGCGCCGCCGGCCCCGCATACGGCAGAAGAGGTGTTCTTAAAGGCCAGGGAAAAGGGAATCTATTTCCGTCATTTTTCATCTCTGCGGGCCAACCCCTATTTACGTATTACCATCGGTACCGACGAAGAAATGGATCAAGTGCTTCGGTTTTTCCGTGAGGAAATCTAAAATGCAACACTTTCTTGCTTTATAGAAGATGTTGACAAAATCGCAAATATTCACTAAAATAATATGTGCCGGTTCGCGTCCGGCACATATTTTTTCGCGTGTGTTCCGACGAATAAGGAGGAACACGACATGTATAATGAAGATACAATGGATAGAAGCGCATTAGAGAAAATTATGGAAAGACTGCCGGACTATCTGGATATGTCCGACGTCGACAGGATTGACATTTGTGAGAGCGAGAAGAATAATGGGGTGATCATGCCCGGCATCCGGGTACGGTATAAATCCACACCGATCATGCCATGTATTTATCCGCCCTCTTTTTTCAGTTTGCCTCCCGATCTGGCAGCAAAACGTGCGGCGGATGAGATTGAAAAACGTCTGGAGGCGGCGAAGGCGCTTTACGAAAGCGGAGAACTGAAAACGAACTGGCGGAACCGTGTTTTCATAAGTCTGGTTCATTATGAAATGAATAAGAAAATGTTGAAATCCTGTATCTACAGAAAGTTTTTTGATCTTGCAGCTGTTGTCCGCTGGTATATTCCTCTGGCGGAGGACGGTGGTGTCATGATCTGTCCGAAGGGAATTTCGGAGTCCCTTGGCGTTACGGAAGAAGAGTTTTTCCAGGAGGCCAAAAGGAATACACGCCGTCTGTTTACGCCTGAATCCGAAAACTTGGCAAAATACCTGGCCAGATATAATCCGGTTCAGGTGGAAGAGGAAGAAGAGGATGAGATACCGATTTATATCCTGACACATTCCGGTCGGACCTTCGGCGCAGTCATGATGATCTACCCAGACGTGCTGAAAGAACTCGCCGAAGAAATGCATGGATCCTATTTTCTCATCCCTTCCAGTGTGCATGAAGTTTTGGCTCTTCCGGCAGATGAAAAAGCCAATAAAGATGCCCTCAGGGAGATTGTCAGCAGTGTAAATGAAACTTCTTTAGACAAAACAGAAATACTGTCATACACCGTTTACTACTATGATGAAAAAAGTGCAGAAATATCCGTATTTGCCTGATTTTCAGCCTTGACGTATGCCGCCAAAAGTGATAAAGTAACAAAGGATTCTAAAAACATAGTAACTTAGTAATTGGAGGATGTCATCATGGCAAACGGTACAGTAAAGTGGTTCAACAATCAGAAGGGTTACGGATTCATTACAGACGCAGAAGGCAAGGATGTTTTCGTACATTACTCAGGACTGAACATGGAAGGCTACAAGACTCTGGAAGAAGGTCAGGCAGTAGAATTCGATGTAACTGAGGGCGATAAGGGACCGCAGGCAACCAACGTTTCGGTTGTTAAATAATTTTTCCTATCTTTAGCAATGTATCCGAGCTTCTCGTTTATGTATAAATAAGAAACAGAATACGATGCTTTATGAGTAAGAAGAAGGGACTGTCTTCATTGACAGTTCCTTTTTCTTTGTGGTAAAATATAGAGGGTTATAACGAAGGGGGGAAGAATCATTGACGGAAGATTTTATATCGACAAAAGATAAGATCCTTCTGTCTGCTATTGACTTACTAAGCGATGGCGGGCTTTCTTCCCTTACCACGAAGAATGTTGCCCGGCGTGTGAACATTGATGAGAGCATGCTGTATAAGTTTTACGGCGACATGAACGAACTGATCCGTGATACCTGTATTGCGTATTTCCGGTTTGATGAGGGACTCTTTAAAACGGCGCTGGCACGTTCGGGAACGAGGCTTGACAGAATTCGGTACTTTTTTGAAGCCTATGCCACCTACTATGATAACTATTATGCACTGAGTATGGTGGGGCTGCATTTTGAAGAGCTTCTGCACAATACAGAAACCCGGGAGTGCGTAACGGAGGGAATCTATCGACGAAGGGAATTCCTGGCGGGGCTGTTTCAGGAAGCTATCGATACGCATGAAATCCGGGATATCCTGGATGGGTACCAGCTCGCAGATCTCAGTCTCGGATATTTTTCCCGAGCCTGTCTGAACCGCCGGATCGGTATGAAAAACGGAAGCTTTAAAGCTGAGATCACAAAAATGGAAGATGCTCTTTTCCATCTAATAGTATAGAACAATGTATCTGATCTGTCTTTCAGAATATTGTATCAGGAAAACGAGAGGAGATAGATGTTATGAAAATTCTTATTGCAGAGGATGATGTAGCCAGCGGAAAGTTCCTGACCAAGCTGCTCAGCAAATACGGTGAGGTTGTTCTGACCAGAAACGGTCTGGAGGCTGTGGATGCGTTTGTGGCGTCCGTAAATGAGGGGAAGGAGTACGATCTTGTCTGCCTCGATATTATGATGCCCAAACTCGACGGCTATAAGGCACTTACCGCAATCCGTGATGCGGAAAGAAAGCTGGGTATCCCGCGGATTTCCCGTTGCAAGGTGATCATGATCTCCGCACTGGATGAGGATTTTGATGCAACCTACGCCAGCAACGATTACGATGATTATATCTGCAAGCCCATTGATATTGTCAAGTTCAATTCCATGATCCAGAATCTCGGACTTGTCAAAGAATAAAGCGGGATGTTTTGTTCGTGCGGCCGGGGTCTCTTCCTGTCTGCCGCATCGGCTGTCACCCGTAACCGGTTACGGAGTTCAATATGGATTTATTTGAATATATGCGAAAAGAGGAGCAAAAAAAAGAGTCTCCTCTTGCCAGGAGAATGCGCCCGGAGACTTTGGATGAAGTCGTCGGGCAATCTCACATTCTTGGCAAAGATAAATTATTATATCGAGCGATCCGGGCAGATAAACTTGGGTCGGTCATTTTTTATGGCCCTCCCGGAACGGGAAAGACCAGTCTGGCTGCGGTGATCGCGCATACCACGCAGGCTGAGTTCCGTGACATCAATGCAACCTCCTCAGGGAAAAAGGAGATGGCGGATGTTGTGGAAGAAGCAAAGAACACGCTGGGGATGTACGGGAAAAAGACCATTCTCTTTATCGATGAGATTCACCGTTTTAATAAAGCCCAGCAGGATTTCCTGCTTCCTTACGTAGAAGACGGAACGGTTACGTTGATCGGTGCCACTACGGAAAATCCCTATTTTGAAGTGAATAATGCTCTCATTTCCCGGTCAACGATCTTCCGGCTGAATCCGCTCACCAAAGAGGATATCGAAACCCTGATAGAGCGGGCGGTAACGGACCCGGTGAAGGGGATGGGCATGTATAAAGCCGAAATCACCCCGGAGGCAAAAAGCTTTCTGGCGGATGTAGCGGACGGAGATGCCCGGCAGGCCCTCAATGCAGTCGAACTGGGTGTTCTATCAACGGATCCCGACCCGGAAACGGGTAAGATTGTCATCACACTTTCCGTTGCGGAGGAATGTATCCAGCGGCGGGCTATTCGTTACGACCAGAGCGGAGACAGTCATTATGACACGATTTCCGCCTTTATTAAGTCCATGCGGGGCTCCGATCCGGATGCGGCGGTTTATTATCTGGCGAAGATGATCTCCGCAGGTGAAAAAGAAACCTTTATTGCCCGGCGGATCATGATCTGTGCTGCGGAGGATGTGGGAATAGCGGATCCAGGAGCCATTCAGGTGGCCGAGGCCTGTGCGGCGGCTGTGGAACGGGTCGGGTTCCCGGAGTCACAGATCATTCTGGCGGAGGCAGCAATCTATGTTGCTACGGCGCCGAAGAGCAATTCGGTCGTGAATGCCATTTACGATGCAATGGGTGCAGTAAAGAAATACGGAAATCTTCCGGTGCCGGTTTATCTTCGGGATGCACACTATCCCGGTGCGGCAGAGCTTGGCGTCAAGGGATATCAATATGCGCATGATTATCCCAATCACTTTGCCGACCAGCAGTACCTGCCGGATGGTGTGAAGAATGAACGGTATTATAAGCCGTCCCGTCAGGGTCATGAGGCGGATGTCGATGACTGGCTGACGTTTTTACGGGAATCGGTAAAAAAGGGAGAGGAGGACGCTCCGGATGGAAGAAACGGATAATGTGATGGATCCCGGGGAGAAAATTTCGGAAATGAATTCGAAAGATACCGGAAATAATGAGCCTGCCGATCAGCCGGCGGAGAGTTCGGAAACGGAAAAGCTCTACTTTGCCGTAGGAAGAACGCGCGGGGCAAGGATTATGGCCTGGATTCTTTTGGGTCTGATTTTTCTGATTTTTGTCGGGTTCATCATCTGCCTGGTGACGGGAAGCCCTTATCTATATGCCATGCTGTTCCTGCTGATCTTTGTTCCGGTGTTTTTCTACCTGATGTTGTGGATCAAAAAAGTATTTGGCAAATAGCACAAAAAACGATTTGCAATTTTGTAAGGTTTGTATAGTATTATTATGATTATATGTTACAATAAAAAAAATGCGGATTTATGCATAAAATAATAACGTAAACAAAAAAATTTGCATACATAAAAGGAGCAAAGCAAATGAAGAAGAAAAAGGTCATGATTCCCCTGATCCTCCTCGTGCTGGCCGCTGCCGGTGCCTGCCTCTGGTTCTTTGTCTTTCGGGATAAGGATTCCAATAAGGCAAACGGTAAGCTGGCCTATGTGGAAAGAGTCAGCACCATTATGGGATCCGGAATTGGCGGTGAGACCCGTTTTATGGGTATTGTAGAATCACAGGAAACCAAGAACGTAGAAAAGGAACCGACCAAAAAGATCAAGGAACGTTTTGTGGAGATCGGTGATAAGGTAAAAGAGGGGGATCCCCTTTTTGCTTACGATACGGAAGATATCTCCCTGGAGCTTCAGCAGATGGAGCTGGATCTTTCCAATACCAGGACGATGATCAATACGGATTCCAATTCGCTGCAGGACCTCAGGACGCAAAGAAATGAGGCCAAGACGGAGGATGAGCGTCTGACCCTTACCGCTGAGATCAATGTTCTTGTTGCGCAGATCAATCAGGAAAATTATGACCTTGAAGTGAAGCAGATGGAATATGACAGGAAACAGGCTTCTCTTGATAAAAACATTGTTTATTCTCCGATGAACGGTGTTATTAAAGCAATCAATGAGTCGCTTCAGGATGCTTCCAATGATCAGAACGGTTCAAATGGCAATAACGGCAACAGTAATAATAATGGCGAAAATGCTTATATCACCATTATGGAGGAAGGCGACTACCGGGTAAAGGGTACTGTAACGGAAGAGGGCCTTCGGGAAATCGTGAACGGTTTGCCGGTGATCATTCTTTCCCGTACGGATTCTTCAAAATTCTGGCGCGGATCGATTGAAAAGGTCAATCTGGAGCCGGCAAAGGAGAGCAACGGCGGCGGCTATTATGATATGGGCAGCGGCGACAGTTCTTCCAAATATACCTTCTATGTGACACCGGATAATTCGGAAGGCCTTGTTCTTGGCCAGCATCTTTACATTGAACTGGATCACGGACAGAATCCGGGTGAAAAGATTGAGGATGACAGGCTGTTTATCCCGTCTTACTACATTGTGGAAGAGGACGGAAACCATTATGTTTGGAAGAAAAACTCAAAAGGCAGACTGACAAAGGCCAAGGTTTCTGTCGGCGAGTACGACGAGAATAAGGATGCCTATGTCATAGAGGACGGCCTCGCTGAGGATGACTATATCGCTTATCCGAGCGAAAGACTGCAGGAAGGAATGAAGGCGACCAATAATGAGGAAGAGGTTGCTGCCCAGATGGCAGAGGAGAATGAGGAAAGACCGGGCGAAGGCACGGATTTCTATTATGATCAGCAGACCGGAAGATATTTTGATCCGGATGGAAATGAGATTACCTTCGATGAGGAAGGAAATCCGGTTCCGCTTGATCCTGACATGCAGGAAGAAAACGGGACTGCAGGTTCCGGAGATGATGCCGGAGAAGGCGCTCCGGAAGGCGATGGTGTAAATGAAGGCGAAGGAACTGATGGTGGTGAAGGCGAAGGCGAGGGAATCCTTGGCGAACCCGCAACCGTAGAAGAATAGGAGGACCCTCGGTATGCTCCTGAAGCTTACAGATATAATTAAAACCTATCAGCAGGGTACGGAGGATGTGCCGGTACTGAAATCCATCAACCTCAGTGTGGAAGAGGGAGAGTATGTGGCAATCATGGGTCCTTCGGGAAGCGGAAAATCCACGATGATGAATATCATCGGCTGTTTGGATAAGCCGACTTCCGGTGAATACCTGCTCAATGATGAAAAAATCGATACCATGAAGGACAAAAAGCTGTCCGAAATCCGAAACAAGTATATCGGGTTTGTTTTCCAGAACTTTAACCTGCTGCCGAGACAATCGGCGCTTCAGAATGTGGAGCTTCCCCTGCAGTATGCGGGGGTTCCCCGGAGCCAGAGAAGAAAGCTCTGTGAAGATGCCCTGACTCGTGTGGGACTTGCGGAACGTATGACCTTCCGGCCGACCCAGCTTTCCGGTGGTCAGAAACAGCGTGTGGCTATTGCAAGAGCAATGGTGAATTCCCCGAAGCTTCTTCTGGCGGATGAACCTACCGGTGCGCTCGATTCCAAGTCCGGTATTCAGGTTATGAAGCTGTTCAAGGAACTGCATGAAGAAGGTGTGACCATCGTTATGATCACACATGCCCGGGAAATCGCTGAACATGCTGATCGGATGATCACAATCTTCGATGGTGAGATTACCGGTGATATGCGGAAAAATGCCGATGGGGGGTGGGACGCATGAAGAAAAAGCTGATCACAACCCTTATCATACTGGCCATCCTCGGTGTTGGCGGATTTTTCGGAATACGTATTTACAGAAAGCATCAGCTGAATGCCAATCCGGTGAAGGTATTTCCGGTTGCAGCGATGGATTTCGGCTATTTCGGTGAAAATACCTCGGAATTCGATGGTACAGTTGTCGTAAACAATCAGCAGAGTGTTTATGTTTCGCAGAACAGTGTAATTTCGGAGCTCAAGGCATATGAGGGGATGTTGGTTCATCCGGGAGATGTTCTTCTGACCTATGACATGACTTCCTCCAACCTCGAAATGGACATGCTGAATGCACAGCTTTATCGGTATCAGGTTCGTGTGACCGTTCTGCAGCATGAACTTACGGAACTGAAGAATACCGTTCCGCTTGAGGATCGGCCGCCGGAACCGGAGCCGCAGCCCGAGCCTGAGCCACAGCCGCAGCCGCAGCCTGAGCCGGATCCCAAACCGGATCCCAAACCGGATCCGAATGCATCTCCGACAGATGCCACGCCGGAAAAGAAAGAGGAAGCGACAACCGAGAATAAACCGGCAGAACCGACAACCGAAAATAAGCCGGCAGATCCGACTACCGAAACCGGTGAACCGGGTGGAAAAAATCCGGAGGATGCTCCGGCACCGATTCCCACAAGGGCTGAGCTTCAAAAATCGATCCGGGCGAAGGAAAAAGAAATCAACACGGCAAGTTATCAGGTGGAGGTGCAGAAGCTGAAAATCCAGAAAAAGGAAAGACAGCTTGCCGGCGGAGAAGTAAGAGCCACCATAACAGGTGTTGTTCAGAAGGCGGATGTATCGGAGGATGTCATTTCAGCCGGTGAGCCTGCAATCGTGGTGGTATCGCAGCAGGCGGTAACCGTAAGAATATACGTCAATGAAATCGCTGTAAAGAAAATGAAGCTTGGCGATTATGCGCAGATGTATTCATATGAGACATCTGAATACTACTCCGGTACCGTTACCGAGATCGGAGAAGAGCCGGATCCGAATTATTACGGTAATTCGGAATACCCGACTTCCTGGTATCCGGTAATCGTCTCAGTGGATGAGGATCCGGAAAAACAAAAGCTTAAGAACAATGACTGGGTAACCGTAACGGTTTCTTCCTCCGAAGATGTTGAAGATGAATCAACGGATAAGATTGCCA
>Ga0310691_10006790_pt1 | contig 12136 bp, 8 predicted proteins | sample 176DNAGHGlowgp2_FD_203887 | JGI IMG/M metagenome (GOLD analysis project Ga0310691, IMG submission 203887) | Sheep rumen microbial communities from Palmerston North, Manawatu-Wanganui, New Zealand - 1766 DNA GHGlow gp2 (v2) (version 2) | ecosystem: Host-associated > Mammals > Digestive system >... | reverse complement strand
TCAATGCGGTAGACTGGTACAACACTTATCAGCCTTATAAGATCGAAGCCCGGGCAGACGAACGGGTTCGGGACTCCATCGCAGGTAAACCATGCGCGGTATTCTTTACGAATACCAGCAATGAAGCTCTCTGGTTCAGTTCTCAGAAAATTGAACCCGGCCAGACGATGCTTTACGCAATGGGTGACCTTTGCAACAGTAAGAAGAACCTTGAAGTGTTCGGGCAGGACGGCAGCGGTGAACATCCCACCAAGGCCTGCATCGAAGTATCCGGTAATGATACTGAGTATCAGCGGATGCGGGTTAACCCCCCGGCTTACAACGCCGAAGACGGCGAATGGCAGACCAGCTATGTAAACGAAGAAGGCAAGACTGTTAAAATTAAGCACTTCGAATGGCGGATGGAGCCCAGTGATGAAAACCTGGACGAAGTTGTGCAGGCCTGGAACGAAACTGTTACATGGGTTGTGAGCACGATCGACAACCCAACAAAGTTCAAGTCCGAGATAAAGAACTACTTTACCGAAGACTCCCTGCTGTTTCACTTCTTGTTCTTAGAGTTCTTTACGGCTTACGACAACGGAGCCAAGAACACCTTCTACAGCTTCGACTGGGATCCTGATGCCGATCAAAGTAAATGGAACGGCTATCGGTGGAATATTAACAAGGCTTATGATACGGATACCATTATTGCAGGCGACAACGATGGTAAGCCTTTGGGCGACTATGGGCTGGACTATGGAGACACCGAAAACGGTAAGCCCTATTTCAATGCATCCGATCATCCGATCTGGAACAACATCAAGAATGGATATCAGAGCGAGCTTTCGGCTATGTACATCTCCTTAAGGGGACAAATGGCATGGAGCTCTGACCGGATCATTGCCAAGTGGGACAATTATCAGAGTAAGAGACCACATGCGGCCATGGTTGAAGACGCGTATATCAAGTACATCTATCCCTATCAGACCAAAGATGTTATCCTAAACAACGAAGTCAAGGGATATGACGATAACTATCTGAGCCGGATGCAGGGCAGTAAGACCTATCAACGACGGCAGTACTTTACCTATCAGACCAGCTACATGGACGGCAAGTACGGATACTACAACACATCCGACTCCATGCAGTTCAGAACCAACGTCGCCAGCGGCACCAAGACTTTCAACGTAAAAGCCTACGCAAAGACGTATATTACGGCGATCGTAGACAGTCAGAAAGCGGGTGTCACCAAGGTCAACGCCGGAGAGACCGTTACTTTTAACAACGTTTCTGTCGGGACGAACACGACCTTATACTTCACACCTGAACGGTTAATTCAAATTGTCGAGCCTTTAAACGAAACGCAGAACAGCACGTTCGTCGCGGCCGGCGCTGTCAAGCTCGAAGAAGCCATTTTAGGCGGAGAAACCGTGAACACATCCTGGGACGCGAACTCTACGGTTAACATCCCTTCTCCTGTGTTAAAGGATCTGTCTATTCAGAATATGGCGAACTACTCCGGTGCTTTGAATATGAGCGCCAATGTTGAACTGGAGACCGTGGATACACGGGGTACGCAGGCTGGTATGATCACCCTGCCTTCCTACGCTCCGCTAACCAGCGTTCAGTTAAACGCATGCACCGGGATCGATGCCAGAAACCTGAACAAAGTACAGACCTTCACCTTAGAAGGGACGGAGAATTTAGTATCCGTATGGGTTGAGAACTGCAATACCACTACCAATACTGCGATCGCAGGGTATTTAACCACTGCGGTACAGAACGTCACAAACGCCACCAGAAGGATCCGTGCCATCGGTGTGGACTGGGAGTTCGGCAACCTTGACGTACTGTATGAGATCGTCCGGAAGTGGAAGGGCTACAACGCAAACGGGGACAACCAGGATTCGCCGGTTATCACGGGCAACATCCATGTGACCGCCATGTCCACCAAGAAGCTGGAGACCATCAACGACGTGTTATCCAGCAGGAGTCTCGAAGACAACCTTGATCTGGACAACAACGTGTGGACGGACGGCAGCCTGACGATCCGGTTTGACTCCGTGATCGAATACTTTGCAGTTACCTTTATGAACAAGGACGGCACGCCCATTTTAGATAAACAGGGCAACGCCTATATTCAGTACATCGACCGGGGCCAGAACGCCTACGATCCTATCGAAGCAGGCGAAATTAACATTCCCACCATTGCGCCGGACGCTCAGTATATCTATACATTCAGCGGCTGGACAAATTTAAGCGGAGCTGTGACTTCGACAAAGACCGTCACCGCGGACTATACCCAGCAGGCCAGAACCTATACGGTTCGGTGGCTGGTCAAGGGACGGGTTGACAAAGTTTTAACAGGCGTTTCTTACGGCGCTGAAGTTGTCTACAACGACGATCCGCATGTCTTCCCCGCTCTGACGGACGAAGAAAGCGCTTTTGTTTACAACGTATTCAAAGGTTGGGATAAGTCCACCGGATTTATTTCCGAAGACACCGATGTCAACGCCATCTTTGTAAGGAGCGCTCTGCCTAACGCGGGAGAGATCGGACTGGAGGATATGAGCACGGCTCAGATCTACGGCGTCGCCAAGAACAAGTCCGCAGGAGACTACTGGGAGTCCAAGGATCACGTGGATATTCAGGTTGGCCGGGACTTCGACTTTACCAACGTGGAGTCCGAAGTATTAGCTGAGGAGCTTTATCTGGACGGATCCACCTTAAGAAAGACCAGCGTCAAGCTATTTGATCCTGACGCGCCGAGCTTTACTCTGGCGATCGATTACGAATACACAGCAGAGACTTCTAACGGTACTCTTGTATCCTGCTACGACGAAGACGAACAGAAGGGCTTTAGGTTAAAGTATTACAACACCAGACCTTCTATCGAATGGGGTACGGAGATCGGCGTCGGCAACGGACTGGCCAGAGGCATTGTGGTTATTAAGCACCGCAAGGGCTCCGCCAACCTTTATATTGCATCCGATAATCCCGGCAACGGTGCGTATAACGCGGAGATCCTGACAAGGGAGATCCCGAGATCCACCTACAACACCACCAACGCGGTGCTGACCTTTGGCGGCGTGCCTGTTGGGACATCCGGCGTGGCGAACGCTGCGACGGGCGTGATCCACTGGGCGAAGATCTGGTGGGCCGATCTGGGCAACAGAAATGTTCAGCAGCTGGCCTGCTGGCCGCACGAAACATGGCGGATGCACTATCAGATCGACGGCAACGCAGAAGGCGCTTACCGATTAAACGACGGATCGGGCAACACCTGCTCCGCTACGTTTATCGCGAACGCTCCCCTGCCGTTAAGCTATCAGATGAATGCAACATCGACCAAAGCAATGAACTACAGCACGACCGACCTGAAGAACTTTACCAACAGCAGATGCTTTGACGCTCTGCCATACGAATGGCAGGCGATCCTTCAGGAGGTGCAGGTCCCCGCTATTACGGGCGGTACATCCAGTATCACCAGAACTCCCGCGAAGGTGTATATCCCGGCGTGGTCCGAACTGATCGCGATCAACAACGGAACCTATCAGCAGGAAGGCGCAAGGCTGCCTGAGTTCACTTCAGCCGTTTATCTTGCCCGTTTCAATGGGTTCATTTTACCCGACAACCGGCAGATCATCCGGGAGCAGTATGATCCTACGACCCTGTCAAGTTACACCGTTAAAGACGGGGACGTCTGGTGCAATACGAGCAACTCCAACAACTGCTACGTTTACATTTCCGCCGCGTCGGCCCAGAAGAAGGGCTTACTGTGCGGCAGAAGCAAAACGGGACAGGACAGCAACATCATCAACGCTTCGGGCGGCGGATACTGGGTGCTTGGCAACCAGCTGTGGACACGTTCGGCCACTACTTCTACGGACGCGGCTTACTTCTACAGCGTAACCAACACAGGATCCGTGAACACATGGAGTCTGTCCAGCTACTCGTATTCCGTGTACTTAATGTTCAGCATTTAAGGGGGATGAAGCATGCGGTATTTTAAAATTATTCAAAATAAAAAAGTCGTTGACGTCAGCTTCGCCCCGCTGAGATGGAGCGAGAAGTATTTTCAGATGGTCGGGTGCGATATAGAACGGGCGCAGTTTGTGCAGGGCTACATCACCGGCAAGACCTTCCGGGACGGATGGATGCGGCACACCGAAGCGCCGGATGTCTTATATGATGGAGCTGATGTGATCGAAACGACAGGCATCGAGTTCAACGATCTGTATGAAACGCTGCACGGCGGCGAAGAGATCGAAGTTGAGCCTGACGAACCTTTGATCCCGGTCGTACCGGAGGCGCATATCGAAGAAACAGAAAAACCAATGTCCGTTTCAGAGATGCGGCAAGTTATTCAGGACCAGCAGCAGCAGATCGACGCTCTGAAAGAGATGATCGAGCACGTGGTGGCTGGCAAGTAAACCTACGGGGAGAAGGATAAGCCTTCTCCCCTTTCTTCCAATTATCTCTGAAAGGAGGCAGCACAATGCGTATCGCGATGCCAAGGGGCGACATCAAGTGGATCCGGTTTAAAATTCAGGAGCCGGACGGAGAGCTGTCGACAATTGACTTTACCAGCATTTACTTTTCCGTCAAGAAAAAGAATGCGAGAGATGCAAGAATACTGATTCAGAAATCACTGAAAGCAAACCAGTTTTATAAACTGGCGGACGGAGACTATCAGACAAAACTGTCTCCGAAAGATACACGCGATCTGGCGATCGGAGAATATCTGTTCGACATTCAGATCGGATATAAGAACCTGATCAAGGAGTCGTTCATCGGCGACTTTGTTTTAAAACCGGAGATTACGACAAACGACTACGACGACGAAGAAGATGAAGAGATCGGTGCGGATATTGTCGTGCCTGAAGATACACCGCTCATTTTAAAAGTGCCAGAATATCTGATCGTGCGGCTTGAAACCCCGGCCCCTGTTCCAGACGGCAGCGGAGAAGGAGATCCCATCCCCGAGAGCGTACTGGAAGAGATCACAGAAAACGGGGTGGGTGGATAATGGCACAGTTTTTAGACGCCGCTGGAGTGCGGTATTTATGGAACAAAATTCTGGCAAAGTTTGTCACCAAGGATGGGGACAAAGTATTAAGTGACAATAATTTCACTGACGAAGAAAAAGAAAAACTATCCGAAGCCGCAACGATGGATGACTTAAGAGCGTTAAAGGACAGCATGTCGAGTCTGTACAGTTTTAAAGGGACCGTACCAACTTTAGCTGACCTTGACCTTGTTGAGAATCCGGAGAATGGGGATGTCTATGACGTAACCGAAGACGGCAACAGCTATGTGTGGAACGGCGATCACTGGGAAGAAGCCAGTTCTTTACTGCAGGTCAACGCCTTAACGGACGAAGACCTGACCCAGATCGTCGACGCACACTCTTGAGAAGAAAGGAGTGTTCATTTTGGCTTACGAGAACATTACGAATAAAAAGTTTCTGAACGGAGCCGGCGTTGGCAAGCTTTGGGAACTTATCCGTGCCAGATACGACAGCAAGCTGGACAACGTGGTCGCGGCTGACGGATCTGTCAGCGTAACCAACAACAACCAGGTTGCTGTCAAGATCAGCACCGAGTCGGATAACATTCTGCAGCTGAAGACCGGGGCAAACGCCGGTCTGTATGTGGGTGCGGTGAGCTCTGAGAGCTACGCGATCGAACGGGCTGAAGACTCCGGGGACTACGCGGCCGTATATCAGCTGAAGCGGTATGCCAACGGATCTGCTACAGGCGTGAATGCCGGTGTGGCGATCAACATCCCGAAGGATATGGTGGTGTCCAGCGGCGCTGTGGTGGAGAAGAGCGAGTCCGGAACCTGGGGTGCGGCTGGTACCTACATTGAGTTAACCCTGGCCAACGCCACAAACGACAAGCTCTATATCCCGGTGGGCGGGTTAATTGAATACGTCACGTCCGGGTCTACCGCCAACGACATGGTGGTTATCAATATCGATTCCGCCACTCATCAGGTGACGGCGTCCATTACCGATGGGTCCATTACCAAGGCGAAGCTGTCTACGGCTCTGCAGAACGTAATGGACAACGCCATTACCAGTGTAACCGAAGGCGCAACTGACGGTACGATCTCTGTGAACGGCGTAGAAGTCGCCGTGCATGGGCTCAGGTCCGCGGCTTACGCCAACGCCAACTCTTTTGACGCGGCCGGTGCTGCTGCTGCGGTGCTGGGTGCGAATACCGATACATCCGCAACCAATACTGTGTACGGTGTGAAGCAGTACGCTTCTGACGCTTATGCCGCGATCCTGGCTCTGACCAATACGGAGATCGACAACGCTGTGGCCGCCGCAAACGCAACTATTGACGCATAACGTTTGAAAGGGGGGTATGCACATGCCGGACTACGCGGCGATTTCGCAAAAGAAGTTTCTGGATGCCGCAGGGCTAACGTACTTCTCACAAAAGTTAAACAACTACCCTACAAACGATGTAATTGCGGCTGTTATCGACGGCGTCCAGGACGCACTGGACCAGAAGGAATACAAGATCCAGCACAAAACGAGTGAAGAATGGTCTTTCGATACCGTATATGTACCCAGAGTTGGGGAAATCGTCATCTATGACAAGGACGTAAACCACGACTACGCGAGAATGAAGGTCGGAGACGGGTCTACTCTGGTGGCGCAGCTCCCTTTCTTGGACGCGGGGACCATCAACGGCAAAACCATCGAGCCTGTCGTGTTAAGGTTTCAGAGCTACGAACAGTTTCCATCGATCGGCTCGACCGGGTCTCTGTATTTCGACGAACTCAACAATGCTTTGTACTGCTGGGTGAACGCAAGCGGATATGTCAAAATTTCGTTTGCGTCCAACGAGTACAAAACTATTACTTTATTAACCGTGAAATCTTTCGACCCGGGAGAAATGACCGTGCTCAGCGCATCCAATGGCGTATTGAATGTTATAAACGGCCGGATCCCCAAGCTTGAAACGATCGAAAGTTCTGTTCTCACAAGAAACGTGTAAAGGAGATGTATATCTATGGCTAGCTATATTGGGCAAGTTAAAATTGGCGAAACCAATTATCCGGTTGGCTCGATGCTATACGGAGAATGCCCTTCTACGGTCGCGGCCGCCACCGCTCAAAAAGACGTCACGCTGGCTTCGTTTGATACGCTTGCGAAGGGCGTTACCGTTCACGTTAAATTTATTAACGGCAATACTGCAGGCTCCCCCACTCTGAAGGTCGGGAGCACGGACGCGAAGGCCATCACCAACCCTGGCGGCCAGCTAACATGGGCCGCGAACGCTGTAATCAGTTTTACTTATGACGGCACGAACTGGGTTATGAACGACGGCAATAATACCGAGTATTCTACTTTAACCCAGGCTATTGTGGACACCGGCACTGAACAGACCGGTAAACTGGTGACCGCAAAGATCATCAAGGACACCGTTACCAACGCGATCAACGCGCTGGACGCTACCGTAACGGGCGATCCCGGAGCTGGCAAAACGCTGACCGCTTTCAGTCAGACCGATGGCGAAGTCAGCGCTACGTTCGGCGATATCTCTATCACTAAGTCTCAGGTCAGCGACCTGGGGACCATCGGCGCGGCTGCAGCGAAGGGCGTTGATACTTCTATCGCCGAAAACAGCACAAGCACAAATCTGCCGACATCAGCCGCCGTTGTTAACTATGTGCAGACAAGAACCGCCAGCCTGACAGGAGCTATGCACTTTATCGGCACGACTTCTACCGCTCTGACGGACGGCGCGACAACTGCCACCCTGACCGCGAAGAGCTCCGGGAGCCTTTCCAAGACGACGGGTTTTGCCGCCGGTGATGTGGTTATCTATGAAGCGCAGGAGTTCGTATGGATCGGGAGCGCGTGGGAGCTTCTCGGCGACGAAGGATCTTACGCGCTTAAGTCCAGCACGGTAAATGTTGTTAAAACAGCTACACTCACTCCTAATACGCCTACTGCTGTCGACGTTGCGAATGTGAGTATCCCCAATGTTACAAGCGCAGGCACGACTCCTACTCTGAATAAGAATAACGTCACCATCCCAAACGTAACCTCTCTTGGCAGCGCTTCAAATTATGTTGTGAGCGGCGGAGTTTTAACGCTTACACCGAGTACTGCTCCCACTTACGGGGAGGACATTACAGCCACTGTTATTAACTCCTGGAACGAGGGTTCCGCTGCGACGCTCGGCACAGCGATCAACCTGAAAAACAGCATTACTGTCACTCCTGGTGTCGCCGCATCCTTAGCTCAGACAAACGTCGACGTTGTTAAGCCGTAATAAGGAGTGAAGACGGATGGGTTATGTATCAAAAATCAAAGTGGGGAGCGCGACCCATCCAGTTGCCTCCTCACTATATGGAATCTGTACGACCGCCGCAGGAGAAGAGGTTAAGGCCGTCTCCTGCGCGGACTTTGATGAAATGATTATTGGCGTGACCATTCATGTGAAGTTTCTTCACGCAAACAGCGCCGCGACACCAAAGCTGAATGTCAACAGCATGGGTGTTAAGCCGATCTACAGGTACGGATCTTCTGCTCCCGGCGTAGACACCGCTAACTCATGGCAGGCCGGATCCGTTGTCGCGTTCACTTACGACGGTGAAGCGTGGCAGATGAATGGATGGCTGAACGATTCTATCAAATACAACACGACTGCAGGATGGCGCTCAGATTTATCGTTCATCCCTGCCGTCGGCGAAATCATTGTCTACACGGATAAGGCCACCTATGACGAAGACGGCACGGCGATCACTGTGCCAGGTATTAAAATCGGAGACGGAATGGCTTATGGAATCGATCTCCCTTTTGTTGGGGAAGTCGAAGCAAATCAAATTCTTCAGCAGCTAAACACGCACGTTAACAATACGGATATTCATATAACCGCAGCCGAACGTGTGCTGTGGAATAACAAACTAAATTGTTCTCTGTCTGGAGAAACACTTGAGTTTAATCGAAATTAAAGGGGTGATATTATATGGCTGATATTAGTAAGATTAAGCTTCCTAATGGTACTGAATATAACATAAAAGACGCTGTTGCCCGTGAGATCGCTGGCGGCGGTCTTCAGTTCAGGGGCGTTACGACTACGGCAATTACCGATGGCGCTGAAACAACCAGCTATAAAATCGGAACCAACACTTTAACTGCCGCGAACGGCGACATGGTCGTCTACGGCAACAAGGAATTTGTGTTCTCTACTGCCGATAACAAGTGGCATGAGCTCGGTGATAACACCGCTTTCAAAGCTCTGGCATACAAAGACAGTGCAAGCGGAAGCTATAAGCCAGCTGGTACTGTTTCAAAGCCTACTTTCACCGGCAGCTCTTCCAATGTGTCTGTCACCGTTGCCAATAACACCAACGGCAACTATACGCCTGCTGGCACCGTTTCTAAACCTACTTTCACCGGATCTGAAATGACAGCGAGCGGTTCGTTTACGCCTGCCGGCTCCGTGACTGTTACAACCAAGACGACCACCAATAAGACGGCTACCGTTGCGCCGGCGGCAAGCGGCACTGTTACATATACGCCGGCCGGCTCTGTTGCGGCTCCTACGTTCACCGGAACGCAGGCCACGATTTCTTCTACCGGCACCTATACGCCCGCCGGATCTGTGAGTCTTACGAACACGAATAAAACGGCTCTAGTCAGCAAAGCCACTTCCGGCGATGCTACTTATACGCCGGCCGGAACTGTGTCTGCTCCCACGATCAGCGTTGCGAGCGGCGGCGCTGGCACTACGACGAAGATTAAAAACCCAACAAGCGTAACGGTCGCGCAAGCCGTTGTGGCTGCGGCTCCCGGCGCAACCGCCCCTTCGAACAGCATTGTTTACTACGGCGTGAGCGGGGAAACGCTAAGCCTGTATCAGCTTGGGTATACGACAGGCGCTTCCATTACGACTACCGAGGTGACCGTCAAGACAGGAGACGCATCTTACGTAGCCAGCGCGCCCACGTTCACAGGCACGGGAGCCAGACTGGTTACCGGCAATATCCCTGTGCCTACGTCCGCGTCTTTTACTGGAACCGAAGACACCATCAGCTCGACCGCGACCTACACTCCAGCCGGGTCCAACAGTGCACCTGATTTTACTGGTACCGGCGTCAGGCTTGTCACTGGCGATATCGCTGTCCCGGCTACTTACACCGGATCCTTCACTGGCACCGCTGGCAATGTAAGCGTAACCGGTACGCCTGAAGGCTCTGTTTCTCAGCCGACTTTCTCCGGCACGAAGGTTCAGATCTCCGGCACAACTACGGCGGCTGGCTCTGTTTCTCAGCCCACTTTCGATGGCACGCAGGCTACGATTACCGTTTCCTAACGGTAACCGCAGCCCGCTTCGAAGGGAGGGTGAAAAATGGCAAGTTTAAGTCAAATTACGTTACCAGATAATGTTACTTATGATCTGAAAGATGCTACGGCCAATGCTCACGCTACGGACTCTAGCCGTCTTACGACGGCTAAGTCCAGTGGGTTGTATAAGATCGCCACGACGAATCAGGGTCACGTGGCCAGTGTTACGGCCGTTGCCAAGTCGGATATCACAGCGCTTGGGATCCCGGCGCAGGATACAACGTACACGAGCAAGTCCGCATCGTCCGGAGGGACAGATGTTTCTCTCGTTACAACCGGTGAAAAGTACACCTGGAATAATAAGTCCAATTTGGCGATCGGCACATCCGCCACAACAGCCGCGGCTGGCAACCATACGCATACTACTTCTCTCGCTGGAGATACCGGGACAAGCACGGTAACGCTGGCGGCCAATTCGAAGTATAAGCTGACCGCGGGCGGGACTTCTGTCGTATTCACAACACCGCCGGATAATAACACAGATACAAAAGTTACATCCGTCGGCAACCATTACGCACCGGCCGCAGATACAGACGCGGCGCTGAGTGCAAGCGCAAGTGGAGCTTCTGCTGCATGGGGTATCGATGTTGTAAAGGGTGTTACACTTTCAAGGGATGCCAAAGGGCACGTCACAGGCGTAAGCGTCACTTCCGGCAAAATACCGGGCAACCCGAATACGGATACAAAAGTTACTTCTTCCGCCAACCACTATACACCTGCGACGGCAAGCGGAAGCGATGTTACAGCTTCCGCCAGTGGAGCAACAGCCGCATGGAGTATCGACGTGGTTAAGGGTGTTACTTTAAACACGGATGGCAAAGGTCATGTTACGGGGATGAGTGTAACATCCGGCAAGATCCCGGCCAACCCCAATACGGATACCCATCGGCCCATTCAGGTTAATGGGACTCAGGCGCTTGGAAACAACACAACTGCCCTGAACTTACAGGCCGGGTCCAATGTTACCATTACGGACGGCGGATCAGGCGCAGTTACGATTGCCGCTACGGACACAACCTACGAGAGCAAGACAGCCGCTTCTGGCGGAACTGCGGTGTCGCTCGTTACAACTGGCGAAAAGTATACGTGGAACAATAAGTCGAACCTTGCTTTAGGCACGACTTCGAGCACGGCTTATCGGGGAGACTATGGCAACACGGCTTATACGCACGCTACAGACTCCAGTCGGTTAACATCGGCAAAAACCAGTGGGTTGTATAAGATCGCTACGACTGCCCAAGGGCATGTTGCCAGCGTTACGGCTGTCACGAAAGCAGATATTACAGGCTTGGGCATCCCGGGAACAGATACGGATACGCATCGGGTTATCAAAGTTAACGGTACGCAGGCGCTGGCCAGCAACACGACCGCTTTGAATCTGGTTGCGGGGAGCAATGTGTCTATTACGGACGACGGGTCTGGTTCTGTCACCATTGCGGCGACGGACACGACATATTCCAACAAGGCGGCCGCAAGCGGCGGAACTGCTGTATCTCTCGTTACTACAGGCGAAAAGTATAACTGGAACAACAAGGCCGAAACTTATTACGCGACATGCTCTACTGCACAAGGAACGGCGGCAAAAGTCGCGACGATTGAAGCCGGTCCGGCTTTTGATAACACGGATCTTGTAGCAGGTGTTACGGTTCATGTTAAGTTTACAGCGGCTAATACAGCGTCGAATCCAACGTTGAAACTTGGATCAGCTGACGCAAAACCCATTTATCGATATGGAACGACTGCGGCCGGCACTTCAGCCGCCGCCTCATGGATAGCCGG
>Ga0310691_10006789_pt1 | contig 12136 bp, 3 predicted proteins | sample 176DNAGHGlowgp2_FD_203887 | JGI IMG/M metagenome (GOLD analysis project Ga0310691, IMG submission 203887) | Sheep rumen microbial communities from Palmerston North, Manawatu-Wanganui, New Zealand - 1766 DNA GHGlow gp2 (v2) (version 2) | ecosystem: Host-associated > Mammals > Digestive system >... | reverse complement strand
GGTGGAGGAGTAGGTGTCGACCGCCTCCCACGCGAGGCCGGGCGTGTCGAGCGCCTCCGCGAAGTCGAGGACCGGATAGCGCGCGGTGCGGACGGGGCCGAGGACGCCGTTGTAGACGGTCGCGGCGCGGATCGTGGCGGCGGCCGTGAGCGTGATCGGGCCCGTGTAGAGCGGACTGGAGAGCGTGGGCGCGGAGCCGTCGAGCGTGTAGCGGATCGGAAGCCCGTCGAGGCCGGGCGCGAGCGACACGGAGAGCGACCCCTCGACGAATGTCCCGGACGCGGGCGTGAAGAAGACGTCGTACGTGAGGGGCAGGACCTGCGCGTTCCAGGACTGCGCCCAGGCCCAGGTCTGCGCGAGGACGCGGCGGTTGTCGTTGGAGGCCGCCGTGCCGGGATGGACGCCGGCGAACGTGAGGTCCGGCGACGAGAACACGTTCGCGAGCTCGTAGAGCCCGGATTCGCCCTCGAGCCAGTTGTAGGCCATGATCGTGTGGTACTTCCTCCCGTCGTTCCCCTTGAAGTGGTAGCCGCTCGAATACGGGAAGCTCTGCGGCCCGGGGTCGGACGCGCCGGCCGTGTTCGCGTGGCCGCATCCGAGATTGTGGCCGACCTCGTGCGTCATCGTCTCGCCCTTCGCGACCGCGCGGATCGCGCAGGCGTTGACGGCGTTGAAGTACGAGACCTGCGTCGTGCTCTGCAGGGCGTAGCCGACGCCCGTGGTTCCGGAGTCGAGTCCGGTGTCGATGAGGAGCGTCACGACGTCCGCTCCGGTCTCCGCGCGCGCCGTCCGCACGTGCTCCCAGGCGCCTTTCCCGTAGGCGTCGAGGGCCCCGTGTACGAAGGTCTTCCGGTCGTCGACGAACGCGACGCCGACGAGGCGGAAGCGGAAGGTTCCGGAGAGGTTCGAGTTGGCGAGCGAGAGGTTCATGTTCTGGACGGCGGTCTCGGCGAAGTTCGTCGTGCCGCCGTTGTTCTCCGCGTACGCCTTCGCCCCGAGGTCGAAGGCGACGAGGACGTCGACGAGCTGGTCGCTCTGCAGCGACGCGGTCGGGAGCTCGATGTCCCCGCCCGCGTCCGAGGCCGGCGCCGCCGCGGGCGCGGGCGCGGCCGGCTGCCCGTCCTCGACGATCGGCGCCGGATCGGACTCCTCGACCGCGGTGGCGCCGCCGCGCGGGAAGACGCGCAGTACGCGGCCGTCGCCGAGGCCCTGGATCCGGGCGTGGAGGCCGCCCTCCGCGTCGGCGAGGAGGACCGCGTTCATCAGCGACGAGCCCGCCGTCCGGGCGAGGAAGGCGCGCGAGCCTGAGATCGTCGAGGCGGAGGACTCCTCGACCACGAGATCGACCTGGTCGCCGTCGAACAGGAGCAGCGTCACGACGTCGCCGGGCGCGAGCGCCGGCGCGACGGCCTCCGGCGCCTCCGCGGCGCGCACGAACTCCGCGCCGCCGCCGTCCTCCGCGGCCGTCGGCGCGGGCGCCCTCGCGGGCGCGCGCAGGTCGACCGTCCAGTTCCGGGCGCCGGCCGGCGCCGCGGCGAGAACGAACGCGAAGGAAAGAGCGAGGAGGGGCGTGCGTTTCATGCCGCCGATTGTACCACGTCTGCGCGCCGCCCGCAACGCGCTTGCCGCGCGTGCATTCACGTGGTACACTGGCCGCATGAAGCCGCTTCTCGCCGTCGTGTCGATGGTCGCGATCCCCCTGCGGGTCTTCGGGAACGAACCGATGACCGCGATAGCGCTATCGACCCTAGCCTTCGTGGCTGCGGCCCAGTTCGCCACCTGCGATGAACCGCCCGCAAACGTAGGAACGAACATCGATGCCGTTGCCGTCGCGAAGGCCGCCGTCCCCGACTTGTTCTACGACAAGGCTCGTCCGATTGTCGTTTCTTCCTCCAATGGCGTTTCTGTCGTTTCGTTCCCACGTATGTACAATCCATGGTCATCTGTGACGAACGGACCGAACGAAGTCGCAAGAATCTGGGTCGACGAAACGACCGGAGACATCCTGCCCGAGGCGGGAACGGTCGCGCTGAGCGATGCGGAGGTAATCGCAATCTGCCACTCGCCGGCCCCGGACATTGCCAATTATCTGCGAGGAGACCCCGAGATCCGGCGGATATCCAGTCTGACGATCGCAACCTATTTCTGCCCGTTGGCGACCGATACGAACGTGCTTGTGAAGGCGTACGAGTTTATGATCGACACGCGTTCTCGGTACCTTCTCGGAGTTCGAGCGTTTCCTCAATGAGAAACTAGCATGCTCTCGCGCGGAGTTCGCGAAGTGGCCTGCTGGTCTTTGGAAATCGCTTGGCGCACCGATGGGGCGAGCCGCGGCGCTCCGGAATTCGTCTCCGATCCCGACCGCGCGAACGGGCCTTATCCGTTCTTCGGCGGCTCGGCGGCGGCGCGCATCGCGGAACCGTCCGGAATCTGCAGGGCGTAGAAGTCCGTGGCGCGGCGGCGCGGCACGGCCGGCTCCGCTGAGTCGATCTTCGCCACGAGGTCCACGGTCTCCATGCTCACGCGCACGACGCGCTTCAGGAGATCGACGATGTACCGCTCGTCGCCGTGTTCCTCGCCCCACTTGTTCGGGTCGTTGACGATGCCGCTGTCGGCGTCGGTCTTGATCTGGTACCGGTCGAAAATCCACTCGATGGCGGAGCGGCCGTTCACGACGTATTCGTACGCCTTCGCCGGGACGCCCACGAGCTGGAGCGTCGGATTCACGACGATGACGGACTTGTCCTCGTCCTTGCCCTTCTTCCCGAACCGCAGCTTCTCGACGCGTAGGCTCTTCTTCGCGCCCGGCGTCACGACCTCCTCCAGCGGCCACGGCTCGATATGCTCGTAGTTGAGGTGGAGCCGCGCGAGCGCGCGGCCGATCTTCTGGATGCGGTCGAACTTCGGCTTGTCCTCCGGCAACGGGAGCCGCGGCAGCTGCTTCTTGAGGTCGGCGTCGAACTTCGCGCGGTACGCCGGGCTGTGGAGCGCACCGTACACGTAGTAGAAGATGTCCTCCTTCGTCACCGACGATCCAAGGACCGACTGGAACTCGTGGAGGATGAAGTCGCTCACGCCGTCGTGCCGGACGAACCGGCCCTGTTGCTCCAAGCCGGGCAGCTGGAGCTGGCCGCCGCTATCGTCGCGCTCCTCGTACCAATAGAGGGGGAAGCATTGAGTCTTTCCCATCAATTCGTAGTTTGGAATCCGATCCAGAATGAGACACGAGAATTGTTTTGTCCCACCCGTTCCGCAGATAGCGATAACGAGGTTTTTCATTCCGCTCGTTGGGAAAAGCGCCGGTATTCCATAGGTGTACTCGTTGAAATCCCTGTCAACATAGGCGGCTTGCATGGAGAACGGGCGGTACATGCTATCCACGAGATGCTCCGCGCGGAAAGCAATGGGTTTAGCTGCCTCGCACCGCTTTTCCAGTGTTCTCGTCCATTTGATGCGCTTGTCGTTTTCTACGACTTTTCGGTTTTCGGCGCATTCGTTGTAAAAGGAAATGGATTGCTCGACATTTTTCCGTGTTGCGCTTGGAGAAAAGTTGTAGGTCCATGCGTCTCTGTTCGTCTGAACGCCGCCGGTGTTTGTTACGAAAAATGACGTCACATCACCAGTTCTCTTTTCCGGGGCAATAGGAACATACGAGTCGAACTCGCTGTTGCGCTGGTTGAGCCAGTCGTTGTGCTTGTCCGGGGTGAGGGTTTGCCACGGGACGGAACCGACATCGTGGAACTCCTCGACGATCTTAAGCTTTTCCTCGCGGGAGAGGTAGTCCCCGATGTCGTGGTAGTGGATGGTCCCCAGCTCGCCGGATTTCTTCTTCGTCTTGACGAGGATGGTGATCGCAATCGGCGTCCGGGAGCCCAGACCGAAAACGCCGTCGCCTTCCCGGCGCCGAAGGTCTCCGCTCGTCCGGCAGTTGCCGCGGAGGTTGAAAACGTAGACGTGCGAAAACTCCTTCTGGAAGGAAGCGCGCATCCCGGACATGGCCGCGGCGTCGAGCCAGCCACCGTTCGTGATGAACGCCACGATTCCTTCGTCGCCCATGCGGTCGGACGCCCAGCGGAACGCCTTGACATAGGAGTCGTACAGGGCATTCTTGTTGACGGCGGCGGTTCCGTCGGCGTAGGTTTGCCGGATGCGGTTCTCAAGGTCGGGATACGAGACGCCCTTCGAGACGTTGTAGGGCGGGTTCCCGACGATCACACGGATGGGCAGCTCGCGCTGCTTCTTGGCGCGCTTGGCGTTCTCCGGGAAAATCGTGTCGATCTTCATCTGCTTCTCGCCGAGCTGGAACGTGTCAGTGAGAACGATGCCGTCAAAGGGCTTGTACGCGACCGGCCCGCCGGCGATCTTCTCGGCGAGGTCGTGGTAGGTCGCCTCGATGTTGATCGCGGCGATGTAGTAGGCGAGCAGGACGATCTCGTTGGCGTGAAGCTCGGACGCGTATTTCCGCGCGAGGTCCTCCGGCTTGATGATGCCGGTCTGGAGCGCGCGGACCACGAAGGTGCCGGTGCCGGTGAACGGATCGATCAGGTGAACGCCCTTGTCGGTCAGCTCCTTGTTGAAGAACCGCTTCAGGAGGAGCGCCACGCTATGGAGAATGAAGTCTACGCACGGGATGGGCGTGTAGACGATGCCCAGCTTCTCCACCGTCTCCTTGAACGCGATGTTGAAGAAGTTGTTGTAGAGCTCGATGATGATGTGCTGCTTCTGCTCGCTGGTCGAATGGCCCGCAGCCTTGTTTCGGACGCTGCGCGTGAAGGCTTCGAGAACCACCTTGTCCGCGTCCGTCATGCTTTCGTTCAGACGGGCGAGCATGGGTGCCATCGCCTTCGACACGGGGTTCTCGCGGGCAAAGTCGAAGTCGGCGAACACGGCCGAGAAGATGGGCGCGGAAACCAGCTGCTGCGCGAGCATCTCGATGGCGTCCTCGCGGGTGACCGTCGGGTTGAGGTTCAACTGGATGCCGGTCAGGAAGTCGTTGAAGTCCTTCTCGTAGGGGTTGCCCGGCTTTTCCAGCAGCGCGCGGATGCGGGCGATCTGTGCCTGTACGACCTTCGCGACGTCCTCGGCCCAGGTGGACCAGTAGCGCTTCTCGCCGCAGACCTTCGCCAGCTTCGCCTGAATGGCCTTCTGGTATTGGCCGAAAAGCTCGGGCGGGATGTTGGGCGGAGAAAGGGGCGGCTCCGGGCCGTCGCCGCCGCCACCGCCGCCGGGGCGGTCCATCGGCTGGATGCGGACGATATCGACCTTGTTGTCGAGGGTGTGGAACCCGTCGTCGTGCGAACGGATCGCGGCGAGGATGTCCCAGACCACCTTGAAGCGCTTGTTGTCCGACAGGACGTCCTCCGGCTCCAGACCCTCCGGGATCACGACCGGGATGATGACGTAGCCGTACTGCTTCCCCGGCGCCTTCCGCATCACGCGGCCGATGGCCTGGACGATCTCGACGAAGGAGTTTTTCGGCGACAGGAACGCGATGGCGTCGAGGCCGGGGACGTCCACGCCCTCGGACAGGCACTTCGCGTTGGATAGGATGCGGCACTCCGTGTTGCCGGGGTCGTTGCCGCGGCGCAGCCAGTCCAGCTCGTTGCCTCGGACGAGGGCGTTCATCGTGCCGTCCACGTGGTGGACCGCCGCCGGGCGAAGGCCCTCCGTGCCGGCGAACGTCTCGACGAGCTTGTTGAAGCCGAGGGTGAACGTCTTGGAGTCGCGGATGGAGGACGAGAACGCGACGGCCGACCGCATCGGGGCGCGGTCCGTTCCGAGGTGTTCCATGTCTGCCTCGACGAGCTTCTTGTTGAACGCCTTCCAGCAGCCGATCCACTTGCCGACGTCATCCACGTTGTCGATGGTGCCGTCGCCGTCGTAGTCGCGGAGCCCGTACGCCTTGATGTCCTCCTCGGAGACGGCGAGGATCTGGACCTTGTAGTCGGACAGGAGGTCCTGCCCGACGGCCGCCGAGAAGGACAGGTGGTGGAACTCGTGGCCGTAGACCTTCTCGTCATCCATCGACGCCAGCTCGATGAACTCGTCCTCGGCGCGCTTCTTGGCGTTCTCGCCGTAGACGCGCGGCGTGGCGGTCATGTAGAGTCGCCGTTTGCCGCGGACGTTCTCGTCGCTGTGTATCTTCGTGAAGTTGGACTGCTGCGTCCCCTCGAAGGTGGCGCCGGTCGTGCGGTGGGCCTCGTCGCAGACGATCAGGTCGAACGTGCCGAACGCGCCGGACTGCTGGGCCTCGGAGACGGCGTCGACGGACTGGTAGGTCGAGAAGACCACCGTCATGCCCTTCGGCGGCTTGAACTTCAGGGCGAGGCCGTACTTGACGAGGCGGTCCGTGGACGTGGTCGCGGGGAAGCCCAGGTCGCAGACCGGGATGTCGCCTTCCTCGCGGTCGGCCTTGCTGTCGGAGCAGACGGCCAGCGTGGCGATCTCGTCCTTCGCCTGTTGCGCCCAGACACGGAGGCTCTGCGAAAGGAGCGAAATCGACGGCACCATGAACAGCACCGTCTTGCACTTCAGCTCTTCGGCGATGCGGAGCGCGGTGAAGGTCTTGCCCGTGCCGCAAGCCATGATGAGCTGGCCGCGGTCGGCGGTCTCGAATCCCTTCAGGACGTCGTTGATCGCCTTGGTCTGGTGGGGGAGATCGTCGAACCGCTTGATGATGGCCCGGCCCTTCTCGAAGTCGAAGGTCCCGGCGTCCTCGATGGTCTTGCGGAGGAGGGCAAGACCGATGCGGGTGACGGGCGGGTTCTGCAGCTTGATCGCGTCCTCGGCGTTGGCGGACCAGTTGTCGTTCGTCGAGATGAGGATGCGCTGGACGAACTGCGTCGGCCGGCCTTCGACATAGAAGGTCTTGCCGGACGCCGAGAGGAACGTGTCCACGTCCTCCTTCGAGACCGCCGTCCCCGGCTGGTAGCACTTGCATTGGACCGCGGTGAACTCGCCGAACGAGTCGCGCGCGACGAGGTCGATTCCGACGTCGTGCCCGTGCTGGTAGGGAAACTCGCTCCACAGCCAGACGTCAGTGAAATGGACGCCAGTGTAGGAGGGGGACAGGAGGTACTGCTTGACGAACCGCTCGAACTTGGCGCCGAGGTCGGCGCGGTGGTACGCCTCCTCCCGTATCTTCTTCAGGAATTCGTCGAGTGTCATGCTTCCGTTCCTTCTTCCCCAGGAACGGAAAGCGGCTTTCATGGCCGACGGCTACAAAAAAGAGCGCGTCCTCGGATCCATGCCCTCGCTGAAGGCCCTAGGACAGGCCCGTGTGCTTCGCATGGTCGGGGACGCGCCCGGTTGGGCGCGTCCTGCAAGATGGAAGCACACAAGGCTTTGATGGGCCTTGAAGCGAAAAACGACTTCGGAAAATGTCCTAGGTTTTCAGCGAGGCGTCGTTAGCAGTTCGCTAAGGGTTCGTTTGTGGGTTCGTCAGATGGGGTATGGCGGATTTCTCCGTGGGGGTGCGTGATGGCGCAAAGTCTACCACACGGCTGTGCGGCGGGCAAGGGCGAAGCGAACGCCTCAGGGGGGCGGAGGTGGTTAGGTGGTTAAGTGGCGGCTGCGCCGCCTAAGTGGTCGCTACGCGGCCGAAGTGGCGGCTGCGCCGCCGAAGTGGCCGCTGCGCGGCCGAAGAGTTTGGGGAAGATCAGAGCTCGGTGTTCGCCGGGACCTGGGCGTCGGAGACGCCGATGCGGACGAATCGCGTCGGCTTGGAGGACGGCGCCGGGATCGAGAGCGTCTTGAGGCCGTCGGCGGTCGCCTTCGCGGAGGTGACGGCCTTGTAGGGTCCGCCCACCGCGTCGGCGGCGTAGACGGTGTACCAGGCGTCCTTGGCCGCGTTCCGGATCGTGACCTCGAAGGTCGGGTTGTTCGAGCCGTCCTTGCCGAAGGAGAGCGGGGCGTGGCCGTCCTCGGCGGTGCAGAGCACGGGCGCCACGAAGCCGCCGCCCGCGTAGCTCGCCTTGAAGTCGCCGACCGAGCCCGACCCGGCGTAGCCCACGCCGGAGACGTAGCTCCCGGAGGTCGAGAGCGGGATCCACTCGGAGCCGGACGCGGTGAGAGTCGCGCCGCCGACGGCGTAGCGGACCTTGTGCGGCGAGGAGGAGAAGTCGAACGTCGCTCTCCACTGAGTGGCGGACGTCGCCGGCGTCGCGCCCGCGAGGGAGACCCACTGCGTCCCGTTCCACGCCTTGTAGCCGCCGCGCGCGAAGCAGAGCGCCGCGAAGGCGCCGGAGGGGACGTCGGGCGGCGTCGAGGAAGCGAGGGGCGTGAGCGTGCCGTCGACCGTGACGATCCCGCCGGCGGCGGTCGGCGAAACGGCCGTGAAACGCAGCGTGCTGCCGGCCGGCAGGGCGAGCTCGAGGGCGGAGCCGCTGCGCGCGGAGGCGTCGCCCGCGGGGCGCGTCCACCGCCCGCCGGACGTCCGCTCGGCCGCCGCGTTCCACCATGCCGTTCCGGCCCCGTAGCCGTCCGACGCCCACTTCACGTCGAACCAGCCGACGGACGGAAGATCCTCGGTCGTAAACGTCTTGGCGTCCGTCGAGGACAGTCCGTTGGATCCCGTGGCGGTGACGGCGGCCGTGTAGGACGTACCCGGCTCGAGGCCCGAGAAGACGAGCGTCGCCGTGCCGGCCGCGTCGAGAGTCTGCGTCCGCTCGACGCCGTTCACGACGACCTTCACCGTCACGGACGAGCTGCCCTCGCCGAGAGCGGACACCGGGACGGACACCGTCGCGCCCGTCGTCGTCGCGGCGACGGAGACCGTCCCGAGCGTCGGAGGCTCGCCGACGGGGGGCGTCCAGACGAGCTTCTGCAGGTAGGATCCGCACCGGACGGGCGGGGCGGACCCCCAGCCCGAATCGTAGTTCTCGAATTCCATGCCCGCGTTGTTGACCACGCGCGTCCAGAGGAGGACGTCTCCCGGCTGCACGTCGACCGAAAAGGGCCGCCATTCGATCGCGGCCGTGCTGGAGCTCTTGAAGGTCGTCTGCTCGCCGTCGGGGGCCGTGAAGACCGACGAATTGGCGTAGTACGTGATGTCGCCGAACTGGAACGCCAGCGTGCCCGCCGCGCGCGCCACGGCGCGGACGACGGATTCGTAGGGAACGGGCGCGCTGTCGCCGAGGTTGCCGGAGCGGAGCGTCGGCTTCGTCTCCAGCGGGTGGATGCGCCAGCGGACGGCGCTCCCGTCGATCGTCCAGTCGAACGCGTCCTCGGGGATGCCGAAGAAGCCGGCGACGGTGCGGTAGTTCCTGCGCAGGACCGGCGACGAGAGGTCGGAGGCGTTCGCGGGGAACACGGCGGCGGAGAGGATCTGCCCCCGCTGGATCTGGATCGGGGAGCCGGCATAGGCGGCCGAGGAGCGCGTCGGCGCCGTGCCGTCGAGCGTGTAGCGGATGGTACCGGAGGCGTTCGGGTTGGAGAGCGCGACGGAAACGGGGAAGCCGGCGACGAGCTCGCCGTCCGGATTCGCGACCGGCGCGGAGAGCGCGGTTCCGCCGAGGAGCGAGGCGACGCAGGCGACGAGCGAGTCGACGGTGCCCTGGTAGGTTTCCGAGCCGAACGTCGTCCCGGAGCGCATCGAGGAGACGCCCGTGCTGGGGCTTCCGGCCGGCGTCGCGGCGACGAGCGTCGAGCCGTAGATCACCGTGCCGAGCGAGAGCTGGCTCGCCCAGCCCCGGATGACGGCCTCGGCCGCGACGCCGTCGGGGCGGACCGCCGTGTCGGAGACGAGCAGGTAGATGCCGTTGGCGGCGCACCAGGCGGTGAACGCCGGGTCCTCGGCGACGGCGCGGAACGCCTCGCAGTACTGGTGGGTCCCGTCGATGGCGAGGTGCCCGAGGATCAGGCGGGCGGAGGAATTCGCGGCGGCGTCGGCGAGCAGTCCGGCGGAGTCGGCGGTCCATTCGCCGGGACGGACGGGCCGGTGGCGGTCGAGGTAGAGCCCCGCGGTCTCGACGCTCGCGTCGCGGCCGGGGGCGACGGCGACGGCGCGGACGCGGGTCGAGGCGGAGATCGCGAACGGCCCCTCGTAGGGGACGCCGCCCTTGGCGGGGTCGGAGCCGTCGGTCGTGTAGAGGATGATCGTCCCCTCGCCGCCGGGCGCGGAGATCGAGAGGGTCTGCGAGCCGGTCGTGAACGTCCGGGCGGTGGACTCGTCGTCGGTCGTGGAGGGCGAGAGGACGGGCGGCTCGGAGAGCGCGTCGAAGCGGACGTTGTCGAGCCAGACGCCGTACGCCTGGCTCGACATCGAGATCCCTCCGCTGCCGACCTGGTAGCGGAACGTGACGATGTGCGAGCCGGACGGGATGTTCGCCTCGCCCAGGAGCCACTCCGTCGGCGCGTCCGAGGGAGCCACCGACCAGACGGGGTTTCCGTCGACCTCGACGAGCAGCTTGTCCACGACGTTCCCCGTCGGGTAGTCGTCCATCCGGAAGCTCGTCCGGTAGCGGAAGCTCATCGAGGTCGGACCGACGATCGTCGCCTGGATCGTCGACCCCGAGTCCCTGGGGCTCTGGACCGCGTCGCAGCCGTCCCACGTGTTCGTCGCCTCGAACGTGAAGGGGCGGTACGAGGAGGTAGTCCAGGCGAGTCCGGGCGTGTCGAGCGCCTCGGAGAGGTCCGGGACGAAGTAGCGCGCGGTGCCGACGGGGCCGAGCGCGCCGTCGCAGACGGTCGCGGCGCGGATCGTGGTGGTGGCCGTGAGCCGGATCGGGCCCGAGTAGAGGGCGCTGGAGAGCGTGGGGGAGGAGCCGTCGGTCGTGTACCGGATCGGAAGGCCGGAGCGGCCCGGCTCGATCGTCACGGTCAGCGACCCGTCGATCGGCGTCTCCGACGCCGGCGTGAAGAAGACGTCGTAGGTGACCGGCCGGACCGCGGCGCGCCACTCCGACGCCCAGGCGCCGGTCTGCGTAAGGACGCGGCGGTTGTCGTTCGCGTCCGCCGTGCCGGCGGCGACGCCGGCGATCGTCAGGTCGGGCGAGGAGAACACGTTCGCGAGCGCGTAGGATTCGGACTCCCCCTCGAGCCAGTTGTAGGCCATGATCGTGTGGTACTTCTTCCCGTCGTTCCCGGTGAAGTGGTACCCGCTCGAATACGGGAAGCTCTGCGGACCGGGATCGGACTGCCCCGGCGTGTTCGCGTGGCCGCAGCCGAGGTTGTGCCCGCATTCGTGCGTCATCGTCTCGCCGGTCGCGACCGCGCGGATCGCGCAGGCGTTGACCGCGTGGAAGCTCGAGAGCTGCGTCGTGGACTTCATGGCGGTGCCGCACCCCGTCGTGCCCCCGTCGGACCCGGTGTCGATGAGGATCGAGACGACGTCCGCGCCGCACGCCGCGGCCGCGGAAGACAGGACCGCCCATTCCCCGACCCCGTAGAGATTGTAGGCCGAGCGGACGACGGACGCGCGGTCGTCGACGAACGCGATCCCCGCGAGGCGGAAGCGGAAGTAGCCGTCGAGGTTCGAGTTGGCGAGCGCGAGGTTCATGTTCTGGACGGCGGACTCGGCGAAGTTCGTCGGACCGCCGTTGTTCTCCGCCCACGCCTTCGCGCCGAGGTCGAAGCCGACGAGGACGTCGACGATCGTGTCGCTCTGCTGCGTCGCGCCGGGGAGCGGGTCGGCGCCCTCCGCGGCGGGGGCGGGCGCCGGCTCCGGCGCCGAGGCGTCCGGCGCGTCCCCGTCCTCCTCGATCGGCGCCGGCTCGGACTCCTCGACCGCGGTGGCGCCGCCGCGCGGGAAGATCCGCAGGACGCGGCCCTCGCCGAAGCCCTGGATCCTCGCGTGGAGGAGGCCGTCGGCATCGACGAGGATCACCGCGTCGAGCAGCGTCGAGCCCTTCGTCCGCGCGAGGAAGGCGCGCGAGCCGGAGAACGTCGTGGCGGACGCCTCCTCGATCTCGATGTCGACCTGGTCGCCGTCGAACAGAAGCAGCGTCACGGCGTCGCCGGGCGCGAGCTCCCCGGCGTCCGCCGCCGGCGCCTCCGCCGTGCGCAGGAGTCCGTCGCCGGCCGCGCCGTCTTCGCCGGCCGTGGGCGCGGTCGCGACCGCGGGCGCCCGCAGGTCGAACGTGCGCTGCGCCGCGGGCGCGGCGGCGGCGAGCATCAGGGAGGAGAGAAGAAGAGCGTG
>Ga0310691_10006788_pt1 | contig 12137 bp, 11 predicted proteins | sample 176DNAGHGlowgp2_FD_203887 | JGI IMG/M metagenome (GOLD analysis project Ga0310691, IMG submission 203887) | Sheep rumen microbial communities from Palmerston North, Manawatu-Wanganui, New Zealand - 1766 DNA GHGlow gp2 (v2) (version 2) | ecosystem: Host-associated > Mammals > Digestive system >... | reverse complement strand
AATCCGGGTGAGAAGATGGCTGCCACCTTTGAAGCCTTAAAGCAGCTCCTCGTGGGACCTCTTTTCAGAACAGGCGCTGCAGGTGTGAGCTTTGAAGGAAAGAGACTCGCTGATATTCTCGCGGCCATGATACCTACTACATTCACGGGACTGGCAGTCTGCATAATGTTTGCAGCCAATCAGTTCAATCTGGGCGCGGAAGGCGGAGCCATGCTGGGTGCCTTTTCCGCAGCGGTAATAGCTATATACTATCCCCTTCCGAGAGGTATACACCCCATTGTAGCTGTGATATTCGGCGGACTGGTGACAGCGGTGATAATGCTGATCCCGGCTCTCCTGAAGGTAAAGCTGGATGTAAGTGAGATGGTGTGCTCACTGATGCTGAACTACATCATCATGTACATCATAAAGTATCTCATGAATAATTACTACGCGGATAAGACCAAGGGACAGATACAGACCTATCCTTTCCTCAATTCGTCGAAGATCGCGATGCTGAATTCCAGCTCAGTGATCTCTGCGGCAAAGCTGACCTGGGGATTTGTGATAGCTATCATAGCGGTCGTGCTCTGCTGGCTTTTCATGTACAGATCCCGGTTCGGATACCAGATACGTATGATCGGTATCAATCAGGACTTTGCCAAGTACTCGGGAATGAAAGTGGGATTCATAATCGTCCTTTCACAGCTGATCGGAGGCTTCCTCTCCGGAGCAGGCGGTGCCATTGAGATGCTGGGGCGCTACCCCACATTTTCCTGGAGCGCTTTACCTGGATACGGCTGGACCGGTATCACCATAGCCATCCTTGCAGGGAATAACCCCTTATTCGTTCCCTTCGCGGCCTTCTTCATGGCTTATCTCCAGAAGGGCTGCGATATGATGGCTACATACGCAAATGTACCGTCCCAGCTTATAGACATAGTACAGGGTGTCATATTCCTCTTCTTTGCAGCGGAGAGATTCCTTGCTAAATACCGTCAGTCGCTGGTAGTAAAGACAGCGCAGGAGGAGATCGCCCTGAAAGCGGCACAAAATAAGGAAGGAGGTAAGGCAAATGGCTAATCTGATGACCAATATGCTTACACCTGAATTCTTCTTTTCTATCCTGAGGATATCCGCTCCCATTCTCTATGCCACACTGGCTGCCATAGTGGTGGAAAAAGCCGGATTTGCAAACATAGGTCTTGAGGGACTCATGATGTTCTCTGCCCTCTTCGGATCGCTTTTCAGCTACTACAGTCAGAGCTGGGTAGTCGGATTTATAGTTGCCCTGGTGGTGGGAGTAGTCATGTCGCTATTAATGGGATTCTTTGCATTCCAGCTGGAGACGGACATAATCCTCGTAGGTATAGCAATAAACATGATGGGATCCGGCGGTACCCTGTTCCTCTGCAAGGTAATAACCGCCAATACAGAAGGTAAGGCAATGGCTTCCACGACGGGACTTATCACGTCAAGCCTCTGCATACCGAATATAAGCATTCCCCTGATAAAGGATATCCCCTTCATCGGAGGCATTATATCCGGACACAGCCTGCTTACCTATCTGGCGTTTTTACTCTGCTTCCTGACATCGGTAATGCTCTACAGGACGAGCCTCGGCCTTAATATCCGTGCCGTGGGCGAAAACCCGAACGCAGCAGCGTCTGTCGGCGTTTCGGTACTGAAGATCAAATATATCGCAATAGCGTTTTCCGGACTTATGAGCGGATTTGGCGGTGCTTTCATGTCAATGAGCTATGCTCAGGGATGGTCACAGGATATGGTGGCAGGACGTGGATTTATCGCTCTTGCAGCCCAGGCCATGGGTGGAGGCGAATGCTTTGGCGGCATGCTTAGTTCGCTCCTCTTCGGATTTGCCCAGGCTCTGGGAATCAAGTTCTCATCAGTAGGACTGGACTCCAACCTGGCTTCACCGCTGCCCTATGCCATAACCATCTTAAGCCTTGCGATCTTTGGTGTGATCCGTCAGAGACAGGCCAAGAAACCCAGAACAGCAGAAGAGGCATAACAGTATGAATAATATTACAGAAAAGGCTTCCATTCCCATCATACTGGACGGGGATCCGGGGCACGATGACGCCATAGCCTGGCTCTTAGCCGAGTCATCGAGAAGAACGGACGGGATCTGCGATATAAGGGCAGTGACAACGGTTGGCGGGAATGTGACCCTTGATAAGACCACATATAATGCGCTACGTGTGTGTACGCTGATCGGATTAAAGGATGTGCCCATTGCAAAAGGAGCAGAGCATCCTCTGACATCGGATCTTATGAACGCCCCCTCGGTCCACGGCGAATCCGGGCTGGACGGTCCCGCTCTTCCTGAGCCGGAAGTGAAGACAGTGGATATGGGCGCAGTACAGCTCATGGCGGATGTGATAAGGGATTCCGGGAAGCCGGTAACGATAGTTTCGACGGGACCCCTCACCAATACAGCGGCGCTCCTCCTTGCCCATCCCGAATTAAAGGAAAAGATAGGCAGGATAAGCCTTATGGGAGGAGGCATAGGCTTTGGGAACTGGACTCCGGCAGCGGAGTTCAATATCCTGGTGGATCCGGAAGCAGCGGATGTGGTATTCCGATCCGGCATACCGATCATAATGTCGGGGCTGGATGTTACTGAGAGAGCCCTTATGTATCCTGAGGACTTTGAGGAGATAAAAAAGATCGGGAATCCTGTCAGTGAGATAGTGTGGCAGTGGCTGGAGTTCTTCTATAAGTTCCATAAGAATCTGGGATACGCCGGCGCTCCTATGCATGATCCCTGTGCGGTCATGGTCCTTCTGCATCCGGAGATCTTTACCATGAAGGACTACTATGTGGAAATAGAGACCGGCGGAGAGTACTGCAGAGGTGCAACTATCGGAGACGTGAGAAATGTAAAGAACATGAAGCCCAATGCCAGGTGTGTACTTGATCTCGACAGGGAGCAGTTCGCAAAGTATCTCATTGAAGCAGTTAAATGCTTTAATTGACAGAATAGATTCTTCGGGCATACGCCCTCAGAATGACAGCGGTAACGGGGCACTCTCGCACTCAGTGCTCGAATACGTGCCCGAAAAACGTTCACCGAACGTTTTTCCATCCTGAGCGAAGCGAAGGATCTAAGGAAAGGGATAAAAGATATGAAATATCCTGTATGGATGGATTGTGATACTGGAACGGATGATGCGGTTGCGATCCTTGCCCTGCATCAGCTCGAATGTACGGAGATAACAGGATTCTCCACGGTCTGCGGAAATTCCGGTCTGGAGAACAGTTACAGAAATACCAGAAGTCTGAATACTATATGCAGATCAGCCTATCCTGTGTATCGTGGTGCGGACAGACCTCTTATAAGAGAGAGGATCCACGCCCTTGATGTGCATGGGAAAAACGGCCTCGGGGATGTTTTAGTTCCCCTGCCGGAAAATGAAACTGTGTACTCAGAACCGGCCTGGGACGCCCTTTATGCGGCAGCAAAGGAATATGAAGGAAAGCTCAGGCTTATAGCCACCGGGCCTTTAACAAATATTGCTATAGCATTTACAAAGTATCCTGATCTTCCGAAGCTTATTTCCACCATGCTCATCATGGGAGGAGCCACCAGAGAGGGGAATGTGACAAGCTGTGCTGAGTTCAATATATACGCGGATCCCGATGCGGCATCCATAGTATTAAGATCCGGGGTCCCTATAGTGCTCTGTCCCCTGGATGTGACGGAAAAGATGATCCTTACACAGGAAGACATGGAAGAGCTTAGAGACTGCGGGAATGACGCGGGGAAATTCGTTTACGACGTTTTGCAGAAGCCCTGGGCCTTCCATAAGTCGCTGGGAAATAAGGGAGTCCAGATGCATGACAGCTGTCCTGTCCTCTATCTGGCATATCCCGAAATGTTTGAAGCGGAAGAAGCGGGGGTAGTGGTAGAGACCAAGAGTGAACTCACCATGGGAAAGACCGTGACCGATCTCTACAGCGATAAACAGTTTGAATTCAAAAACGCCCTCGTGGTCCTTGACGGGGACCCGAAGGCATTTTCGGAAAAACTAAAGGAACTTATCAAAGGTATTTGATATTTAAATCTCGGAAGCTACTTTAAGAGCTATCTCCATCATCTGTGTGAAGCCGTTCTGACGTTCTTCCACAGTAAGTTCCTGATGCTTGAATATGTGATCGGATATGGTGAGGATACCGAGAGCGTGTTTACCTGCCCGTGCGGCGTTGCAGTACAATCCGGCTACTTCCATATCGGAGCAGAGGATACCCATATCCCTGAGGGCTTCATTAACATCGTCATTTCTGTAGAATGTGTCTGTGGAATTGATGTTTCCCACATGGAAGTTGGCACCGATCTCACGGGCTGCAGCTACAGCCTTCTCCAGAAGACCGAAATCAGCGGTAGGGGCAAAGGTGCCGGGAACGCCGAACTGTTCGGGATAGTTCGAGTCTGTGCTGGCGGACATGGCAATGACAACGTCCATCATATTTACATTATCCTGCAAAGCGCCGGCACTTCCGATCCTGATGATATTGTCTACGTCATAGATATTAAAAAGCTCGTAAGTATAGATGCCGATTGAGGGAATCCCCATTCCGTGTCCCATTATGGACACCTTTTTACCCTTATAGGTTCCGGTGTAGCCCAGCATTCCGCGGACTTCATTAAAACATTTGGGATCCTCCAGATATGTCTCTGCGATGAGCTTTGCCCGGAGCGGATCTCCCGGCATCAATACGGTTTTTGCGATATCGCCTTTATTGGCAGTATTATGTGGTGTACCCATTGTCTTCCCCTTTCATGATTCATTATAGTGTATGTCAACTGCACGGACGAAAAGTGTCTGTCAACAACATAATTATAAAAGAAACTTGTACTTAATACAATACATGACGATTTATCCTAAAGTCACAGGTGATTATTGCCGATATAGAGATTGACACAGGGGATGTCCCCTTTATTTGCCATCTTTATATGATAAGGATGTCGTAAAGAACAGTAGACAAGGATGTATAGGGGCCGGGCACAAGATGCGGACGCTCCGGAAAAGAGAGGACAAAGATGAGCATTTCAGGACTGGGCAGTGCGGATACATCGAAGCTGTATACGGACTACAGACAGGTGACGGCACAGCCAAAGACAGAGGATGTTTCAGCGGAGTCAAAGACCGATCCCCAGGCAGTGGTCTATGAGAAGACCCCGGATGCCGGGAAGGTCGCAGCTAAGACAAAGCCGGATAATTCCGCTTTGATAGCGAAACTCAAAGCTGAGCAGGAAGAGAGAATGGCAGAGCTCACCGGTATCGTTCAGAAGATGATGAACGGTCAGGGTAAAGCGTATTCCATGGCAAGCGGAGATGATTCCATATGGAAGTATCTCGCCAGCGGAGAATACACCGTAGATGAGCTCGCGAAGAAAAAGGCCGAAGAGGACATTTCAGAGAACGGGTACTGGGGAGTAAAACAGACTTCGGACAGGATCCTGGATTTCGCGAAAGCGCTTTCAGGGAATGATCCTTCTAAGGCGAATGAGCTTTTGGATGCTTTTGATAAAGGCTACAAACAGGCTACTAAAGAGTGGGGAAAAGATCTGCCGGATATCAGTAAACAGACATATGACGCAGTTCACAAGAAATTTGAGGAGTGGGCGAAGTCAGCAAATGATGTTACTGCGGTAGAGGCATGACAGAGGGAAAAATGTAAAAAGAGGTCCGGGGTATACCGGATCTTTTTTTATGTTATACTATGGCTTGAAAGTCAAAAGTGTCATTCTGAACAAGGTGAAGAATCTCTATAGCTGATGGAAAGATCCTTCGCTAACGCTCAGGATGACGAGGAAATATAAAGGACTCTTGTATGGAGAAAAAGATCATTAACGAACATGCAGTGATAGAAAAAACAGAGAAACTGGCAGAAGGCGTATTCAGTACGGTATTTAAGACCGGTATCGCCGGAAGATGTCTGCCGGGACAGTTTGTGATGGTCAAAACCAAGTCTGATTCCAGACTGCTGAAAAGACCCATAAGCATTTGCGAATCAGACCTTACGAAGGGAACCATAAGGCTGGTGTACAGAGCCGTGGGTTACGGTACAAAGGAGCTGTCCCTGGCAAAAGAGGGTGACAGCTTTGAGCTGCTGGGACCTCTTGGAAACGGCTTTCCCATTGACGAAGCCCAGGACAAAAAGAACATACTCCTTATAGGAGGAGGCATCGGTGCACCGCCCCTCCTTTCCCTTGCCAGAGCTCTGAGACTCACCGGGATAGATAAAAACAGCATTACCGCGGTACTGGGCTACAGCGGGATGAAGGCCGGTATTTTCCTGAATGAAGAGTTCGGGAGGGAAGTGAATGTCATCATGTCCAGCGATGACGGCAGCGTAGGAATCCGCGGAACGGTCATGGATGCTATAAAGGAAAGGGATATGAAGCCCGATATCATCTATGCCTGTGGTCCCATGCCAATGCTGAAGGCTATAAAGAACTTCGCACAGTCGGAATTTATCCCGGCCTATATTTCCCTTGAAGAAAAGATGGCCTGCGGAGTCGGGGTCTGCCTGGGATGTATGGTAAAGACCACGGAGAGAGACAGCCACTCCCGGGTGAATAATGCAAGAGTATGTACGGAAGGCCCCGTATTTGAAGCTGGTGCCGTGGAGATCTGAGCGGGTGCCCCGGAAGAGGAGTTGGAGCGTGAACTTATCAGTTGAGATAGCAGGAGTTAAATTCAAAAATCCGGTCATGGACGGTTCCGGAACCTTCGGAAGCGGAATAGAGTATTCGGAATTCGTGGATTTAAATGCTCTCGGTGCCGTAGTTACCAAGGGCGTGGCAAATGTACCCTGGGAGGGGAATCCTGTCCCCAGGATAGCGGAGACACCCTCCGGAATGATGAATGCCATTGGCCTGCAGAATCCCGGTATAGATGTTTTCATAGAGAGGGATCTAAAGTTCCTGGAGGACTACGATACAAACGTGATCGTCAATGTATGCGGACATACGGAAGAGGAATACATTGAGGTGGTTAAGCGGCTTAATGGTCAAAGCAGGGTGCAGATGCTGGAGATAAACGTATCGTGTCCCAATGTGAAAGCGGGAGGAATAGCGTTTGGTACGGATCCTTCCCAGCTGGAAAAGATAACTGCCCTTTGCAAAAAGAATGCGGACAAACCGGTTATCATGAAGCTGTCACCAAATGTCACCAGTATTTCTGAAATGGCAAGGGCAGCGGAAGCGGGAGGCGCAGATGCCATATCACTCATAAATACGCTGACTGCCATGAAGATAGATATTTATAAAAGGAAATTTGCGATCGCCAACAGGACTGGAGGACTGTCAGGGCCTGCCATAAGGCCTGTGGCGGTGAGGATGGTATACGAGGCATCTCACGCAGTAAAGATACCCGTTATAGGCATGGGCGGTATCACAAGCGGTGAGGACGCCATAGAATTCATGATGGCGGGAGCAAGCGCAGTTGCCGTAGGTATGTACAATTTCCATGACCCTGCAGCTATGATACATGTGATAGAAGAAATGGAGAGATTCTGCAGCGGGACAGGAATAAAAGATATCAATGAAATAGTGGGGTGCGTATAAAATACCCCGTCAGTAGGGTTCAGGTCCGTCCAGAAAGGCCTGGACTCTCTTCATTTCTTTTTCGCGCTTTTCCTTAAGCCCGGCTTCTTCCTCTGTCAGGGCATCCTCGTACTTAATGTATTCCACTCCGGACTCTTTTAACAGCTGGAGACCAAGACCCGTAGGGTATTCTCCCTTAAAGATCACCTTTTTTATCCCGGCCTGTATGATATGAATGCAGCAGAATACGCAGGGCTGTGTAGTAACATAGAGCGTGGCTCCCTCACAGCTGGTACCGCGTCTTGCGCACTGGTCAATGGCATTGGCCTCGGCATGACCGGCCCGGCAGAGCTCCAGTCCCTGACCTGAGGGGTATCCCCTTTTACGCCGGATGCAGTATCCAATGTCGGTGCAGTGTATGGCTCCGGTGGGAGCACCATTATAGCCGGTGGCGATTATCTGCTTATCCTTTATGATAACAGCTCCTACCTGACGTGAGAGACAGGTACTCCGGATCTTGCTGTCTTCGGCGATCTCCATCGCCCATTCCGTGAATAATTTTCTGCTCATAAGGTTAGTATACTACATACCTCACTTGCAGAAAAGATTATTAGTGGTTACAATATCGCTATGATCAGAGCAATAGTAAACGGTGATGATTTCGGTATAAGTGAAAATGTCAATGAGGCTGTGAGAGAATGCTTTGAAAAAAGGCTTATCACCAATACCACACTTATGGTCAACATGCCCTATGCATCGGATGCCGTTGACATTGCCGATGAATGTGGCTTTTCAGAGGCTGTGGGACTGCATTTAAACCTTACCAGCGGATATCCTCTGACGAAACGGATAAGAAAAGAACCCAGATTCTGTAAAAAGGACGGGAGCTTTAATGCTTATTTCCAGCAGCATACCATGAGCCGTCTGTCCATAAACCGGAGGGAATCAAGAGCTGTTGCGGAGGAGATAGAAGCGCAGATCAGGAAGTATATATCCTACGGACTCCCCGAGAGACATCTGGATTCACACCATCATGTCCACACCGACAGGTCGGTCATGCGCCTGCTCATGCCGCTATTAAAGAAATACGGGTTCAGATCCGTGCGGCTTAGCCGGAACCTTTACCTGAAAATGAATTTCCTGAAGAGGATCTATAAGAATTCATTTAACGGGGACTTGAGGAAAAACAGATTTATCACCACGGATTACTTCGGATCTTTCAGGGATCTTTCCGCAATGGACGGGAGAATACCGGATGATTCGCTTATTGAGATAATGGTTCATCCCATGTATGATGAAGCAGGGGTTTTATGTGATACCAAAACCCCTTTCAGTCAGGTAAAGGAGCTTCTGGATTCCGTAAATGCGGAAAGACAGCCCTATTTTCCTGTCAGGAATTGAAAACTTGAGGTAACAGATGAAAAAAGTCAGAGCAAAAGGGATCCTTCGTTTTATAGGTGCTATGCCCCTGATAATGGCGGCGTTTCTGGTGATCCCTGTATTTGCGATCATTGCTGTTAATAAAAAGGCCGGGATCGTGGCAGTTATATCCTGGATCATATATCTGGCAGCAGCGCTTTTTGTGTTTATAACATCCAAAAGAACCATCAGAAGAGAACTCGTGAATTTCGCTTCGAATTACGGACAGGTTCAGAAGGGACTGCTTAAGGGGCTCGCCATACCCTATGCCCTGCTGGATGAGGACGGACATTTCGTATGGAGCAATGCGGGATTTGCCGCCATTATCCATAAAGACAGATTCTACACCAAGTCAATCACCACATTTTTCCCGGAGATCACGAGAGACAGGCTGCCTTCCGATTCAAAGGTGGTGTCATTTGATATCACTTATGAGAAAAGGGATTACCGGGTAGATATGAGAATGCTCAGCCTCTCGGACAGTGAGGGGAAGAACCCGGAGTTTGACGGGAACCTGATTGCGGCATTTTTCTTTGATGAAACCGATATTCACCTTTATATGAGGCTGAATCATGAGCAGTCTCTGGTGACGGGGCTTATCTACATTGATAACTATGATGATGCCCTGGAGAGCGTGGAGGATGTGAGAAGGTCCATGCTGACGGCTCTTATTGACAGACAGATCAATAAGTATCTGAAGGACTATGATGCCATAGTAAAAAAGGTGGAGAAAGATAAGTATTTCACCATCATGAAGAGGGTGGACTTTGAGAAGATGAAGGAAAACCGCTTCTCGATCCTGGACACCGTCAAGAATATCAGCATAGGAAACCAGATGTCCGTAACGCTTTCAATAGGCTTCGGACTGGATACGGATTCATATTATCAGGACAGCGTATACTCCAGAAATGCTATAGACCTGGCCCTCGGCCGTGGAGGAGACCAGGCGGTCATCAAGACTCCCGAACAGATCACTTACTTCGGAGGCAAGAGCCAGCAGGTTGAGAAGAGCACGAGGGTCAAGGCAAGGGTCAAGGCCCATGCTTTGAGGGAGATCATAGAAGGCAAGGACAGGGTTCTGGTAATGGGACACCAGAATACGGATATAGACGCTTTCGGAGCTGCTGTGGGTATCTTCCGGGCAGCGGATTCACTGGGTAAGAAGTGCAGCATAGTGATCAATGAAGTGTCCAATGCCATCAGGCCCTTTATGGAAGCCTTTACCGAGGACAGGGAATACAGTCCCGAGATGATCATTTCCAGTAATGATGCCATTCAGGTCTGCGATGACAATACGGCGGTAGTGGTGGTGGACACCAACAGACCGGGATATACCGAGTGTCCCGAGCTCCTGGACATAGCGAAGACCATAGTGGTCCTCGACCATCACAGGATGGGCACCGAGAGGATAAGCAACGCAACCCTTTCCTATATCGAGTCCTACGCGTCCAGTGCATGTGAAATGGTGTCCGAGATACTGCAGTACTTCGCGGACGGCATAAAGATAAATAATGTGGAAGCTGACTGCCTTTATGCGGGCATTATGATAGACACTAATAATTTTATGACGAAAACAGGCGTTAGGACCTTTGAAGCCGCGGCATTCCTAAGGAGAAACGGCGCAGATGTGACAAGGGTCAGAAAGCTTTTCAGAAATGACCTTAAGGAATTCAAGGCCAGGGCCGAGGCTGTGCAGAATTCCGAGCTCTACAGAGGTAAATTCGCCATTTCCGTCTGTCCCAATAATGTGGAAAATCCCACTATTACCGGGGCTCAGGCAGCCAATGAGCTATTAAATATCAATGAAGTCAAGGCTGCATTCATACTGACGGAATACGAGGGCAAGATATTCGTGAGCGCCAGATCCTTTGATGAGATCAATGTACAGATAATAATGGAGAGACTGGGAGGTGGCGGACACCTGAATATCGCCGGAGCCCAGCTCGAAGGGAAAACGGTTGAGGAAGCCAGGGAGCTGATAAAAGAGACCCTGGATCAGATGGAAGCAGAAGGAGAGATATAATGAAAGTAATACTGTTACAGGATGTTAAAAGCCAGGGAAAAAAAGGTGATGTCATAAATGTCAGTGACGGCTATGCCAGGAACTTCCTCCTTACAAAGGGACTGGGAGTGGAGGCTACCCAGAAGAATCTGAATGACGTCAAATTAAAAAAGGCAAATGACGAAAAGATGGCTGCAGAAGAGCTCGCCAATGCGAAGAAGCTCTCGGAGGAGCTGAAGACCGTGGAGATAACCATCCGCATAAAGGCGGGTGCCGACGGAAAGACCTTCGGATCCGTATCCTCCAAAGAGATCGCGGAAGCGGTTAAAGAAAAAAGCGGTCTGGAACTTGATAAAAAGAAGATCGTATTAAAGGATCCCATAAAGGCACTTGGGAACTATAAGATCCAGGTAAAGCTTCACCCCGAGGTTGTAGGAGAATTTACCCTGACAGTTGATAAGGAGTAAAGCTTTACAATGGACGTGGAAACAACCCCCATTAAAAGAGTACCTCCCCATTCTTCGGACGCGGAAAGGTCGGTAATAGGGTCGATGCTATTGTCTCCGGATGCCATAATGACGGCTTCGGAGATACTTACTCCGGACAGCTTCTATGCCAGGCAGTACGGTATATTCTTTCAGGCCATAACAGAGCTCTATAATGCCGGTAAGGCTGTGGATTCCGTTACCATCCTTGAGAAGCTTAAGGAGATGCAGGCTCCGCCGGAGATAATGAATGCGAACTTCATTGCCGAGCTCATTGAGAGCGTTCCAATGAGCGCCAATATAAGGAGCTATGCCAGGATCGTCCGGGATAATGCGGTGAAAAGAAGCCTTATAAAGGCAAACGAGGAGATCGCATCGGAGTGCTACCAGGGAGCGGACACTACTGAGGATATCCTTGCCCGTGCCGAGAAAAGGATATTCGATATCGTACAGAGCCGGGGGGCGGGAGAATCCGCGACCCCGATAAGCAAGATAGTCCTTGATGTACTGGACAATATAGAGAGAGCCCAGAAGAGCGGCAGCGCTGTCACCGGTGTGGAGACAGGGTTCAGGGAGCTGGATAAGAAGACAGCCGGACTTCAGAAGTCGGATCTTATCCTGATCGCCGCCAGGCCTTCAATGGGAAAGACTGCTCTTGCGCTTAATATAGCGGAGT
>Ga0310691_10006786_pt1 | contig 12140 bp, 9 predicted proteins | sample 176DNAGHGlowgp2_FD_203887 | JGI IMG/M metagenome (GOLD analysis project Ga0310691, IMG submission 203887) | Sheep rumen microbial communities from Palmerston North, Manawatu-Wanganui, New Zealand - 1766 DNA GHGlow gp2 (v2) (version 2) | ecosystem: Host-associated > Mammals > Digestive system >... | reverse complement strand
TGAAGCTGGAGAGCCGCCCCCTGCCCGGGCGGGAGTTCGAGTTCCGCTTCTTCTTCGACATGGCCGCCGACGCCCATGACCCGGACGTGGTGCGGCTGCTGGGCGAGCTGGAGGGACACTGCGAACACTTCACGTTCCTGGGCTGCTACGACGAGCAATAATTTTCGGTTAAAGCTTCCGGCGAAGCTGGCGCTGACCGGCGGGATGTTCTATAATGAAGGTTGTTGCATCCCCACTTACATCGGAAGAGGTTGAGTTCTATGCCGACTGCAAAGGGTCGCCACGCTCAAAAAACCGGCGGCCAGCATAAACGACCTGTGATTCGCGGGCCGCGGCCCGCCTGGGTGCTGGCCGTGGCCCACGCGCTGGCGCTGGGCATCGCCTTGGTGCTGTATGCCCTGCCCCACCACGTGATCCCCAGCGTGCAGGAGTCCACGGGCGTGGTCTCCAGCCGCCAGAGCATCCAGCGCACCGCCGCGCCAATCGTCACTTCCGAGGCCACGCCCGAACCCGTGCAGATGGCAGCGGAGCCAGCCGCCGACACGGAAGCCGAGGCCACGCCCGAGCCCACCCCCGCGCCTACGGAGGAGCCGGTGGGCAGCTTCCGCAACAAGTTCGCGGACAAGTTCACCGACGGCGAGGTCATCCGCACCCACAGCGAGTATCGCAGTGCCAACCTGTACGTCACCTTCCAGAAGAAGTACTTTGACGAGCTGCTGTCCCGGGTCTACTTCGTGGACATCTACGTGGCAGACATCACCTGCCTGCGCTCGGCGCTGGCCCAGGACAAGTACGGCCGGGGCATCAAGGAATGGGTCACCAAGGCCGCCAAGCGCCACAAGGCCGTCGCCACCATGAACGGCGACTACTTCGGCTCCCGGGACTTCGGCGTGGTGGTGCGCAACGGCACGCTGTACCGCGAGAAGAAGAACATCCGTGACGTGGCCGTGCTGTACTGGGACGGCCGGTTCGAGATCATCCCGCCGGAGGATTTCGACGCCATGACCGTCATGGAAAACGGCGCCTATCAGTGCTGGCACTTCGGGCCCAGGCTGCTGGACGACGAGGGCCACGCCATGACCAAGTTCAACGCCGACGCCCGCATGCTCAAGACCCACCCCCGCTCCGCCTTCGGCTATTTCGAGCCGGGCCACTACTGCTTCGTGGTGGTGGACGGGCGGCACGAGGAGAGCCGGGGCGTGGACATGGTTAAGCTCTCCGCGCTGATGGAAAAGCTGGGCTGCACGGCCGCCTACAACCTGGACGGCGGGCAGACCTCGCTGCTGGCCCGGTACGACACGCTGTGGAACCGGCCCTCCGGCGGCGGCAAGAGCACCAGCGACTTCATCATGGTCGTGGACGACGTGGTGAATTAGGGGGTGGCGCGCATGTGGAAGAAAATCCGACCGATGCTGCCCCACGCGGGGATACTGCTGGGCAACGTGATGGTAGTGCTGTTCACGCTGGAACAGATCAACCCCTCCATGAACTTCATCGACAACGGCCTGACCAAGGGCCTGCTGGTCCTGATGACGCTCTCAGCCGCGCTGATCTGGCGCGAGCGCCACAGGGCGAAGGCCCGAAAGGCCAGGAGGCGCGATTTCACCCGGATCCTGGCCGCCGCGGCCACGGGGCTGTGCGGCGCGTGCGTCGTCCTGATCCCGCTGGATAGGGTCTTTCCGGCCTGGAACCTGTTTCTGAAGCCGCTGGTCCAGTGGCTGATCGCCCTGGGCGCGGTGGCGCTCATCGCCGCCGGGAGCGCGCTGGCCAGCCGGGACCGCAGGCTGCTGCGCCGCAAGCTGCGCAGGCAAAGGGGATAACCTATGGAATACGGACTGATCGGCGCGAAGCTGGGCCACAGCTATTCCGTGCCCATCCACGCCCAGCTGGGCGACTATGACTACCGTCTCTACGAGCGCACGGAGGATGAATTCATCGATCTGATGCGCGGGCGCGGCTTCAAGGGGCTGAACGTCACCATCCCTTACAAGAAGCTGGCGTATCAGCTGTGCGACGAGCTGTCGGACATCGCCCGTGAGGTGGGCAGCGTCAACACCGTCGTTCGCCGCCCGGACGGCAGCCTGTACGGCCACAACACCGACATCGGCGGGTTCATCGGCCTGGCGAGGCGGGCGGGCGTTGAGATCGCCGGCAAAAAGGCGGTGATCCTGGGCAACGGCGGCACGTCCCTGACGGCGCAAACGGCCTGCAGGCGCTTGGGCGCGCGCCAGATCGTGGTGGTCTCCCGCAGAGGGCCGGTGGACTACGCGGCGCTGTATCGGGATCATGCCGACGCCCAGGTGCTGATCAACACCACGCCGGTGGGCATGTATCCCAACAACGGCGAATCCGCGGCGGAGCTTGCGAAGCTGCCATGCCTGACGGGCGTGCTGGACGTGATCTACAACCCGGACAAGACCGCCCTGATCCTGGACGCCGAGGCGCGGGGACTCAACTGCACGGGCGGTTTGTACATGCTGGTGGGCCAGGCCCGGGAGGCGGCGGAGCTGTTCACCGGGCGGGCCATTCCCGAATCCGAGACGGAACGCATCCATGCGCGGCTGCGGGGCGAGGCGTTGAACCTGATTCTCGTCGGCATGCCCGGCAGCGGCAAGAGCAGCGTGGGAAGGACCCTGGCCGAGCGCATGGGCCGCCCCTTTGTGGACTGCGACGAAGAGATCGTAAAGCGGGCCGGAAAGCCCATCCCGGAAATCTTCGCCCTGGAGGGCGAGGCGGCGTTCCGGGGACTGGAGGCCCGGGTCGTTGCGGACGTGTGCCGGGAGAAGGGCCAGGTCATCGCCACCGGCGGCGGCGCGGTGCTGCGCACAGACAACGTGCGCGCTATGCGGCAGAACGGGATCGTGCTGCTGATTGAACGCGATTTGAACGCCCTGGGCATGGACGGCCGGCCGCTGTCCACGTCCCGCCGGGCGCTGGAGGATATGTGGCGTGCACGGGCGCCGAAGTATCGCGCGGCGGCGGACGCCGCCATCGACAACAACGCCGCGCCGGAGGGCGCGGTCGAGCGGGCGGAGGAGGCCTATTATGAAGCTGTTGGTCGTTAACGGTCCCAATCTGAACATGCTGGGCATTCGGGAGAGGCACATCTACGGCGACAGGGACTACGACGCCCTGTGCCGCTACATCCGCGAGGAGGCCGAAAAGCTGGGCTGCGAGGTGGAGATCTTCCAGTCCAACCACGAGGGCGCCATCGTCGACCGCATCCAGGCGGCCTACTCCGACGGCACCCAGGGCATCGTCATCAACCCCGCCGCCTATACCCATACGTCCGTGGCCATCCTGGACGCGCTGAAGGCGGTACAGCTGCCTGCGGCGGAGGTGCACCTGAGCGATGTGAACCAGCGCGAGGCCTTCCGCCATGTGTCCTTTGCCGGCATGGCCTGCAAGGCCCACTTCATCGGCCTGGGCTTCGAGGGGTATGGCAAGGCGATGGCGTATTTGTGCGGGAGGGGATAGACGCACAGTCTGCAACGCTCCAGCAGGCATAGCGCACAGATCCTTCGCTGCGCTCAGGATGACATGGTATCGCGCGTTGTCATCCTGAGCGCAGCGAAGGATCTGTATATTTTGGTACAGAGGAACGGTTTGCATATCCGTATCGCTCTGCTTTGATCACACCTCCAGCATCCCCCCGCCGGAAAGCAGGCACAGCGCGCGCTGCTTCACGGGAATGCCGGTGACGCGCTCCAGGGCGAGGGCATAGACCTTCAGCTGCTTTTCATAGTGCCTGCGCAGGGCGTCCATGTCGTCGGTCCTGTCGGTCTTGTAGTCCAGAAGCACCCACTGTCCATCCTCAATAAAGCAGCAGTCGATGGTGCCCTGCACCAGCAGGTCGCCGCCGCCAAAGCGGGCGGCCTCCTCCTCGGTGAGGGCGTCTCTGGCCGGCAGCGTGACGTTGAAGGGCCACTCCCTTCTGACTTCCTTCGCGGCGCGCAGCCGCAGGCCCATGTCGCTCTCCAGGAAACGGGCCAGCTTCGCGGGGGCCACCGCCGCCCGCTGGGCGTCCGACAGCAGCCGCCGATTGGCGCGCGCGTCCAGCTGCGCCGCGACGGCGTCCGTCAGCCCCTCGCCCGAAAGGCCTTCCAGCGCATCCAGATCCAAAAGCTGCATACACCGGTGGTAAGCCGTGCCCCGCTCCGCGCCGGTCATGTGCCTGGCGTCCTCCGAGAGGAACGCGGGCCGCTCCAGCAGCGAAGGCAGCTCCTCCGGCCCCTCCAGCTCCCTGAGCAGCCCCGAAGCCGTCAGCTTCAGGGGCTTTTTCGCGTCCTCGGGGCGGGGATAGCGCCAGGAAAGCTGGCGGTCCAGCTCCGGCTCGGCATAGTCCTCCGGATGGGCCATGATGGCCTCGAACAGCCGCAAGGCCTCCCCCGCGCCATTCGCCTCCCCCGCGCGAATGTTTCCGGCGGGAATGATCGACAGTTCGGAGTGCAGCGGCAGGCCCTCGGCCTCCGCCGCGCAGCGGGCGGCCATGATCAGATCCAGATGGCTGCCGGCGGCAAAGGGCGCGGCCGCCAGCGCCTGCCAGCGCTTCATCGCCTTTTCCGCGCCGCCCGTCGTGCCCACCAGGATCAGCTTCTGCTGGGCGCGGGTCAGCATCACGTAGAGGATGCGCATCTCCTCGGCGGCGTCCTCCCGGCGCTGGCGGGCCATGATCGCCGCCTGGGGCAGGGTCAGGCGCCGGGTGCGCAATTCGGGGTCGAAACAGCTCATGCCCACGCCCAGGTCCCGGTGGGTCAACAGCGGGGCGCTGCTCTTCTCCACGCGGTACTTTTTGGCCAGCTGGGCCCCGAACACCACCTTGAACTCCAGACCCTTGCTCTTGTGCACGGACATCAGCCGCACAACATTGTCGTTCTCGCCCAGAAGGTGCGCCGCGTCGCCGTCGCCCTTCTGGCGCAGGTGCTCGGTGTAGCCCAGGAAGCGGGTCAGCGAGCCGGAAAACTCGTCGTCAAAGGCCGCCGCGCTGGCCACGAACTGGTCCAGGTTGGCCTGCCGCTGGCCGCCCCCCGGCAGCGCCCCGGCATAGGTATAAAAGCCGCTCTCGTCCAGCACCAGGCGCACCAGATCGCCCAGGCTGACGCTGCCGGACTTCAACCGCCAGGCCTTCAGCTGCTCAAAGAACGCCCGCAGCTTCCCGGCGATCGCGTCGTCCATCGCCTCGGCATAGCGGCTTGCGGCGTCCACATAGGCGGTGTTGCGGCTGGCGATGCGGATCTGCGCCAGCTCGTCCGCCGTCAGGCCCACCGCCGGGGAACGCAGCATGGCGATCATCTCCACGTCGCTGCGCCCGTTTTCGATCAGCCGCAGCATGGACGTGAGCCAGCTGATCTCCACGCTGTCAAAGAAGCCCGCCTGGCCGTCCGCGTAAGCGGGAATGCCCTGGCCCAGCAGCACCGGCATCATGGCGGAGAAGGCCGTGGTCTTGCTTCGGGTGAGTATGGCGAAATCCCGGTATTTGAGGGACGGGTCCGCCGCCATCATCCGGCGGATCTCCCCGGCGATCAGCGCGCCTTCCCGCTCCATGCCCCGCAGCTGGGCGAGCTCTCCATCCGCGTCGCCCGCGCTTTCCTCCGGCTCGGCCTCGTCGTCGATCAGCCGGATAGACACGTCCGGCCCGTCCCCCGCCCCGGCCTCCGGGTCGCCGGGGTTCAGCCGGGAGAGAGCGTCGTAGGTGATTTCGGAAGGGCCGCCGGTCATGGCGCGCTCAAACACCAGGTTCACAAAATCCAGTATGCCCTTGCGGGAGCGGAAGTTGCGGGTCAGGGGCAACAGCAGGCCGCCCTCGCCCCGGCCATAAGCCGCGTATTTGTCCAGGAACAGCCGGGGCTCGGCCAGGCGAAAGCGGTAGATGGACTGCTTCACGTCGCCCACCATGAACAGGTTGTCCTTCCGGCAGATGGCGCGCACCAGCGCCTCCTGCATGTCGGAAGTGTCCTGATACTCGTCCACGAAGATGTAGTCGTAGCGCGCCTTCATACCCCGGGCCACGTCCGGATTCTGAAACGCCCGCAGCGTGCAGCGCTCCAGGTCGCCGTAGGTCAGGCCGGACTGCTCCGCCTTGCCCGCCTCGTAGAGCGCCATGGCCCGCAGCGCGATGCCGGACAGGGTCTCGATCTGTCCGCCCAGGGCCACGGCGTCCCGCCGGGATTGAAGCAGCGGCAAATCCCGCAGCTGGATGCCCTCCAGCGCCCGCCTGGCGGCGTCTCTTAAGCCCTTGACGGCATCGGTCGTCTCCGGGTCCGCACCGGGATCCCGCTTGAATTTTGCCGCCGACATGGCCTTGTAGCCCTCGATCGCGCGGAATAAATCGTCGTAATCCGAAAGCGTCAGTATTTCCGACAGGGCCCCGATATCCACCCGGATGGCCTCGGCGTAGTTGGTCGGGCACCCGGGCAGGGACAGGGCGTGGTTCAGGTGCACCAGCGCCGTGCGAACGGCCCGGCGGGCGGCCTCCTTCAGCTCATCCTGCCAGCGGGCCAGGGCGGCCTCATCGACCCGGGCGGCCTGACGCAGCCAGGCCTCGGGATCGGGCCGGTCCTCCATGCGCCGCAGAAGCTCCTCCGCCGCCGCGCGCACGCCGCCCGGGCCGCGCCCGTAGTCCAGCGACATCAGCGCCTCGCCCCCAGCCTGATAGGCCTCCTCCATGGCCTGGGTCATGGCCTCGTCCAGCAGGCGGGCGTTCACCGCGTCGTCCAGTATGCGGAAGGCCGGGTCAACCCCGGCGGCCTCAAAGTTCACGCGCAGGAAGTCCGCGCAGAAGGCGTGCAGCGTGGAGATGGCGGCGCCGTCCAGCTTTAAAAGCTGCTCCCGGCAGCGCTCGTCCCCCGCCGCCGCCCGCTCGTTCAGCTGGCGGGACAGCTTGGCGCGCATGTCGGAGGCCGCCGCGCGGGTGAACGTGACCACCAGCATGCGGTCCACGTCCGCGCCCTCGTCCGCGATCAGCCGCAGCACGCGCTCCACCAGCACGGTGGTCTTGCCGGAGCCTGCCGCCGCGCTGAGAAGTATATTGCTGCCGCGCGCTTCGATGGCCCGCAGCTGTTCGCCGGTCCAGTTGGGCATTGGGAAACCTCCTCACTTTCTGGAACAGGAGCGCCTTCCCCGCCGGGGAAGGCGTGAATGTGGCTGTCTTATCAGCTTTTTACGATTTCAGCGACTCCAGCGGCTCAAAGTCCGCACCGGTCTTCTGGTGCTCCAGGATCTTGGCGTCCACCAGCATGCGATACCAGCAGTGGTACATGTAGTGATAGAGGAAGCCCTCTTTCCCGTCCAGGAAGCCGCCCCGGAGGATATAGGTGTAAAGGAACAGCAGCTTGCAGCGCAGGAACATGGGCAGCCGGTAATACGTGCCGAATTTTTTGTTGCGCTTGTACTGGTTCACCGAATCCAGCTGAACCGCCTGGTCCGCGCCCTCCAGGTGGGCAAAGTAGTCCCGCACCTCGCGCCCGGCGTACCAGTTCAGCTTGGCGATGTAGTGGTTCATGTCCTTGTAGTCGTAGTGCAGAAAGCGCTCCTTCGCCTCCACCGTCCGGCCGCTGCGCAGGATGGTGTGCTCGTCCATGTTGCGGTCCTCGATGCGGCCGATGCCGGTCTTGAACACCATCACCTTGCGCTTCATACGCCTCACATGGCTGAGCCTTCGGCCCATGAAGTACAGCCACGCCATCATCACGATGCCGTTCACGTCGTCGTGGGCGTGCTCGGCCATCAGCGCCTCCAGCTCCGCCCTGGACGCCGGGGTCAGCCGCTCGTCCGCGTCCAGGCGCAGGCACCAGGCCGTTTTTATATCGCCGTTGTCCAGCGCCCAGTTGAACTGTCGGGAATAGTTTTCAAAGGGATGCACGAACACTTCCGCCCCGGCGGCGCGGGCAATCTCAACGGTGGCGTCGGTGCTGCCGCTGTCCACCACCAGCACGCGGCTGGCAAAGCCCTCCAGCGAGCGCAGGCAGTCCGGCAGGTTCTTTTCCTCGTTTTTCGTCAGCACGATGGCCGTGATGTCAGCCATGGACAATCCTTCCTTTCGGGGAGATGATGGTCTTCCCCTCTGGGGAAGGCTTTGGAGGCGGCGCTATCGCTTGCGCTTTTCCATCTCCGCTTTGCGCTTGCGGACGCCCTGGATGGTATAGGTGACCCAGGGCCAGGGGTCGCGGGGATTGAAGATCTGGTCGGTGGTGTGGCGGAAGTCGAACCAGCTGGGCTTCGTGTGAAAGCGGTTGGGCGATTGCAGGAACCAAAGCAGGTCGGTCTGCATATAGCGCAGCCGCACGCCCGCGCGATAGTCCGGATAGGCGGTCACGGGCCTGCCCGTGCCCAGCTCCACGATCTGCCGTGCGAAATCCACTCCGGCGGCCAGACACACCTTCACGCTGGCGGTGACGCGGGGGTTGATCTCCATCACCCGGCACACGCCGTCCCGGGGATCCTCGATCAGGTCCACGTCGCCGTAGCCCCGCCAGCCGATGTGCTTAAGCAGCTTCACGGAGTCGGCGGCGATGTCGGGCCGGTGGACGCTGGTGGAGCAGCAGGTGCTGCCGCCGTCGATGGGATACCAGCGGGTCTTGTCGAACACGCAGGCGCTCTTCACCTCGCCGTCCGCGTCCAGAAACACCTCGCACTTGTACTGGGTGCCTGTCTGGGGCACATAGTCCTGCACCACCATGGGGCCAAAGCGGGAAACGGCGCTGTCGAACACATCCCGAAGCTGCGCCTCGTCCCGGATCACATGAAAGCCGATGGACCCATAGCCCACCCGTGGCTTGATGATGAACGGAAAGGGCATGCCCTCGGCCAGGATGTCGTCGGCGGACCTCATGTCATAAAGGGTGTGGGGACAGGGCACGCCGGCCTCGTCGCAGGCGCGCATGGTCTCCTGCTTGTCGGCGGCGCGCCGAAACACCGCCGGTTCGTTCACCGCCGGCCAGGCCAGGGGCCGCACCTCGTCGATATGGTCGGACAACAGCGTGGCGGAGAAGTCCGTCATGGGGATGACCACGTCGTAGCGGTCCGCCCGCAGCACCTCCATCACCGCCGCGAAGGAGGCGTCGGCGTCCTCCCGGTCCCAGAATTTCAGCAGCTTCACATCCGGATAGCGGGAGGCGTAGCCCACGTCCAGCCGGCTGGCGTTATAGGTGGTCAAATGACAGCCCAGGGCCTTGATCGCGGGCATCAGCGCCATGTTCTGGCGGGCGAAGCCCTCCAGCAGCAGCACCCGCACGCCCCGCAGGTCCGGCAGATTGTTATTGTTGGTACGCATACATCAACCTCCATTGTAATTATACCACAGATCGGCCCGGGGTTCAATTGCGCGGCAAAATAATCGGCGGGCCGCCTCAAAAGAGGGGCCCGCCGCGATCAGGCGCTACATATATCGCTCATACAGGGGTTTGATGCCGTGCTGGGAGGTCACCTGGGCGCCGACCACGTTTGCGCACTCGTTGCCCTCGATCAGACACAGGCCGTCGTCGCTCACGGCCACGTCCCAGCCGATATAGCCCACCTCCGGCAGCTTCTTCGCCGCCGCGGTCACCAGCGCCAGTACCTCCGGCCAGCGGGGAATCCGCATCCCGGGGAGGATCGCGCCGGACTTGGGGTGTCTTATGAAGCTCTCGCCCCGCAGATTCCATCCCCGGCCCGCGATACAGCCGGTATCCAGGTCGATTTCGCAGGTCACGCCGCCGCTGTGGATATTGTCCACGGGCTTTTCATCGCCGCCGAAGCGCACCGTGGCAAACATGACGTGCACCTGTCCGTCCACATACAGCGTCAGCACCCGCACCGTGTTCACGGCGTAGGGATGCACCTCATGCAGCACGCCCTTCTGGTGAAACACCTTCTCCACGAAGTAGTCCCCGTCGTCCTTCAGCTTTCGATAGATCTCCCGGGCCTTTTCGTCGGTGGAGACATCCGGCAGGAAGATGCCCTGGCCGGAAAAGCCGCGCAGGGGTTTGGCGATGATGTCCCGGTCGCACGCCCGCACGAATGAGAGAAACTCCTCCTCGGAATGGCCGTTCAGGTCAAAGCTGCGAATGCCGTCGCGGAATTCCCTGAAGGTTTCGTTGAACAGCATCTTATCGCTGAGGGGCTCGGTGCGGCCGGTATTGAAGCGCTTTTGAATCTTGCGGTGATACAGCTTGGTGATGTACTGCTTGCGCACGCAGGCCTTTTTCTTCCAGAACGCATACTCGAAGTAGTCGCTGACGGTGGCCCCGTATTTCAGCAGGCAGCCGTAGTAGTCCAGGGCCATTCTCAGACGGGAAAAGGCGTTGGCGTCCGGGCAATAGTCGTCGAAGTTCTTTTTCAGCTCCGATATCCCCGTCAGCTGCATGGCCCGCCTCAGATAGCCGGCCGCTGAGTAGCTGCCGTCCGCCCGCTTCAGGCTGCGATACATGTACGCCTGGCCGTTGTCCTTCGCCATGCGTCCGGTCCTCCTCGCGCGTCGATCAGTAGTAGATAAAGTCGTACAGCTTGGTGGCGTTGGCCGCGAAATCGCAGTCATACAGCAGCGCGTTGTTATTGCGCACCTCTTCCTTGTAGGTGCCCTGCACGGGAATGCGGAAGGTCTCGATGTCGGTGGAGATGCCGTTGCCCACCACCAGGATGGCCAGGTCGGCGATGTCCTTCAGCGGCAGGTTGGTCTTGACCTGGCCGATCATTTCGGCGGCCAGGCCGGTGATCTCCAGCGGGCCCAGGTTCTTGGCCTTCTTCAGCAGCTTGTTCAGCACGGTCTGCTGGCGGGTGGTTCGCATGTAGTCGCCGCCGCTCAGCTTACGGATGCGGGCATAGGCCAGGGCCTGGTTGCCGTTCAGGTGAACGTTCTCGCCGTAGGTCTCCAGGAACACCTGCTCGGTGTCGAAATCCGTGATGCCCGAGCGATAGGCCATCTTGAACTGCTTGACGATGTTGCGGTTGATGATCTCCATTTCCTGCTCGGTGATGTCCGCCTCGATGCCTCCCAGGCGCTGGGCGATCTTGCCGAAGCCAAAGAAGTTCACCATCACATAGTACTGGATGTTCATGTTGAACAGCTCGTTCACCGTGCGCATGGCCAGGTTCGCGCCGCCGAAGTAGTTGGCGGCATTGATGCCATAGGTGCCGTTGTACTTGCCGATGTCGTCAAACTTCACGGCCAGGTCACGCATGATGGAGGACAGCTTCACCTCGCCGGTGTTGCGGTTGATGGAGCAGATCATGATGGCGTCGGTACGGGAGCTGGCGTTGAGCGTGCGCTCGTCCGTGCCCAGCAGCAGCACGTTCATCCACTCGCTGGGCAGGCTGGTGTTCATGCGCAGATCGCTGACGGTGGCCATCTCCTCGGCGGAGAGGCTGCCCAGCTCATAATCGGAGTCCGCCAGCTTCTGATCCAGGCTGTCGTACTCCGGGGTCTGCGCCGTGCCGTCGTCCGCAGCGGCGATCTCCGGCGGCAGGGTCACCTGCACCACCGGGTTGGACGCCGGCGCGACGGAGCCGTCGGTCACGGGATCGCTGGTGTGGCGCCCGAAAGGCTTGGCGATGATCAGCACCAGCGCGATGAGCAGCACCACGGCCAGCGCCGCGATGATCTGCGGGCCGCGATTGGGCTGCCTGCGGCGGTTGCCGCTGGGACGGCGATTGCCGCCGGAAGAGCGCTGAGGCGGCCTCTGGGCGGGCCGCTGGCCGGAGGCGTAGCGCTGGCCGGACGGCCTGGCGCTGGAATAGCCCGGACGGCTGCTGCCGCCGCGAGACGCGCCGGTTCTGGGCGCGGAGCCCGTGCGGCCGGAACGGCTGATGCCCGGCTCCACGCGGCCGCGGTTTTCATAATCCGATGGATATCTGCTGGCCAATTGATTGTACCTGCCTTCCTGAATTGGTATAAAAACATAAGGTTACATTCTGTCATTATAGCGGTAACAGGCGGATTCTGCAACCGCAAAGCCCCGCAAAGCGGGGCTAAAATATGACAATATCTTGACTTTCGCGCTATTTGTTTCCGCACTGGTCAGTCGTTGCGCCCACGAGCTGACTACATATTAGAGTGTGTTTCTAAAATCCTGAACATGCATTTTCGGCGTCTAAGGCTGCATTTCTGTGTTGCTTTTCCTTGACTTGCAACCAGTAAGCCTTCGGAAAATCGCCTTGAAATGCAG
>Ga0310691_10006784_pt1 | contig 12142 bp, 11 predicted proteins | sample 176DNAGHGlowgp2_FD_203887 | JGI IMG/M metagenome (GOLD analysis project Ga0310691, IMG submission 203887) | Sheep rumen microbial communities from Palmerston North, Manawatu-Wanganui, New Zealand - 1766 DNA GHGlow gp2 (v2) (version 2) | ecosystem: Host-associated > Mammals > Digestive system >... | reverse complement strand
ATTCCGCTGAGATTGGCGATTGCTATATTGTCGGCACCCATCTGTATATATGTGAGAGAGAATATGCTTCAGGATCTGAAACTCCGGCATGGAAGGATCTGGGACAGATAAAAGGCGAGGACGGCAAGGACGGAACAAGCCCGTATTTCGCTGATATAGAAAATGAAATAGACAGTATTCCTTGCGACAATGAGGGATATACCACTTCTGCCTATGACAAATACATCGGGGTAAACTTGTGGCACGGGTCTAAGGCTATTGCTGTTTCTACCTTGACTACGACATCGGCGACAGGACTGACTATAACACCTGACGCAAACAACCAGCGTTTCAGGGTACAAGTGCAGAGCGGCGTGCAGATTGCGGAGGTCAATAACATTACCATCTCTCTGTCCGGCCCTGGCAGCGGCAACCATATACTGCACTTTGTGCTTAATGGTGTCAGGTCTGGTGAGCCGGGACAATCTGCCACGGCCTTTTCTCTCATACCGAGTGCGTCTGTTATAAAATGCGACAAGAACGGCACGCTTACTCCTACGTCACCCATGACATGCGACGTCTTGAAGAAAGTTGGCAATGCTGACGCTATACGTGCTATAAGCAGTGATGGTACGCTACGCTATTGCGTGGATGGAGATATTACAAACTTCCAAGAAGGTACGGCGACCGATATAAACACCGGGGCAGTACCATATTCCTCAGGGAATAAGTATATTACCTTTGCTTTCTTTGTCGGAGCCATACTTGTGGATAAAGAAAGAGTTCCCATAGTTTATGACGGTGTTGATGGTGAGGATGGCAATGATGCACCATACAATGTTTATTCTTACGCGCGTTGTGACAGCAGGGCTGGTGATGCAACGACGGGCGCTCCTACCGGTAATATAGATACATCTATCGGGGATAGCGGTTGGATGTCGCAGGCTCCGGCTCCTGTCAGCACTCACCCGTATATCTGGCAGAAAGTGCAACACTATACCTCTGACGGAGAACTGGATATGACTTCATACGTATGTCTGACGGGAGCACCTGGTGTAGATGGTGGTCGTGGGCATACCGGAAGGTTCTACTATTATGCCGGGGATTACTCTTCTGATGCCATATATAGGATAGAAGCCACGCAAGCTCCATACGTAAGATACAATGGCAATTTCTGGATGCTCGACTATAAGGGAGAGGAACTGCCTTATGAGCCGTGGCCGTCAGACGGCAGGCCAGGAGCTCCTTCATCTGCGGCAAATAATCCGTGGACGCAGATGGCCTCTGAGCAGCAGTACTATATTGCTCGTGCTTTCTTCGGAGAGAACGCTAACCTCGGTTCTTTTATTATCAATGGTGACTGGATGATTTCACAGTATGGTACATATAAGCCTGATGCTAACACCACCATTGTAGTTAACGGCGACAATATCCTTACTTATCCAACGGCATATACTCATTTCAAAGCTGCGGACCCGTTGGCAGAAGGCACTGCGGGCTACCCTTGCTTTGCTCCTAACTTCGCTGTTGACGGGTTGACGGGAGAGACGTACCAGCAGAATGCCTACTTGCAGGGTGAGGTACATGCAACAGGTGGAGTTTTCCAGAATGTAAAGGTCAGCGGTGGCATCAGGTCCCCTTTTACATACGTTGAACAAACATTTAACAATGATTTATCTGATAATATAGCTATCTATTCCATAAGCGACTTCGATAATGTATATACGATACCTTGGGACGCCAGTCAGTCGGGACGAAGAATATTAGTTGCAAACTATAAATGGAGAAACAATGAACAAAGTTCTTCTGGATATGTGAGAATAAATGCCCCAAATGGAAAATATTTTTTTGAGGACGGAATAGCTAAGCCTGCAATCCGACTGTCGCGAGAGATCGTGGAACTTGTCGGTTATGGAGATTCCTCTGATTTCTATGGTTGGATAGTATTGACACGCACTGATTTAGGAACAGAACATTCTTATGGGCACAAAGTCAAGGCATTAGCTATGGGGGTTATGACATGGACAGACTCGGGAATGACAGCTTATGGAAGCACCTTTGATGGTAGCGGACTTACATGCACACGTATTTCTACAGGTATATACAAAGTCACATTTGGAAACACCGGATGGTTTAGACAGGATGACGATGTACTTGTACTTGTCACCGGATATGGCGCTGGGACACGCCAATCTCCTATCTATGCAAATCTAAACGCAAAGAGTACGACCGGTTTTGCGGTATGGACCAGAGATGATTCTGGTCGTATCGATGGCGGTTTCACCTTCTTGGTTATGAATGGCGCCGACTGGTCATCTTTGGTAATCCCGCAATAGTATAACACAAAACAACACAAACTATGATACAAGTAATAACAAAAATGTTTACAAAACTGTCATTGATTCTACAGACAGCACAGGGTTGGATGATAGCCCTGGGAGTATTTCTTGCCGAGTATTTCTTTGCCGACCACGCAACTGTAGTCTGGCTCGTTCTAACAGCGACGTTACTGGATGCCGTATGGGGCATCGCAGTAAGTATCTCGCACGGACAGTTCACACTGTCCGAATTGATGAGATTAACAGTTGCGAAAATAGCCGTCTATGGCTGTGCCTTGGCAGTCTTTATCGGACTCGACAAGGTGACGCACACAGAACTTACAACAGACATCGTGGGCGGTGCTATCATATTATGCGAAACGTGGAGTATGTTAGGCAGTATGCTCATCATCTACCCCCATATACCGATATTGAAACTATTGCGCAGGGCACTGACAGGAGAAATAGCCAACAAACTGAGAATAACACCCGAAGAAGTTGAAGAAGTACTAACACCGAAGCAAGATGATAAGGAAGCAGAAAAAGAACAAAGGTAGCAAGTACGGCATAGATACACACCGCAAGTGCAAGAGTATCAAGAAACGAATGATGCAAAGGTTTCTTGATGAGAACGAACAGATATTCGAGGACTACAAACAAGGAAAGATATACTGACATGAACGAAGATGATAACATAGTAGCAGCATACTCAATCATTAGTTGTGGCTTCATCGCAATGGTATGGGTAATAGTCCTTGTCGTTTGCTCGCTGTTTATCAGCTGCAAGACCGTTGAGCGAGAGAACATCGTAAACAAAACGGACACAGTGCGCATATACTCACAGCATAAGGACAGTGTGGTGTATCGTGACAGTGTATTCGTGCATCTGTATGAGAAAGGTGATACCATCTACCATGTCACAGAACGCTGGAATGTGCAGTATCGTGACCGCATACACACAGATACCGTGTATAAGGTGCGTGAAGTACAGGCGCAGAGCAAGGAGGTGGTGGAAAAGAAAGATCCGTGGTATGATAGATTCCTTACCAGGGTTCTGCTTTGCCTGCTTGCAGGCATTATCTTTATCGGTGTCGTTAAATTAATGGGGACCAAAGTGTTACACTAACATAGCCAAATAAGGTCGGTTAATCAGGTTTAATATGACGGAAGCGTATTGTATTCAGACAACAGGAAACAATGCGTAAGGATAAGCAAGAAAAAGGGGATATAAAAAATCCCCGACACATGTTGTAAAAGTCGTTCACTCTATTACATACAAGCCCATAGTACGGGAGTCGGGGATATATATCGCATTCCTCACATTCCGTACTATGGGCATTTTGTTTTCATGTATATAGAGTGAACGAGTGCAAAGTTACAAACTTTTCACGAATTATGCTTATGCGTCGCATTGATTTAATTAATTTTAACAAAGAACTATTTCAAAAGCTGAAAGAAGCAGGTGTAAGACTTGAAGATTACAAATACTGCGAAATGTATAATGACTACGTGGAGATGAAGCGTACAGAGCCATGTCGTAAGGTAATTATGCTGACATTAGCCGAACGATACGGTATTACGGATCGTCAGGTATATAATGTTATCCGACATTTGGAAAAACCTGTATGACAACACTTTGAAATAAGTGTTTCACCGCATGAAATAAAGGGTTCTGGCAATATGTCGTTATTCATGGTGTAGTGTAATGGATTGTGAGTAAATTTGTCCGCAGGTTCGGAACAACCGGACCATGAGACTTTTTATCTATTTATTCACAACACAAACACTTTTTACACTATGAGTGACATGAAAGTATTTTCCATCCCCGACTCAAATGGCGGTAATGGAGGTAACGCTCTCGCTAACGGTGTCGTGCCTTTTATGCTTGGCGCAGGTATGAGCGGCGGCTTCGGTGGCTTCGGTGGCTGGGGCGGCGGTGGTTATGGCTGGAACGCCATGAACATGAACAACATCACCGAACTGTTTGCAATGGGAATCCTTGCCCGTATGTTCGGCTGGTATGGCAACGGTGACGGTATGGGTGGCAATGGCGCAGCTATGCTCTCCAATCAGATCAACGCCACTAACGAGCGCGACATGATTATGCAGGCTGTGACATCACAGGGTGAGCAGAGCCGAGCTGCAACGCAGACGCTCTCTACCATGTTAGGTCAGGACTTCAATCAGGTCTATGGCGGCATCCAGCTCATACAGAGCTCGCTCGCATCTATTGCTGCACAGCAGGGTATGACCCCATTGCAGATTATCAACGCCATCCAGTCAGGTAACGCATCGCTCAGTCAGCAACTCTGCCAGTGCTGCTGTGACAATAAGTTTGCCATCGCTGAGCAGACTTCTCAGCTCCAGCAGGGTATGAACAGCGGTTTCAACGGCTTGACAATGGGACTGAACCAAGGCTTCAACGGCGTAGATCGTGGTATCAGCGGCATCCAGACGCAGATGGCTATCAACCAGGGGAAAGACGACCTGAACGTATGTCAGCAGACCTATGCTCTTACCGACAGTGGCAATCGCAATACGCAGGCTATCCTCAGCAAACTCTCTGAGATGCAGACGCAGACACTGCAGGACAAACTTGATGCAGAGCGTGACAAGAATACGGCCCTGAAGGGTGAAATCTCTCAGCTCAACCAGAACCAGTATATTGCCGGTGTGGTAGGCCAGAGCCTCGCTCCTCTCAATGGTGCCCTCGCTGCACTTAACAAAGAGGTTGATGATATTAAGTGCAAGTTGCCTAACACCGTCAGCGTGCAATATCCAAATCTTGTAGCGGTCAACGCCACACCTTATGTGAGTGGTGGTATCTACCCCAACGGCATGTTTGGCGGTGGCTACGGCTACGGCAACTACGGCTTTTAACGAAAGGAGGTGAACTATGGGATGTCATGTAAACCTTCCTACTAACATCAACGGGATGCCGTATCTGACGACGAGTAACACAACTATAGGTACTACATCTGTGGATTTAGCCCTTGGTTCCTACCGTCGTCCACTGCCGCTCGTAGGATATTTCACGGTGCGGATCGCAGATGCCATCCCGGCGGGTACGACAACGACACTGCCCGTCACGCTGACGCGAAACGGTCAGACACGTGCTCTCACCCTCTTTGACGGTTCACCCGTCACAGTAGCGGACATCATCGGCGGTACGGGTGTATTCCTCGTCTTCAACGATGCTGAGAACGGCATCCTGCAGTTGATGAGCCGTACTATTGTCTAACTTCAAAGTGGATGGTGGGCAGACCGCCATCCGCTTATAATTAACAAAAAATTAATTAACTATGGATTTCCAAAGTCTAAGACCAGGCAGTGCCATCTATATCCTGCACCGCGACGATAAAACCCCACAACTTGTCATAGCAACCGTTCAGAACAAACCTGAGCCAAAGCCACGCTATATGACCCAGACTCCATCGGCTACCCCTGCAGCCTATGCAGGGACTAACATGATGCAACCTGTCGTAGAGGTTATTGCGCGATGCGGCAAGGAGGATGTGCCTTTCGGCAACCTCACACCCACCGATTCGTCGGCAACCTATAATAACGGCGCAACCTTCATCACTACCACGCCGGATGCTATGCTTCCTGCAGTGGATGCGATGATACAAGACAGTCGCAAGGCACTCGAACGGGTGGATTACCATAAAGCTGTGCTCGTAGAAGGCGAGAAGATGCTTGAAACGCTAAATCCACGCTATCGCGAGGAAAAGGAACAGAAGCAGGATATAGCCAACCTGAAAGGTCAGATGGGTGACATCGTAAATACGATGAACACGATGATGACCATGATGCAGGATCTGAAGAAAGGTATTTCGTCTGCGTCAAAGAGCAAGTAGAAATTCTCTAAAACCCCATTACAACTATGATATTCGGAATAGAATTTCGCGACGAGAACGACAAACAGGAGCTCGTCGAGAAGGCGCACGCAGCCAAGGAAGCTGTATGCGACCTCTGGGAGAAAATGGCTGAGCACATACCTGAGCTCCGTGAGATACAGGAGCGCAGCGGCCGCTATCGAGGCGGCTACGGTATGGCTGGCTGGAATGGGAATGTAGGCTACCGTAACTACGGCGGTGGTTCCAACTACCGCTATGACGGTGGTGGAAACTATCGCGAAGGCGGCTATGGCTATTCCCCAATGATGGGAGGCTATGGACAGTACCGTGAGAACCCCTCCTTCACAGGCGGTAACGACCGTCGCGGTTACTAAGCCGTGGTATCAGCGGATTCACGCTGGCAAACATCCTTTACACAAGGTAGGCTGCGGTAAAACTGCAGCCTACTCTTCAATTCATAATTCTTAACTTACGATTCATTATGCAAGACCTTCGACAATATGATATTCTTCCAGAGGATATGAGGAAATATCTTGCACAGTTCGGTTTCCATTTCAACCGTAAACTTTGCGAATATGCTGTATCCCTAATGAAGAAAGCCGGCCCGGACGGGAAGCCCCAGGCCTTTACCCCTATGACGCGTGAAGAAGTGGATGCCCTGCTCAAAACTCACGGTGTGCAACTGAAAAAGAATGTCCTTTACGATCATGTATTCGTAGCCAATATGGTGAAGTCCGACCAACTAGATTCCAGCATCGTTGATGCCAAGCATCATGCTCTTGCGATACGTGACTATATAGATGACATTGACAAGGCAGAGGGCTATCTCTTCAACAGATGGATTTCCGACATCCTCGGTCTTGGTCCTAAATATATCCCGTACTGGGAAGATATGATTTAACTCCCCTACCCGTACAGTCCCTTGACTACTGCCAATTCCTTCATTATTTACTTCTTATTCTGCACTTAAAGATGATTCGCGACTATATTGACATAGACCGGCATTGGGGCATCCTCGCCTACTATGATGTAATACCATCTGATTTCTCACAGCTTGCCCCTATCCTCCGTGAGTTTGGCTGCCCTGAGCAAGAGATAGAAAAAGCCTACCAGACCGCTCAACATCCCAATAAGGCATTCGTATTTAATGCACCGTGGTTCCGTATGTCTGTCATCGTCGTCGGACGTGTTACCCATCCTGCCCAGTTCCTTAACTCCTTTATGCACGAGGTTGACCATCTCCAGGAGGCAATACTCTCCTACTACGATGTACCGCAGGGCACAGAAGATGCAGCTTACCTTCAGGGATTCATCGGGCAGGTTGCTTACGAAGCTATCCTGCCTCTGCTCTGCCCTTGAAATTACGACGGTCGTTTCTTATATTATCCATAACAAAAAACATAAGATATGACCAACTGCAAAGAGTTCGTTTTAGACGATGTGATGGCTGTCACTGCAATTCCACTGAGTAATATCAGCCTCGGTGTCACACCGTGGCAGGTTACTCCTGTCATCCCGGAAGATGATTTCTCTCCTTCTTTAGACAATGCCATTACCATTGGTGTGCAACCTGCTACCGTCGGTGGCAAGCTGATACCTATTATGCGTGCGACGGGTAAGGCAAAGGATGATGAGTCTGATAGTGTGGCAGGGCGCAGCCATACCGTCACAGTGACCTGCGAAGTGGACAGCCGTGACATAGAGATATGGGGCCATCTGCTCGTACTCGAACGCACCCCTGCTCACCTCCTTCTCTCGTTTAGAGATGGGAGCCGTGCTTTCGTGGCTGCGTCTGAAGATACATATCTCTGTGGCACTGACCGCGATGGAAGCAAGACATCCGTCACATTCAAAATCCATAATCTCATGGGTGTTCAGATAATAACGTCATCTTCTGTAGATCCTTACACCCATGATATTATTATACATCAGGATACCAAAGGCGTACAGTCTGACTGGTTAGAAACCGATGATAAGAGTATGGCGTACATCAAGAACAAGCCAAGACTTGATGTCGATACTGATAGTGAGACACTTGTTATTGACTAATGCGTGATATACTTAAATCACAGGTTATATCATCCTTGCGGTGCTACAGATATGTGGCACCGTTTTTTATTGCGTGAGAAAAACTCTTTGCCCTTGATTATAGTCCGGGCATGATATATATTTATCTTAACACATAACACTAATAAATATGTTAAAGAAGAGAATCGGGAACGATATTTCGTTCACTTGGCGAATATACCGCAAGGAGTCAGATGATGTAGTGCCTGAGACATTCGAGGGCAAAGAAGTAATCGTTGAGCTTATATCACCACGGCAGCGTCCTGCTGAAATAGAGAATATCTCTATTTCTGCAGGCGTAGTAGGGTTCGTATTCAAGGGAAAGAAACAACGCGTCCCGGGTTCTTACACAGCTGTTCTCCTGGAGAACAAGGGCGAGGACGGCATGGTAACACTCGATGTAGTGGATGCCGTAACCCTCGTGCCGCACTCGTATATGGAGGAGGATGGTGACGAGGGTGATGTGATAGAGGCATCGAGCGTGGAGCTGGAAAGTGAGATAGGGCAAGGCATAGACGCGTATACCAAGACAGAGACAGACGCACTGCTTGAGGGCAAGTACGACAAGGTAGATAATGTGTGTATTTACGATTACGGTATTAGTGTTGGCAAAGAGAATGGTGTTGGCAGCACTCTTATCGGAGGTAATAAATTGGCGTTTTTCGAGGACGCATTAGGCAACAAACAAGGAAGTATATTCCTTTACGACAGCTATCTGCGTCTGCAAGATAAGGCACGTGGGTATCATGCAAATGGTAGAAAGATTGCAACAGAAGTGGAGCTGGCAGGCAAGCAAGACACTATTGACGACCTTGCCGCTATCCGTAGTGGCGCACAGGCAGGTGCTACGGCATACCAGAAACCACAGACGGGCATACCTGCAACAGACCTCTCAAGTGACGTGCAGAGTGACCTTGCGGCAATAGATGGTATTGAAGAGGTCATTCCAGTACAGGCATCATCAAGCAACCAACTTGCCGACAAGAATTTCGTCAACTCCAGCATAGCTACGGCTACGGCAACATACAGAGGTTCGTATAACCTCGTTACTGACTTGTCACTGACAATATCAGCAACACACGTACAGATAGCCGCAGCACTTGCGACTGCGATACAGACTGCTGATAACAATGACTATTGCTATGTGCAAATACCAGTGGCAGATGCTACACCTACGTCGATTGAAGCCGTTGAGCGTTACAAGCATAACGGCACTGCGTGGGAGTATGAGTACGCGCTGAATAACAGCGGATATACTGCTGCTCAGTGGGCGGCACTGAATAGTGGCATTACAAGTGGTCTTGTGGCTAAGTTGTCTGCCCTGCCTACGAATAGCGAGTTGACTACCTTATTGAGTGGGAAGGTTGATAAGGAGAATGGCAAAGGTCTGTCAGCTAATGACTACACGACAGATGACAAGGACAAGCTCAACGCTTTGCCTACTGCCACAGAACTGACACGGGAGCTGGAGAGCAAGGCAAACACTGCTGACCTTGCAGAGGTCGCAACATCGGGCAGTTACAACGACCTCAGTGATAAGCCGACATTGGACGACCTTAACGAGGATTCAGAACTATATGCGCTTGACAACTCTAATGGAGATTATATTACAGCGGTAAATACACTGATAACACAAGGTACGGGCATCCCGATTTCCCATGACATAGAAGGAGCGAAGCTGAGAGTGTATAAAAAGACGTATGGTGGAACAGAAACAGGAAATACCTCAATAACCCTGATTGAACCATCTGTCAGCGAGATACCTTACTCAGACGGAACTACTTTCGTAGCATATCAAAGGGGTAGTGGCCGTTATATCGGTTTAAAATGGAGCTTCTTTGATAATACCGGTGAAAGCTATACGAATGGTAATATAGAGGTGACTTGTGAGGTAGCTGGTGTACTGAAATTATACTTTTTTGATTGCACTATGCAGGAGAATGCCTATTTCAAGAAAAATGGGCAGACTACGAATGTTAAGTTGAAAAATGGAGTGTTGTCCTTTGATGTGGAAGCTGGTGATGTACTGACCGTTTCTCCAACTTACACAGGCTATCAACGGGTTGGACTTGTCGGAATGTCTATTACTGGCAAGTACCCTGTATCAAAGTTTGCCAATGACGCAGGGTATCTTACAGAGCATCAGGATATCAGTGGCAAGGCTAACAAGAGTGAAATGAGCGTAGTGCCAGGAACAGGTGCTAATGCTGATAAGGCCACCATCACGTTAAAGCAAGGCACCTCTGCAACGGTGCTGACCACACACCAAGATATTACTGGTAAGCAGGACACCATCAATGACCTCGCCGCTATTCGCAGTGGCGCACAGGCAGGTGCAACGGCTGTGCAACCATCCAGCCTTGCAGAGGTAGCCACAAGTGGCTCATACAACGACCTTAGTGATAAGCCTGATTTATCTTCCTTTATCACCAGGTCAGTTGACGACCTTACGAACTACTACCTCAAGTCTGAGACATATACCAAGACAGAGGTACAGCAGCTCATCGGCGCTATCCAACAGTTCCACTATGAGGTGTATCCCACCTTGCCTCAGACTGGTGCAAGCAATGTGTTGTACTTGATAGGTCCTACAGGCACAGGTACAGACAAGTACGAGGAGTATGTCTATGCCAACAACGACTGGGCGAAGATAGGCGACACCAGTATAGACCTCAGTGGCTACGTTACTACGGAGGCACTCACTACGGCACTCGCTGGTTACGTCACCTCGTCTGCACTTAGCGTAACACTTTCCAATTATGTCAACAAAGACGAGATTGACGATGTACCTACTGCCAATAGTAAGAACCCCGTAACGAGTGGTGGCGTGTATGATGCTCTACTTGGAGAATATGTCGTTGCTACTGCCACAGCCAACACAGGCAGCGTGACAACAGCAAAGGTAGGCATCTATGACGTAAACGATGTGCTGATAGTAGAAGGGGAGGGCGAAGTTACAGCACGCATATTGTATGGCAAGACATATAAGGTGAAGTGTTCGCGTGTCTATGACTATTTGACACCAGCCGAGCAGACGTTCACCGCAAGCATACCATCACGTCAGGTGACGATGCAGTACACATACATAGAGCGCGACGTGGTGACGCTCGACCAAACCATTAGCGACTCGGCACAAATGCTCTCGGGCGATATTCAGGGCGACGTGATTAAGGAGATACGCTCACACTCGCACCTGTATCTTGGCACGCCAGCCACACAGTCGGGCGATACTGAGGGCACGGAACTGTTGTGCCAGTTGAGCGACGAGGATTCACGCCTCTATTATGATGGCACGCCTGCCGCGCTCGACGGTTCGGAGGGCGACCAATGGCTGAAGCTGCCTGTGTTCTGGTGGAAGATTGTGGGTGTGGGCGAGGCTGCTGCCGATGGTGCGCACGACCAATATCGCTTCATGTTTGCTTTTGCTGGCGAGCCAGACCCTTCGTGGAATAAGTGGCAGGGCGACCGCAATCTGGTGGGTGCAAAGGAGATGAAGGTGGTTGACGGTAAGGGGCGCTCAGTGAGCGGTGGTCAGTCCACTGGCAGCTTCACGCAGGCACAAGGCAACGCCTATGCAGAGGCTCGCAACTTGGGCTGTCAGGAGGTGACGTGGGAATGGCAGTGGATGATGTGCATGCTGTGCTACGCATGGAATGGCGATACAAACTCACAGAAGACGAACGGCATTGGGTCGAATAGTTACACTCGCACGCTGGGTGTGACAGACCAACTGGGCATGACAGATACCACGCCCTCGCAAGCCATTTCTCTCACATCTGCTCGTTTTTGGGGGTTGGAGGCATGGTGGAACTGTAAGTATGAATGGCTGGGTAACGTAGTAATGGAGAACTATGTGCTGAGCATCACAGACCAAGACACCAAGCAGACACGACAAGTGAGCGGCTTCATTCAGTGTGGTGG
>Ga0310691_10006783_pt1 | contig 12145 bp, 8 predicted proteins | sample 176DNAGHGlowgp2_FD_203887 | JGI IMG/M metagenome (GOLD analysis project Ga0310691, IMG submission 203887) | Sheep rumen microbial communities from Palmerston North, Manawatu-Wanganui, New Zealand - 1766 DNA GHGlow gp2 (v2) (version 2) | ecosystem: Host-associated > Mammals > Digestive system >... | reverse complement strand
GCCGTACCGCACGCTTATTTCCGGCTGCGGAAGGCTTTGGCTGTTCTGTGGGCTTCTGCTCCTGCGAAGCGGCAGGTTTTGCCGGCTCGACCGACGGGATAGCGCCGGGCTCCGCCTTTATCTGCACTGGACCCATTGAGGGCTGATTACGGTTATAGCGCTGCGCAGGGTCAATATGCCGTACCGCACGCTTTTTGGCGGGTGCGGATGGCTTTGGCGGTTCCGCGGGATCAGCCTGCTCCGAGGGCTTTGTATTATTATTATCATCGAGGACGATCACCGCCGTGCCGCACGCGGGGCACACCTTTGCATTGTCGTCAAGTTTATTTCCGCATTGTCTGCAAAACATATCCAATTCCCTTCTTCGGGCAGAGCCCGAACGGTGATACCATATCCGGCAGAAACGATACGAACGCGTACCCTGCCGACTATAGCTACAGGAAACCTATAAAAACCATTCGAGAGAAAAGAGATACTTGCGCCAGCTGTTTCGTCAGGTCTCTTCACCTCAGAGCGGCTTTATAGGTGCCATATAATAAACAGTATATCATCATTGCCGCCTTATGTCAAGGCAAAAGCGGCACTGTTATGCGACAAATCGCCTTGAATAATCAACAAAGAATTTTTTGTTTTTTTGTATATTTTCCCAAGCAGGAGTACGTCACAGTATCTTTTCCATGCCGATCTTCTGCGGTTTAAGCCCCATTTTTTCATAGAAGCGCATAGCTCCCTCATTGCAGGTCCAGACATTCAGCGTGACGTTATAACAGCCCATTTCCCTTGCCCGTTCGAGGACGTGTTCGTAGAGTGCGCGTCCGATCTGCTTTCCGCGTTCCCGTTCGTCAATGCACAGATCGTCTATGTAAAGCGTTTTTATGTCGGTGAGGATATTGCTGTCTGTCTCGTGTTTCAGTATGCAGAACGCGTAGCCTACGAGCCGGTCTCCGTCGAAAGCTGCGTATATCGGCTTCCTGTCATCGGCTATTATCCCGGCAAGTTCACTGTCGGTGTATTTCTTCACGCCGCCCTTGAAGATGTCGGGACGGCCTTTATGATGCACTTCGAGCACCTGCCGCAGCAATCGGTTTATGCTGTCGATATCGGTTATTTCCGCTCGTCTTATATCCATTATGTTTTACCTCCATGATATTTGCCGGTCGTAAAGGCGGGATAATTCTAAAAAACATTATACGCCGTGCGGGAAAATCTGTCAAGCGCCACAATTCGACTAAAATTATTTGACAAGACGCATCTTTTAGTATATAATATATGGGAACGTCTGAAAACCGTTTGAGAGAAAACGTTTTTTAATGTGACCATATATCACTGTCACTTTTCGGCACCCGCGGATGTATAAACGCGGTTTTTACAGGAAATCGGAGTGTAATATCTTGAAAAAGTTCAGAAATATAATCGCAGCCGTGATATGTGCTTCAATGCTTTCCGGCTGCTTCGGAAACGGCGGTTCGCCTGCGGATACATCGACCGTTTCGTCGGAGTCTGCCGCGCAGACCACGGCTCCCGTAACGACGGAAACAGAGACCGGGAGCTCTCTGTCTGCCGCCGCTCTCGCAAGCGAGGACGAGCCGGATACCAAAAAAGAGGAGCGCCCCCTCATCGCGGCAGTTCCGCAGGTGAATGCGGAATATACGCCCTTTTCGCCTGCCGATGAGTTCACCCGTATCGCGGACAAGCTCACCGGTGTAACGCTCATAAACCGCACGAGAGCAGGAAACCCGGTCATGACCGGAACAAACGTCACCGCCGAACGCTACGGCGGCAAGACATACACCTATAACGGCATCGCGGATATATTGAAGCGGTACGACGAGGAGAACGATATCACCACATACAACTTCTCGCTGCGCAGGGACATAAGGTTCGCAGACGGTGAGACTCTCGACGCGGACGATCTCATCTTCACACTGTATCTGCATCTTGACCCCGGCTATTCGGGGAGCTACCCGCTTCAGGATTCGGGCATCATCGGCTCGATCAATTATCACTACGACAACTACTCCGCCGACAACATCACGAAAGAGAGGATTGACGAAGTCCTTGCATCCGACGAGATAAAACCGCTCATACGCGACAGGATCATCGTACCTAAGCTCCGCGAACAGTACGACGCGGTAAGGTCGATGTTCGACGACAGTTCATACTCGATCTATACATCGAAATACCCCACTCCCGTAGAGCTTTTCGCATTCTTCTACGCGATTAATCTAAGGGACGAAACTGTGGAAAAATACTCCGCGAAGGGCAAGGATGCGATAACCGTCATCTCGGAAGTCGCCGATATGTACGACGGCAACTATCGCCAGCTCGCCAGCATAACCATGGGCGACGAAACGGTTTTTGACGACGAGGCACTAAGCATCGCCGTAGGATATATCGCAAAGGAAAACGGCGGAACGGAAGCTACCGAGAGCGTTCGCGCGGCAAGCGGCATAATCCGCAACAACCAGTATTCCGTCACCGTTACGGTCGCGGGAGACGGCGCGGCTTTTGAGAAGCTCCTCGGAGATATCACGATACTCCCGCTGCATTATTACGGCAGTGAGCCGCTTTACAGCTACGACAACTGTATGTTCGGCTTCATAAAGGGCAAGGCCGGCGATGTCATGCAGAGATTCGCGGATAAGCCGCTCGGCGCCGGTCCGTACAGGTATGTCGGTACTCACAGCGGTGCGGCGGAATTTGAAGCCAATACATACTACTACAAGGGTGCGCCGCAGTCGCCGACGCTTCGGCTCATAGAAAAAGGAACGATGTCTGCATCCGAGCTCATAGCGGACGGAACAGCCGATATCTGCGACGACAGCGGCTCGGCGGACAGCAGCACTGCCGTCGATGAAGCGAACCGCTCATTGGAGAAGATCTACGCTGCCATAAGCACGGAACCCGGGTACGGTTATATCGGAATAAACGCGAAAACGATATGCATAGGCGATTCGTTCTCCGACCAGAGCTATAATCTGCGCAAGGCGCTCGGGACCGCTATCGCGGCTTACCGTGACGAGTCTGTCAGGAGTTATTTCGGCGCTTTCGGCAAGACCACCGACTATCCGGTTATCGAGGATGTCATCATTGACGAAAAGACCGAGGGTTACGTTGTGCCCTATACCCATAACAGGAACGGCGACCCGATCTTCGCTTCCGGAATGAATGACGAGGAGCGCCGTGAAGCAGCGAAGACCGCCTGTCTCGGCTTTTTTGAAGCTGCGGGCTATACCGTTGCCGACGGAAAAGTGACTTCCGCGCCGTATAACGGGAGAACGGAGTTCAATGCAGTTGTTGTGGGCGGCGGAAAAGGCGATCATCCTTGCTATACTGCGCTGAAGAAAGCCTCTGCGCTTCTCAGGAGCATAGGGATAACGCTCACCGTTACCGATGCAGCCGACGCGGGAACTCTCTGGGAAGCGCTCAACAACGGCACCAACGAGATATGGGCGGGCGCGTGGAACACGGAAACGCTCACGACGATATATGTTGACAGCTACTACGGTGCGGATTCCACCAAGCTGAAGCTCATGATCAGAGATGCGGAAGCGGCATCCGGTGCGGATAAGCAGGCGCAGTTCATGAAGTGCTACGATAAGATACATAACACTTACGCGACCGAGATACCGATGTATCTGCGCACGAGATGCACGCTTTTCAGCACACTCCGTATAGATTCGGACACCTATCCGACGGATATGTCGGATACCTATGGCTGGGCAGATGAGATAGCCCGTATAAGAGTAAAGTAACCGGATCAATAACCGCAGCGAACCCCGCCTCCGGCGGGGTTCGGCATCAGGTGTCATAATATATGAAAACATACGTTCTTATCCTTGCGGGGGGAGAATCCCGCAGAATGGGCGGGATAAACAAGCAGTTCGCTCTTGTCGGCGGCGTTCCCGTCATAATAAAAAGTGCCCTCGCGTTCGAGCGGGCACCCGAGATCACCGATATTATCATAGCGTCACGAGAATGCGATATGGACAGGATACAGGCACTCTGCGCCGAATACTGCATATCAAAGCTCCGGTGCATAGTCCCCGGCGGCAGTTCCCGGACCGATTCGGCAAGACACGCTTTCTCCGCCGCGGAAGATGCCGATATTATAATGGTACATGACGGGGCGCGGCCTTATGTCAGCGGAGAGCTCATCAGGCGGATATATGAGGACAGCCTTGAACACGGTGCCGCGGTACCGTCGCTTCCGCTGAAAGATACCGTGAAGTTTACGGACGCGGACGGATTTTCGGCAGGCACTCCCGACCGCGCGGCGCTTCGCTCGGTACAGACACCGCAGGCGTTCCGTGCAGAGCTTTACAGAGACATGATGCTTTCGGGGAAGGAAGCGACCGACGACGCGGGACTTGCGGAACTTCTCGGGATAAAGGTGAAGCTCACCGAGGGCGATCCGGGGAATATCAAGATCACCACGGCAGAAGACCTGCCAAAGGAGGACTGCGCTATGCTTCGCATCGGTCACGGCTATGACGTGCATATCCTTGCGCCGGACAGAAAGCTCGTTATCGGCGGAGTCACGATACCCTATGAGCTCGGGCTTCTCGGGCATTCTGACGCGGACGTGCTCGTTCACGCGGTAATGGACGCTATGCTCGGGGCACTTGCGCTCGGAGATATCGGAAAGCACTTCCCCGACAGTGACCCTGCCTATAAAGGCGCGGACAGTATCGGGCTGCTGAAAAGGGTGAACGCGCTTATACGCGAAAAAGGGTATCGGGTATCGAACCTTGACTGTACGATAAACGCGGAAAGACCGAAGCTTGCGCCGTATATCATGCAGATGCGGGAGAGTATAGCGGCTGCCTGCGGGTGCGATGTTTCATGTGTGAGCGTAAAAGCCACCACCGAAGAGGGGCTCGGGCTTGCCGGAAAGGGTATCGGAGCAGTGTGCGTATGCCTTCTGGAGCGATAATTATGAAGTGAAAAAAGCGGTAACGCTGTAATACAGATATCCATACACAAGTTTTACCCCGAAGCATTTCAAGATGCTTCGGGGCATTTGTATTTAATACGGCTGCTAAGATAAATCAGAATATTCTTTCATCTCGTACAAAATCCATCCTTATAAAAAAACTGCGTAAAGCCTCTGCTGCAAGCACGTCCGTTTCCGCGGTCCTTTGTATCGTATTCCAAAACAATAGTCTGCTTATCCAGGCAATCCGCATACAGCTCTCTGGGTATTTGCACCATATACATCGGCAAATACAGCCCGTCAAGAGAAGCCTCGTATATTTTCTGTAAGGAAAGCACTTCTGTCTTTCTTCCGTTTACATAAACCGTAACATCTTCTTTTGCAATTTCCGGTGCAATATCCGTTATATGGATATTTTCTTCACCGACTACAGTGTCGTATTCTTCTTTTTTGAAATAAACCATCGGACGAAAGGTAAGAAACAGCGTTTGTATCCCCCCATTATTTACACTCACATTTAACGAATACACCTCACCGCTGCCGATTCTTAAATCAATAACCTCATCCCGGTCCGCAATAATATTCCAGCCCCAGCATTCCAGAGAGCTAATTCCATAGGTATTATCATCTGAATACATGGCATTATAGCTCCCAGCCGGCACACGAAGACTATATCGTCCGTTCAGATCCGTCCATGTGCCCATAATAAACGGCGAGGAATCAAAACCATATCGATATAACATCACAACCGCCGGAAAAGGCTTTTCGTCAAAATCCGATACCTGTCCCGAAAATGTATAATACTTACATTCCGTTTCAAAAGTTTCTTCTTTACCTCCCACTTCATAGATAACCCGTAACATATCCGGCTCACAATCTTTATCTTCACGGATTTTAAACACTGCTCCATATCCGCTTTTTTGCAAACTAACATCCACATTGTCCCCGTTCCCGAAAACCGTGATGTCCTTATCAAATACCGCCTCTCCTTTACATATCCCCAAAATATGAAAGGATACCGGAAACGCCAACTCTTCAAATTCGCAGTAAATCCCCACATGGGACTTTGGTACAACCATATCCGGTTGCAAAATCTCACTTTCCTTCTGGGTATAGTTAAAATACCACGCATCCTTTACCTTCATCATTTTCCTCCGTAAGTCAAAATATTCTAACAGTTTGTCAAATTCCGATTTATGTCAGCAACAATTATAGCATATCATTGAAGCTCTGTCAACAAAAACGCCATAGTGCTTCTGACCGTACATCAGAAGTACTATGGCGTAAAACGTCTTTATCAGTATCTGCCATAAGGCGATACCATTTTTACCGGCTTATATTGATGAGTGGCTCTTTATGTACTCAACGACCTCTTCCGCGTTGCAGAATGCCATAGAAACGCAGGTGTCCGCGCAGCCGTAATAGATAGCGATACGTCCGGTATCGCCGTCGCAGAGCGCAGCACACGGGAATGTCACGTTCTGTACATCGCCGACACATTCGTAAAGCTCACGCGGGTTGAGGAGGTATTCGGAGCAGCGGTACTTCACCTTCCACGGCTTGTCGATGTCGAGGATGCATGCGCCGAAGCTGTAAACGAAGCCGTTGCAGCTCTCAAGAACACCGTGATAGAACACGAGCCAGCCCTCGCTTGTCTCGATCGGGATAGGACCCGCACCGATCTTCTTGGACTCCCAGCCCTTGAACGGAGCCATTACATGTCTGTGCTCGCCCCAGTATTTCATATCGGGGGACTGAGACAGGTACATATCGCCGAAGGGTGTGTGACCGCTGTCGGACGGGCGGCTGAACATAACATACTTGCCGTTTATCTTTCTCGGGAAGAGCACGCCGTTTCTGTTAAAGGGCAGGAATGCGTTCTCGCACTGGTGGAACTCCTTGAAATCCTTTGTCCAGCCCACGCCGATAGTGGGCTTCCAGCCATAGGCGTTGCACCATGTTATCCAGAATCTGTCCTCGATCCAGACGCAGCGCGGATCGTAGCCGTACTGCCACGGGTTTGCTTCCTTTGTCTCGGGGTCATCGTTTATCCAATCGACGCGCTTTTCGTTGATATCCCAGTTGATGCCGTCCTTGGAGAAACCGGCGTGGATGTTCATGTTTCTTTCCCTGTCATCGATTCTGAAGACGCCGGCGAACTTGAATTCGCCGCATTCAAACGGGACAACGGCGCTGTTGAAGATAGAGTTTGCAGAGGGGATAAGGTCGCGCGGGATAACGGGGTTTGCGTCGTATCTCCATACGACATCCTTGCAGCCCGCGGGTCTTTCCTGCCACGGGATATTCGGGAGTGAAGGCTGGTTCAGTACTTTTACGCTCATGATGATACCTCTTTCTGTCTGATCCTGTCATACTTTTATTCAGAACGCAGCCGCGCTTGATGCCGCAGGCGGCGTTACCTTGTATTATCATTATATATTATCGCGGTTCGGGTGTCAATACAAAACCGAAATAATGAGTAACAATTTTTTAGGGCTGTTTTAGGTAATTTTTACATAATTGTTACTTAAATAAAGCTCGACTCAGCTTAATATAAATCCGGCTTGTCGATTCATTCATTAATTAAATCGCTTAAACCGATGACGAACGCATCCGAGCTGTAACTCAGAAATGTGTAATTTTAAATTTTTATACAAATATGGGTGCTAAAATTTGTAATTATACACTATTGTGGTATAAGAAGATTTATGATATAATCGTATTATATACAATTGTGCGTTGAGGGGAGAAGTGTGCCTTTTTCCGACGCATATTGAGTAAATTCATAGATCATGAATGGAGGGTTTACATGGCATACTATTCCTATGTTGCCACAGATGTCAACGGTTCCACGGTCAAAGGCAGGGAGTATGCGGACGATTATCTTGACCTGTCCGAAAAGCTCCGGCAGAAAAACCTGTTCTGCACCGAATATACCGAGATCGAGGAAAAACAGGCAGACGCAAAGTACAAGTTCAATACGAAGGATCTTGCGTTCATCTGCCGACAGCTTTCTTCAATGCTTACCGCAGGTATAAGCCTTGTAAGATCGCTGCACATCCTTTACACTCAGGAAGAGAAGAAAAAGGCAAAGGCCGCGCTTCTTGAGATATATGAGGATGTTCAGAAAGGTCGTTCGTTCTCAGAGGCAATACAGGCGAGACCCGGCGTATTCCCGCTGCTGTTCGTCAGCATGGTCGCTGCGGGCGAGGCGTCCGGTAACCTCGACGTCATAATGACCCGAGTTGCGGACTATTACCTCAACCAGAACAAGATCAACAACCAGATCAAGGGTGCTCTTATCTACCCTATCGTTCTGTTGGTTCTGCTCATTGGCGTATTCTTCGGTCTGTTCATCTTTATCATGCCGATGTTCCGACAGCTTGCCGGCGACGATCTGCCGCCTTTGTCGGCTGCGATGTTTGCGATAAGTGACTTCCTGATACCGTACTGGTGGACGATAATCCTCGGTGTCGGCGTACTTATCCTCGTTATCCATTTCCTCAGAAAGTCTCCCGCTTTCGGTCTGAAATTCGATGAACTGAAAGTCAAGATGCCGAAGGTCGGTCCCCTCCTTACTATTATATATACGGGACGTTTTGCGAGAACTATGGCAAACCTTTACTCTTCCGGTCTTCAGATGGTGGATTGTATCGAGAAGTCGGCGGATACCCTTAACAATCAGTACATATCGAACCTCTTCCACGACAGCGTTGTAGAAGATGTTAAGCACGGTGAAGCACTTTCGGCTGCAATCACAAAGATCGGTGTGTTCCCCGGCGTTTTCACCTCGATCATCATGGTCGGTGAGGAATCCGGTGCACTCGACGATATCCTCAATAAGTCCGCGGACTACTACGAAGACGAATCCGCAACGGCGATCGCAAAGCTTGTCGGACTTATGGAGCCGGTAATGATCATCTTCCTCGGTATCATGATCGGTATGATCCTCGGCGGTATCTTCCCGATACTCTACGGTGGTATGGCAAATGTCGGCAAATAAACCGGACAGCAAAGACCCGGAAAGAATAAACAACTATAATTGAAGAGGTGCTATATGTTATCAATTGATATTACCGATAAGCAGATAAGGCTTGTCAGAGGAGCGCTGAACGGCGCAAAGATCCGCGTACTTGAAGTTGAGACGCGTGATCTTACTGCAGGATGTGTAAGTAACGGTTATGTAACGGATATACCCATGATCGCCGGTGAGATCACGGATATAATCGCTTCTAACAACATCAAGGATAAAGAGGCTATCGTCTGCATCAACTCAGGTTCCATACTCTATAAGGACCTTACGGTGCCGAAACCGAAAAAGATCTCCAACTCCGCAGCTATCGAGTCGATGATACTCACGACAATGGGTATCACAAAGGAGTACAATATCTCATACTCTATCATAGGTGAGGATAAGGACGAAAACGATCAGCCCGTACTCAAGATCCTTGCGACTGCTGTTCCGCAGAGAATGGTTGACGGTTACATAAGACTGTTCACCCAGCTCGGTATCAAGCTCCAGCAGATCAACGTTTCCAACAACTGTATCACGCGTCTCATACTCAACACACCGAAGCTTGAGTCTTCGATGCCCCTCATGCTCGTACAGATAGACAACGACTTCATCAATATCAATCTGTACGAAGACAATCAGCTCGTCATCTCAAGATATGTAAGGGTCGATCCTTATGACTACAACAATGATGAGGACTATCTGAACCAGGCAGTGTACGACAACGTATTCCGTACCCTCCAGTTCACCAATCAGCGTAAGAACGCAAAGCCCCTCAAGGAGATCATGTTCTATGGTCAGGTAAGAGACTTCATTTCCCTCTCCAATGCGGTCGCTTCGTTCAACGTTCCTTCCCATATCCTCAATATACCCAACAACATCGTTACATTCTGTGACTTCGATTTTGCGGAATACGCAAACGCGATAGGTGCGTTCTTCAAGGTAAGAAAAGACCTCGACCACGTCAACCTCCTCGATGCGGCTGCGGTCAAGGAGAAGAAGGGCACCAATATGTTCTTCGTAGGAATGGCTATCGCGGCGCTTGTTTCCGTCGGTGCAGTATTCGGTGCAAAGATCATCTGTGATAACATCGCGTCCGGCATCAAAGCACAGGCAGATGCGGTCTATAACGATGTACACAGCGATGAGAACCAGAAGAAGCTCGACCTTCTCGCTGAGAAGGAGAACATTCTCCAGAACATAGGAAAGTATGCCGGCAACCTTCAGGAAGCACAGCGTCTGTTTGAAATGCAGCCGAAGGCTATCTCCGAAGTAAGAAAGATCCTCGAAACGACGCTGGAAAAAGTCGATAAGGACGCTTTCTTCATGGATGAGATGGAAATGGAGGGTTACAACATTTCCGTAACTATTCGCTGCTACAACGACGAGACACCTACAAAGTATGTAAGAGCTCTCATAGACCAGGATTACTTCGACGGCATCAGTTACGGCGGCTTTACCGGCGAAGAGATCAAAGAGGATGACGATAATTCTCTTAAGGTAGAGGAAAAGGCCGGCGATTACAGATATTCGTTTGTGCTCAATATGAGACTCAGAGGAGGCAACGCATATGAAGTTAAATAAGATTGAAAAGATCATCCTGGTAGTAATACTGCTTGGTCTTATACTCGTCGGCGGCGCATTTATGTTCGTTATGCCGAGCTTTAACCAGATCAGCAAAAATAACGATGTTCTCGCAAAGAATCTTCAGGAGAAGGCAGAGCTCGATACAAGACTCGCACGTCTCAATACGATAGATGCGGATATCGAGACCGAAAAAACCAACGCTAAAAAGGCAGAGGGCGGCTTCTATCCCGACCTTACAACTTACGAAGCTTCCGAGCTTGCCATGACTTACCTCAAGAAGGCTAACCTCGAAGCACACGAGATCAGCATCGCACCGCTCTCGACACAGGATCTCTCGCTCGAATACTTTATTCCTGCCGAGGTAAAGTACGATCTCAAGGAAAGCGCTGCTGCGGCAAAGGGCACTAACCCCGATGAAGTTACGCTCGTTGAGGGTGAATTCATGGACGGCAGCAAGAAGTACACCATTGAGGCAACTTCAGTACTTAACGCAGTCATCAGAGATGAGGAAGGCAATGAAATAGACCCCGCAAAGTACAGCGATACCATGAAGAAGGTCTATAAAGCAGCGGTCTGCAAAGCTGTTGCTACCGGTAATATGAAGGAAACAGTAGCTTTCATACAGGCAACTTACACTGTAAAGGGCGAATACAAGAATTACGAGAAATTCATTGACCACATCTATAGTCTTGACAGAGCAACAATGTTTACAGCAGTAAACTATCCTGCAACTATAACTATCAAAGAGGATAAGGATTCCGAAACATTATACATAGGCGAAGACGGAACGATATCACAGGGCTCCGAAGCTAACGGCAAGCAGACTATGGTTCAGGATGATACCGTTATCGAAGAAGAACTTACTATCGTATTCCTGTGCGTTGAGCCTATGGAAGGCGTTAAGACCCTTGATGCGGACGGAACGAGCATTGTTGTTGATCAGAGACCTATCATCTATTAAGGAGGACGATCATGCTTAAGTTTTTCTACCGGCTTAAACGGCGGCACGGTGTTGTGTTGTTTGCGGTAATCGCCATAATGACCCTTCTCATAGCTATGGCGACTACAGCATATTTCACTGCGCGGTCATCGTACCAGACCGTTGTAAGCAACTACGATTTCTCGCAGACGTACCTGTCGGCGATCTCGATAAGTGATATGCTTATCGAGGCGGTAACACAGGATACGTCTCATCCCGGCGCGGATAACAACTACACCGACCTCAAAAAGGCAGTGCAGGATCTGCGCGACCACAAGACAGCGGGTGCTGCGGACGCTGTGATTACCGGTTTCACTGTTCATAACGGTGCCGCAGCGACAGATGCCAATATTCTTACAGAGGCGGCAAGCTACCCCGTTGAAGCAGGTATCTTCGACGCTGCAAGGGTCGAGATCAAGTACGTCAAGAAAGAAGCCGACAAGGACCCTGTCACAAATGTGGAAACAGGTCTTACAAGACATTATTTCACGTTCACGACTACGGTTTACTACCGCGATACGACCATAACGGTTCAGGATACCGTTCTCAATAAGAGCGGTACCGAGAGCAAAAAAGATGCATCACCGTTCAGCCGATTCTTTACATCAACGTCACAGACGGCGGCAGGTAA